>Ga0209279_10001985_pt1 | contig 10240 bp, 10 predicted proteins | sample CoawatmetaG00DNA_3_FD_187508 | JGI IMG/M metagenome (GOLD analysis project Ga0209279, IMG submission 187508) | Marine microbial communities from the West Antarctic Peninsula - Coastal water metaG006-DNA (SPAdes) (version 2) | ecosystem: Environmental > Aquatic > Marine > Coastal ... | reverse complement strand
ATACAGTGGTGTTGCTAAGGAGAATAGCAGGGTCAAAGGAATTTATTTCTTATAAAGGTATTACAAACCCAGTAAATGAAGGGGTGTTAGCGGCTATATCCCCTGGGGGGAATAGCTAATCAGTTGTAACACATTAATTTATTTAAATTTACGATTTACAAGCCTGTTGCAAACCACCCCTAAAACAGTGAGTTTTACAAAGAAAGTTACAAACAGTTGCGATTACTGCTGAAGTGAATCTTACAAGCAAACAGCCAGGGCCGCACAAGTACAAAGTCGCTTTAGACGAGCGCTTAGATATCCCCAATGTTCTTGACCGTGCGCTCGGGGTCACCAAGGCCAAATTAATTATTGTCTTAAAGACAATGAAGAAATGCTAAAACCTCCATTTACACAGCTAAATAAACGGGGTCTAATCCTGTCTCTTTAGACCCTTTAGAAAGCAGTTATGGAGCATGGCTAGTTTGAGCTTAGTAGAAAAAATGCAAAAGAGTAGCAACAACCCCATTCACAAGCTCCTGAAGATCGTCTCAAACGTTGAAGGGCATGAAATAAAAGCCGTAGTCGGCTCATTTCTTTTTGTTATTGTTCTTATGTCGGCTTATTACATCTTGCGGCCTGTGCGAGATGCGATGGCCAGTGACTGGACTGATGCCGAGGTTAGTTGGCTATGGACGCTTAACTTTTTTATAAGCACCGCGGTTGTTGCTCTTTATGGTGTGCTTGTCTCCCGTTTCCGGTTGCGGCTTCTAGTCCCATCAATTTACGCTCTCTTTGCGCTAACGTTCTTATCTTTTTATGCCCTGGCCTCGACCATGGCTGATCGGACCCTAGTGGATAAATCGTTTTATGTGTGGGTGAGTGTATTTAGCCTTTTCCATATCTCGGTATTTTGGAGTTTTATGTCAGACCTGTTCAGTAAGGAGCAGGCCGGCCGGCTATTTGGCATCATCGCTGCCGGGGCTAGTGTGGGTGGACTTATTGGGCCATCTATACCCTCATTTTTCTCAGCGTCCCTAGGTACAGATAACCTGATGTTACTGGCCAGTGCCATGCTTCTGGTGCCTATTCCCATTATTTTCTATTTGCAGTCCCTTAAGTCATCGGACTTGCACAACGAGAGTTTGGCTGCGCAAACGCCTCAGATCAAAATTGGCGGTAACCCGTTTGCGGGATATAAGCTATTTTTCTCCAGCCCCTATCTATTGGCCATTGGCCTGTTTATCTTCTTGTATACAGGCATCAGTTCGTTCGTCTACTTTGAGTTGAAGAATTTGCTCAGTGATCTCAGCCGTGCTGAGAGAACGGCGGTATGGGCGCAAATGGACCTGGCCGTTAACGTACTCTCAATCGCAGTGGGGCTGTTTGCTACTGGCCGTATTATCGGCAAATTTGGTATGCCGGTGACTATTGCGCTGATCCCTGTGCTGATTTGTGCGGGTCTTATTATTGTGGCTATTTCCCCATTCCTGGGTGCCGTGGTGGCTCTACAGGTTATTAGGCGCGCCGGTAACTACGCAGTGACTAGACCGGCTCGTGAGGTACTGTTTACAAGGGTCGATAGAGAGGCTCGCTTCAAAGCAAAGCCTGTTATCGACATCGTCGCCTACCGTGGCGGCGATATGCTAATGGCTTGGTTATTTACCGGCCTGACTCAAGGGTTAGGTCTGGGTCTAGCCGCAGTTGCGGCGGTTGGGGCAGGGATAGCGGCACTCTGGTCCATTGTGGGAATCTACCTTGGGCGATGGTTTGAGAGAGGCGAGACTTAGGTATCTGACTGGCTAACGAGAGAGTAGTGATACACAGAATAATTTAAAGGCTGTAAAACTAAAAAATTAATAACAGAAAATGGACTAAGACTATGAAATATTTTTCAATAATCATGACATTGGCGGTTTGCTTGGGCTCTGCTGTCTTATCTCATGCAGATGGCCATGGCGACCATAGCAATGCTGGCCAGACGATGCTGAAATACACTGAGTTTAATCAGATTGGCAACCCGGCTGACGTACTCTATGTTAAGGAAGAGGCGTCTCAGGTTCTTAAGAGTGGTGAGGTGAGAGTAAGGGTTTTAGCGGCGCCGATTAACCCTTCAGATCTGTTACAGATCGCAGGTCAATACGGCGTGGATGCAGTTATGCCTGCCAAGGCAGGCAGTGAAGGCGTTGGCCGTGTTACCGAGGTGACGCCCGAGGCTAGCTACCTAAAGGTTGGTCAGTTAGTGCTTATTTTAGGCGGAGGCACCTGGAGAGATGAGGTGGTGGCCCCAGCAGCTGGGTTTCTTCCCCTACCTAATATGGGCCCGCTTGGGCCAGAGGTCATTGAACAGCTGGGTATGTCAGTGGTCAATCCGGTCACGGCACTGTTAATGTTGACCTCTTTCGTTGACCTTAACGAGGGCCAGTGGATTGTTCAAAGCGCTGCCAACTCTGCTGTTGGCGGTTACGTTATTCAGCTCGCTAAGCAACGCGGTATAAAGACGGTTAATGTGGTTCGCCGTGATGGGCTCGCCGAAGAGCTGCTCGCTAAGGGCGCAGATGTAGTGTTGATTGATGGGCCAGACCTGGCTGCGCAGATTGCCCGTGCCACTGGCAATGAGCCTGTTGCCTTGGCCCTCGACCCTGTGGGGGGTGACACCTACACCAGACTGACCAATAGTCTGGGCTACGGTGGAACCATAGTGGCCTATGGAATGCTTTCAGGAAAACCTGCGACCATAAACACGGGAATGACCATTTTTAAAGATATCCGCAGCCGTGGTTTTTGGCTTGCCAAATGGTACGACAGTGCAACATTGGAAGAAAAGCAGGCAGCATTTGGAAAAATCATTCCTCTAATAGCTACTGGCGTTTTAAAAGCCGATGTTGACTCACGCTTCGCCGTGGGTGAGATCAAGGAAGCTGTTACACGTGCGGCGCAAGGCGGCAGAAACGGTAAGGTACTAATAGTTACAAGCGTTAAGTAACTCAGGTCCCACACTTAGTGGGTATAGTCATTAACTCGGCTATACCCACTATTGATAAAAATAGCGCGGCAATTTGATACTAGGACGATTTAATACGGCTGACCAAAAAGTCCACCGCGACCTTAACCTTTGGCACCAGATACTGCTGCTTCTGATACAGCAGGAATATCGCCATATCTTTATTTTGGTTTACTCTCACCTTTGGCTTAACCATTAGCTCCTTTATGTTCCCGCTGTCTAAATAACGCTGAACCGACCATCTGGGTGCCATACATACCCCACGCCCCATGAGAGCCTGCTTGCGAAGCCAGGTGACATTGTTAGAGATGGTTAAGACCTTACCCGATACATCTAGCCACTGCCCATCCTGTTCGCACAGCCAGGGGGACGCACCGTTGGGGGTACGGAAAAATAGCCCTTGGTGCTGCCGCAAATCGGTCGCATTTTTGGGTGTTCCGTTCGATGAAAGGTAGTCTGGTGAGGCCACTGGGATAAATTCGTTGTCCATCAGGCGCACGGCCTGGACTCTCTCGTTAGGCGCATAGCCGCCACGGATGGCGATATCCACTTCGTCCCGGGACAGGTTAGATAACTCATCACTGAAACTCACATCTAAAATGATCTCTGGGTAAAGGGTTTCAAATTCATCGAGAAGCGGTATTAAGATTTGCTCACCAAAGGTTACCATGGTGCTTATTCGCAGAAAGCCTGTGGGCTTAGCCTGATAGCTTCTTACAGACTCGTCACTGAGCTCCAACTGCGCCAACACATCCTGCACCTGCTTATAATAGAGATGCCCAATCTCAGTTACTTGAACCACGCGGGTGGTGCGTTTTAGCAGGTTCGCCCCAAGACTCTTTTCAAGATCTGCGATGCGCCTAGACAGTGATGAGGCGGGAACCGAGAATGTCTCAGCCGCCTTTGTAAAGCTACCGGTCTCGACCACTTTGCTGAAGTAACGTAATGCTCTAAGTTGATCCATTGTTGTATTCCAAGCCCTGAGATTATTATTGTTCTAAAGGCAATAGAGTAACCTAATTGGTATTTATTGTGGTGCTAAGTAAGCGAGATAGATTTTAGAGCGCTTTATTGGCTACTGATTGATTCTGGGTAGAGTGAAAGACGATTTCCCAGAGCAATATAAATTGAAAAACCGCAAAAACAAAATTATTATCGGCACTACCCCTGTCATAACCCTCCTTTAAAGTCTTATCGATTTTCTCTAAGAGCTATTACGATATTTAAGTATATCGAATGACACGGCTAAACTACTGATATGATTAGGTATCCAAAATACTCGTATTCTTGATTGGCGTGATGGTGTTGTCGGCCTTAATGTAGCGATTAGAAATCTGGGCTTGATTGCAAACTAGCTAGGTATAATAAGGCAGGATTAGCAGATGAGAAATTTTACCGAAGAACAGGATATGTTCCGCGATGCTTACCATAAGTTTTTAGAAACGGAAGTGGCGCCGCACATCGAAAGGTTTCGCGAATAGGGGATTGTGGATCGCGAGATCTTTAAAAAAGCTGGTGATCAAGGGTTCTTGATGATTTGGCCTGATGAACAGTATGGCGGTATGGGCGACAGAGACTTTCGCTTTGAGCAGGTCATCATCGAAGAAACCGCTCGACAGGGCTGTTCAGAGTGGTTCAACACCTTGCACAGCCGTTTAGTGGGTCCCTACATAGATCAACTTGGCAGTATAGTTTATCGATACCAAGTTCGTTCCAAAGATCATCCACACGTTGCTTGACCTTATCATCTATCGCGATAGGTTCACCCCACTCGCGGTCGGTTTCTCCGGCCATTTTGCTGAGGTATTAAAAAGGCAATCTTTATTATTCGGCCTCAAGCTACTGGTCTCTAGAGACAATAGTCTCTCTTACCGGAGTAAATTCAGGCATTTTTAAGCCTCTACGTAGCCAATTAGCACCATCCACTACCAGCGTATGCCCCGTAATATAGGACGCAAAAGGAGAGCACAAGAACGTGGCTGCCCACCCCAGTTCGTGTAAATAGCCAGTTCGCCCTGCTGGTACCGTGTTATTAGCCGATGCATCGGAGCGTCCGGTGCCGCCTTTAATACCATCTACCAGGCCCGAGTGGTGATCCTCATGTACAAACAAACCGGGGGCTAAGCAGTTAACCCGAATATTATCCGGCGCCCATTCAACAGACAGTGACTGAGTCAAGTTGGTGACTCCGGCTTTGGCTGCGGCCGAATGAGCAGTACCGGGACCACCCGTCCAAGAGTAGGTGGCGCCAATATTTAATATGGAACCGCCTGCGCCGGATTCAAGTCGGCGACGGGCAAACTCGGAACAACAAAAGAAGGTGCCATCTAACACAATCTGGGTAACCGCACGCCAGGCATTGGCGGACATTTTTTCAGCGGGAACTGGAAAGTTGCCCGCGGCATTATTCACCAGAATATCAACGGCACCGAGTTTTTCCTCAATTTCATCAAACGCTTGGGTAATCTGTTCAGGGTGGCGAATATCACAACCTACCGCCACGGCCTTACCTCCTGCGGCTTCTACCGCATTAATACCCGACTGTAAATGCTCGGGCTTGCGACTCACTATCGCAATAGCTGCGCCAGCGCGAGCAAACTCAACGGCCATTGCCTTGCCTAAACCGGTGCCGCCACCGGTAATTAAAACAATTTGTCCATCGAAGGTGCCTTCGGGAAGCATACGCGTGCCCAGCGCAGGGGGTGCTTGTAGTGCCATTATTTGTTCCTCAATCTATTTTCCGGTGTAGCAGGGCTTACGTTTATCGCTGAGTGCCTGTCGGGCTTCAGCATAATCATCACTTTTAAATAATGTGGTAATGCTGGTTAATTCTTGCTGTAAACCCTGTTTGATATCTGCAATTTCCACTTGATCCACCAACCGTTTAACCATCATCACTGACTGGGGTGATTGGGCGGCGATTTTTTTGGCAATCGCCAGAGCCTGTGTATCCACATCGCTGTCATCAACCAGCCAATCGGCAATGCCCCATTGGTGAGCTTGTTCTGCGCTAATCGAGTCACCGCTCATGATTAAGTATTTTGCCCGGGCACGTCCGACCAGAGAGGTCAGCGTCTGCGTCCCGCCCATATCGGGTAATAGGCCATAAATAACTTCTGGCAATGACATTTTCGCTGAGTGGCCAATAACTCGCATATCCGATGCCAGCGCAAATTCAAAGCCGCCGCCGATGGCAACGCCTTTTACCGCAGCGATAATCGGTTTGGGGCAATCCAGAATAGCGTGCGCAATACGTTGAGCGCGCTGTACAAAAGTATAGTCACTGTCGCCCGGTTGGCGTTGCCCCAAAACACGAGTATCGCGTCCCGAGCAAAAGGATTTTCCCTCGCCGCGCAAAACAATTGCCCGTACCGAAGGGTCATCACTGAAATCCTGAATCGCTGACAATAACAAGGCCTGGGACTCATCCGTCATCGCATTATGTCGACTAGGGCGGTTGAGGCTAATGACCCCAACATAATCTTCAATACGCGTTACTATCGATTGTTCTGTCATTACATCAAAACCTCTTTAGCGTTTTTTGATATTAATATCAGTGTTACTACGATCCCAGGTATTCGATGTTACACCTTCATCGCGCAGTTCATATTTCATGACTTTGTTCAGGGGATTAATCGGTAAACTGGCGCGGTATTCAATATAGCGCGGGACTGCATAATAGGGCAGGTGGTCAACGGACCAGATGCAGAGCTGCTCTTCACTAATGGTTGCGCCATCGATTAATACAATAGTTGCTTTAACTTCGTCTTCAGACAGCTCCGATAATACCGAGTGAACAGCTACTTCCTGGATATCAGGGTGTTGTAACAATGCGCCCTCGACTTCATAGCTGGAAATATTTTCGCCACCGCGACGCAAATAATCTTTTTTGCGATCAACAAAGAAAAAGAAACCATCTTCGTCAAATTTTCCGATATCACCGGTGTGCAGCCACATGTGCTGCATAATTTCCAAGGTTTTACCGGGGTTGCACCAATAACCATCAAAAATAATATTGGCTTTGCGAGGCCGACAAACCACTTCACCGGCTTCGCCAGCCGCTAATTCATTACCTTCATCATCAATGATCAAGACGTCGAATAAATCATTGCGTCTACCCGATGACCCGGGCTTGGCTACTTCACCCGCGGGTAAGCTAGTGAGAAGAGAAGCTTCCGATAGGCCATAGCAATTAGCACCGGCAATTTCTACCCCAAAACGTGTCAGCCATATTTTTTGCAGCTCTTCATCAAAGGGCAATGCGACAACGCTACGGACCTGTCCATAACACGCTTTGGAATCCTCACAATCGTCTTGCTTGGCAATCAGCGGCACCATCTGGCCAATAATATTGACCACCGTTGCACCCGAGTTACGAATAGATTTCCAGAATTGAGAAAGAGAAAATCGCGGCACAAAATAACAGCGGCCCTGAGTCAATACCGTCGCTAAAACCGTTGACGCGGTAGCATTAAAGTGAAACAGCGGCAGGCAAGACCAGTTAATATCGTTTTCATTACGCGCCGCCGAACTCTGTGAAAGCCTGGCCAAACTGCAGGCGTAGTTGTGACTCATCATGCAGCCCTTAGAGGGGCCCGTGGTACCGGAGGTATAGATCAGCATACTTAAATCCGACGGTTTGTTGGTGTCGGCTAGTGCGCTGTCGTCATCGCTAAAAGCACTAGCCAGTGCTGTCAGCTGAAGACGATCAAAGCTCGATTCAGGTTTTTCAGTCCGGTAAACCAGTGTGGTGACGTGCTCTAACTTATCTTCGATTAACTTAAAACGCTCACAATACTCTTGTTCAGCGACAACTAACTTTGCGCCAGAATCGGCGACTTGATGCCGTAAAAACTCACCTTTTAAGGCATTATTTATCGGCACCCAAATAGCACCGAGTTTGTTCACGGCGAACCATAAAACCACACACTCCAGATTATTATCTAACAGGGAAGAGACGGTATCGCCGGGTTGAACATTCAGGTCTTTCAGACCATGGGCTAAGCGGTTACTGAGAAGATCAAACTCGCGATAGGTCGCAGCCGTTCCATCTTCAAATTCAATAAAACAATGATTGGGTCTCGCTTCCACAGCACGGCGAAATACCGCCGTAACCGTATCCTGCTCACCTAAAGTCCAGTTATTGTTTGTTGTCATGTTGTTCCCCTAAAATGCACAGTCTTTGTCGGCTTACTAAATAGTTTATTTCTTTCTCTGGCTGAATTGTTCTATGATGGACTTGTGCTCATCGGACATGGTCAGCCAGGTATTGGCCATCCGTTCAACATTGCGGCCGGAAGCTCGATCCAGGTCACGGACCGTTTCAATCGTCACTTTAGCAAGACCCATCGTTTCACGTGGCAGTGAAGCAAGGTGTTGTACAAACGTTGCGACCTGCTTGTCGAAGTCTTTATCGGGGTAGATCTCGTGTACTAAACCCATACGCTCAGCCTTTTGCGCAGATACTTTTTGCGCCGCCATAATCATCCACTTAGCCCAGGCGGTACCTACAATACGAGTTAGGCGGCTAGTGCCGCCACTGCCGGGGATCACACCTAAGTTGGTTTCAGGCAAGGTGAAGCTTGCGCTCTCCGAGCACAAACGAAAATCAGCAGACAGTGCCATTTCCAAAGCGCCGCCGAGGCAGGGCGCATGAATAGCGAAAACAATGGGCTTCTCAATGTGTTCAAACTCATCGAATAGCGTATGTAAACTATTGCGATACCAGTTTCGAAAATCTACACCGCTGCTACCGCCATCACCCATGCCACCACTGATATCCATACCGGCAGAAAAAAACTTGCCATTAGCCTTCACCAACAATACTTTGAAATCAGCATTGTTGCGAAACTCGGTTAATGACTCACCTATAAATCCAATCATTTCAGGCGTAATGGCGTTGAGTCTATCAGCACGATTTAGGGTGATCGTCATCACCGCTTGCTCGTCGTTTCGAAGAATATGTTGTTGACTCATTGCAGCCTCTTTCCATTAACAGGTATTCAGGATTCGATGATAATCCGTGGTTGGCATTCAAAAAAATAATCTAATATTTCTTTATAAACATGATACCGTTTCATAAAAAGGTGCGCGTCATACTCAACGGTAAACCCTACACCGCCATGAATTTGTACATTATCGCGAGCATTATCTATGGCGGCTTTTTTAGCCAGTAACACCACTGAGGCAACCTGAAGCTCTGCACAGTCCATTTTTTCGGTGACTGCCAGCGCAGCATAGGCAAGTTGTGCCCAGGCAGCTTCAGCTGCCACCGCCATGTCGGCGCACATATGGTTAATAGATTGGAAACTGCCGATGGCTTTACCAAATTGTTCGCGTTCAATCGCATAGCCCGCCGCGTGATCTCTGGCGCCTTCAGCAATCCCAACCAAGTTGCCTGCCAACAGCAAGGCAAAGATATTGACCAATGATGATTCCTTACTGAGCACCTCACAGGAGGTGGCGCTCAGCGTTGCCAATTCAAGGGCAATGGATTCATCAATGCAAGCTGCCGATTGTCTATCAGTCACTGCTGACGCTTTAATTAAACATGAACTGTGCTCATCACCTACCTGACCATAACAAAGAAAGATAAAATCAGCGTTCTCGCCATCAAAGATTTTAATCTCTCCACTGAGATTGTTGGCCTCAGTGCTGGCTTCTATGTTGAGTGACTCGGCTAACGCCAACGCGGCTCGTTTTTCCCCCGTCATCAACTGCTGAGCCAATAGCTCATTTCCCATCGCAGTACAGAGGTGTACCGCCGCCGTGGTTGCAATCACGGTGGGAGAGACAAGCTGGCGACCGGCTTCTCGAGCTAACATGACTTCGTCAACCAGCCCAAGTGCAGATCCACCTATTGACTCACTCTGGCTAATACCAAACCAGCCCATGCCAACCAGTTGTTGCCACAAACTGGCACTGTATGAGCGCCCCAATAGTTCTTCGTCTTGATAACGGCGCACAGATATTTCATTCGATAAAAACTCTCGAATCACTGAGACGATTTCGCTTTGTTCACTATTTGGTAATAAATTCATATTGTTTTTGCCACTCTACCTGCTTTTTGCCACTATCGACTTTTTGGTAAACCTAAAATGCGCTCGGCAATAATACTGCGCTGTATTTGTTCAGTGCCTGCGCCAATGGTTGCCGAATAGCGGAATAAATATTTCTCTATTAAATGATTCGCTGCTCCCGGCATTCTGGATAATACCAGGCCTTCTGACTGCAACACATCCATGCACAACTGTGTTA
>Ga0209279_10001974_pt1 | contig 10271 bp, 8 predicted proteins | sample CoawatmetaG00DNA_3_FD_187508 | JGI IMG/M metagenome (GOLD analysis project Ga0209279, IMG submission 187508) | Marine microbial communities from the West Antarctic Peninsula - Coastal water metaG006-DNA (SPAdes) (version 2) | ecosystem: Environmental > Aquatic > Marine > Coastal ... | reverse complement strand
CCTACAGGAGCAGGAGATACATTTGCTGGAGGTTTTTGTGGTTATTTAGCAAAAACAGAAGATGTTTCTTTTGAGAATATGAAGAACGGAATTATTTATGGTTCTAATTTGGCATCTTTCTGTGTAGAAAAATTTGGCACAGAGCGTATGCAAGAGCTTACGAAAGATGAAGTTAAAGAGCGCTTACAAGCTTTTAAAGAATTAACACAATTTGATATAAAATTATCTTAAATTTAATCCGCAGTTTCGACTGCGGATTTTTTTTTGAAACAACCCAAGATTAACAACAACTCAACACATTAAAAACAACACAAAATGAGTGACGCGATTAAACACGAATGCGGAATTGCACTTGTTCGATTAAAGAAACCTTTACAGTTTTACAAGGATAAATACGGTTCTGCTTTTTACGGAATTAATAAGATGTATTTATTAATGGAGAAACAACACAATCGTGGTCAAGATGGTGCTGGTTTTGCAAGTGTAAAATTTAACGTAGCACCTGGTACGAGGTATGTAAGTAGAGTTCGTTCTAACCAATCGCAGCCAATACAAGATATTTTTGGGCAAATAAATGATCGTTTAAATGGTGTTTTAGAGCAAAACCCTGAGAAAAAAGACGATGTTGCTTGGCAAGAAGAAAATATGCCATACATAGGTAACTTATTTTTAGGACATGTTAGGTATGGTACTTTTGGTAAAAATAGTATCGAAAGCGTGCATCCATTTTTACGTCAGAGCAATTGGCGTCATCAAAATTTAATTGTTGCTGGTAATTTTAACATGACTAATTCTAAACAATTATTAGAAGAATTGGTAGAGTTGGGTCAGCATCCAAAGGAGTTTACAGACACAGTAACTGTAATGGAGAAAATTGGTCATTTTTTAGAAGAAGAGGTTTCTAGTTTATATCAACAAGCAAAAATAAAAGGATTCAACAAAAAAGATGCTTCACCATTTATTGAAGAGAATTTAGATTTACAAAACGTATTAAGTAGGTCTGCAAAAAATTGGGATGGTGGATATGCATTAGCAGGTTTAGTTGGCCATGGAGATGCTTTTGTTTTGAGAGATCCAAACGGAATTAGACCTACATTCTTCTATGAAGATGACGAGGTTGTTGTGGTTGCGTCAGAAAGACCAGTAATACAAACTGTATTTAATGTAAAGATTGATGATGTTCAAGAATTGGAAAGAGGGCATGCTTTAATTATAAAAAAGAACGGTAAAACTTCTATAGAAAAAGTACTAGAGCCTAGAGAAAAGAAATCATGTTCTTTTGAACGTATTTATTTTTCTAGAGGAAGTGATGCTTCTATTTACGAAGAACGTAAAAATTTAGGAAAATTAGTATTTCCGAAGATTTTAAAATCTATTAATTCTGATATTTCTAATTCTGTTTTTTCATATATACCAAATACGGCAGAAACTTCTTTTTATGGAATGACAGAGGCTGCTGAAGATTTATTAAATGAGCAAAAAACAGCAAAAATTTTAGCTGGAGGCACAAAACTATCTGCTAAAAGAGTAACAGAAATTTTATCTGAAAGAGCTCGTTTTGAAAAAATAGCGATTAAAGATGCGAAACTAAGAACATTTATTGCCGACGATAGTAGTAGAAATGATTTGGTAGAACATGTATATGATATCACATATGGTGTTGTAAAACCTACAGATAATCTTGTAATTATAGATGATAGTATCGTTCGTGGAACTACACTAAAGAAAAGTATTATTAAAATTTTAGACAGACTAGAGCCTAAAAAAATAGTAGTTGTTTCTTCTGCGCCACAAATTAGATATCCAGATTGTTACGGAATAGATATGGCTAGAATTGAGGCATTTATTGCTTTTAATAGTAGTAGAAATGATTTGGTAGAACATGTATACGATATCACATATGGTGTTGTAAAACCTACAGATAATCTTGTAATTATAGATGATAGTATCGTTCGTGGAACTACACTAAAGAAAAGTATTATTAAAATTTTAGACAGATTAGAGCCTAAAAAAATAGTAGTTGTTTCTTCTGCGCCACAAATTAGATATCCAGATTGTTACGGAATAGATATGGCTAGAATTGAGGCATTTATTGCTTTTAAAGCAGCAATAGAACTTCTAAAAGATACAAAGCAAGAAAATATTATAGAGGCAGTTTACAAAAAATCAAAAGCACAACAAGGTGAAAAGGATGAGGATATTATAAATTTTGTAAAAGAAATCTATGCACCTTTTGCAGTAGAAGAAGTTTCTGCTAAAATTGCTGAGATGTTAAAAACTAAAGATATTAAAGCAGACGTTGATGTTATTTATCAAACTGTAGAAAACCTACACATTGCATGTCCTGATAATTTAGGGGATTGGTATTTTACAGGAAATTATCCAACACCTGGAGGAAATAGAGTAGTAAATGAAGCTTTTATTAATTTCTATGAAGGAAACGATAAAAGATCTTACTAAAATAAGAAATAAAAAATTCCAATAAAAAAGCATCCAATAATTTGGATGCTTTTTTTATTTATAGACTGAAGTAAATTACTTCGCTTCTGCGTATCTTTTTGAAACTTCGTTCCAGTTAATTACATTAAAGAAGGCATTAATATAATCTGGTCTTCTGTTTTGGTAGTTTAAATAGTAAGCATGTTCCCAAACATCTAATCCTAGGACAGGAGTTCCTTGACAGGTAACACCTGGCATTAAAGGATTGTCTTGATTTGGTGTAGAACAAACTTCTACTTTACCACCTTTATGAACACACAACCATGCCCAACCAGAACCAAATTGAGTTGCGGCAGCTTTCGAAAAAGCTTCCATAAAAGCTTCTTCAGAACCATAAGCAGCCTCAATAGCCTCTTTTAATTCTCCAGATAAAGATCCTTTATCTTCTGGGTTCATTACTTGCCAAAATAAAGAATGGTTGTAAAAACCACCACCATTATTTCTTACACCACCATTGCTCATATCTAAATTAGCTAGAATAGCCTCAATAGATTTTCCTTCTAATTCTGTTCCTGCAATTGCTCCGTTTAATTTTGTTGTATATCCGTTGTGATGTTTACTATGGTGTATCTCCATAGTTCTTGCATCAATATTAGGTTCTAAAGCGTCATACGCAAATCCTAATTCTGGTAATTGAAAAGCCATATTTTTTGTTTTTAAATTCGTATTACATCTAACACTACAAACTTACTTAATAAGAAGCAGTTTCACAAAAGATTCCTCTTTTGTTATTTTATAACAGTATCAATAAGATTTATTCACCAAATTTTAGCATAAATTCTTCTACTTTAGCTACCATATTCTTGCTTCCACATATAAAAGGCACCCTTTGATGCAATTCCGTAGGTGTAACATCCAGGGTTCTTGTATAGCCGTCAGAAGATGTTCCATTAGCCTGTTCGGCAAGAAAAGCCATTGGATTACATTCATACAGTAAGCGTAATTTTCCGTTCGGATTCCTAGAGCCTTTTGGATACATATAGATGCCACCTTTAATCATATTTCTATGGAAATCTGAGACTAAAGAACCAATATATCTACTGGTATAAGGCCGATCATCTTCCTCTTCTTGGCAATATTTTATGTATTTTTTTATTCCTAAAGGGAAATCTATGTAATTTCCTTCATTCACAGAGTAAATAGTACCATCTTCTGGAAACACCATATTTGGATGCGATAAATAAAACGTACCAATTGCTGGGTTTAAAGTAAAACCATTTACACCGTCTCCTGTGGTGTAAACAAGCATTGTAGACGTGCCGTAAACAACATAACCTGCTGCAACTTGTTCGCTACCTTTTTGTAGAAAATCTTCTAGCTTTACTGGAGTTCCAACGGGTGTAACTCTTCTGTATATAGAAAAAATTGTTCCTACAGAAACGTTTACATCAATATTAGAAGAACCGTCTAAAGGATCTATTAAAACAACATATTTATTCTGATTATTTTCATCTTGACTATTAATCGTAATAAAACTATCTTCTTCTTCACTTGCAATTCCGCAAACAATATTTCTATTGCTTAATGTCTGAATGAATTTATCATTCGCGTAGATATCTAGTTTTTGCTGCTCTTCACCTTGAATGTTTTTGTCGCCAACAGCTCCAACAATATCGACTAAACCTGCCTTATTTACTTCATGATTTACAACTTTTGCTGCCAATCTTATAGAGTTGATTAATCTAGAAAGTTCACCAGAAGTATATTTAAATGAGTCCTGGTTTTCAATAATAAATTCCCCTAATGTTTGATTTTTACTCCCCATATATTGCATTTAAAAACTGGTACAAAGATGCTCTTTTATTTAATTAACTACAACGATTTCGTGATCAATTTTAGACTATTTAATTATCTTTTTTAGGTAAATTTTAAACAATTTATAAATTACCGTATAAAATAGCTAAATATTTTTCTGCGAAATCTAAAAAACTATCTTTGACTTAAATTGAAAGAACATGGACTTTAAAGTTAGGTTAGGACAAAAAGAGGATATGCAAGCTGTATTTAATTTAATTACAGAATTGGCAGTCTTTGAAAAAGAACCAGATGCTGTAGAAATTACAGTAACAGATTTAGTGCGAGATGGTTTTTCTGAAACTCCGAAATTTAAAGTATTTGTTGCAGAGCAAGAACACAATATTATAGGAATTGCCTTGTTTTATGAGCGTTTTTCTACTTGGAAAGGACGTACAATTCATTTAGAAGATTTAATTGTAACTAAAAGTAAACAGAAAATTGGAGCCGGAAAAGCATTGTATACTGCAGTTTTAAAACATGCATATGATAACAATTTTAATAGAGTTGCTTGGGAAGTGATAGATTGGAATACAAATGCCATTGATTTTTATAAAAGCACAGGAGCAACGTATTTAAATGATTGGTCTGTAGTACAAATGGACAAAGAAAATTTAGCGAAATTTATTCAAAATAATTAAAAATGAAGATTTTTAAATTTGGTGGTGCTTCTATTCAAGATGCTGAGGGTGTAAAGAATATAACTCGTATTTTACAAAGCGAAGGAATAGAGAATACATTAGTTGTGATTTCAGCAATGGGAAAAAACACAAATGCATTTGAAGATGTAATTGATGCTTATTATTATAAGACAGATAAATTATCAGAAAAATTAGGTATTGTTGAAGATTTCCACAAAAACTTAATGAAAGGCTTGTTTGATAAAAATGACACTATTTATAAAGAAATAGATATTCTTTTAGGGGAATTAAGTTGGTTTTTGGCAAGAAACACATCGCAAAGATTTAACTATGTTTATGACCAAATTATTTGTTTTGGAGAGCTTTTGTCAACCAAGATAGTAAGTGCATATTTAACTAAAATAGGTATAGAAAATAATTGGTTTGATGTTCGAAATTATATAAAAACTGACAGTAACTATAGAGATGCAAAAGTAGATTGGGATCTGACACAAGATATTATTAGTAATAAATTAGACGCATCAAAATTAAATATTACACAAGGTTTTATTGCTGCAAATGACACAGAAAATACAACCACTTTAGGTAGAGAAGGATCTGATTATACAGCAAGTATTTTTGCGTATTGTTTAGATGCAGAAAACGTAACTATTTGGAAAGATGTTCCGGGAGTTTTAAATGCAGACCCGAGAGTTTTTGAACAAACTACATTATTAGAACAGATTTCTTATGAAGAGGCTATTGAAATGGCTTTTTATGGTGCTTCTGTAATTCATCCAAAAACATTACAACCTTTAGAAAGAAAAGGAATCCCCTTGTTGGTACGCTCTTTTATCAACCCTAAAGAAGCTGGGACCAATGTAACTAAAGGTATAAGGTTGGTGCCTTTTATTCCTTGTTTTATTGTGAAGAAAAATCAAATATTGGTATCAATTTCTGCTTTAGACTTCTCGTTTATGGTAGAGAATAATATCAGTTATATTTTTCAAAAATTACATGAGTATCAACTAAAAGTAAATTTAATACAAAACTCTGCATTAAGCTTTTCTGTTTGTATTGATAATAAATTCGATAATTTTGATGCGTTTTATAACGAGTTAAAAAAGGAGTTTAAAATAGAGGTTCAAAAAGAAGTAGATTTGTACACGGTACGCCATTTTGATAATAAAGCTATTGCCAGTATTGAAGTAAAAGGAAAGTCACTATTGACACAGGTAAATAAAGAGACAATTCAAATTGTTTTAGGAACAAATTAATAGTTGTCTTCTTATATTATATTTTCACCCCTATTTAATCATAAATCATGTCTTTAGTAACCTCAAAAGAGATTTCACAAGTTATCGGTTTGCAGAAACTCGGATTTTTAGGAAGTTTTGTTGGATGGATTATTTTAAGAATTCTTCGTATATCTGCTGTTAATAAAATCTACGATAACAATAAAAATAAATCTGATTTAGATTTTTTAAATGGAATTTTAGATGATTGTAAAGTTAAATTTGAAATCCCTGAGGAAGATTTAAAAAGAATTCCAGAAGAGGGTCCGTTTATTACCATTTCTAATCATCCTTTGGGTGGAATTGATGGTGTTTTATTATTAAAACTTTTGATTGAAAAAAGGGCAGATTATAAAATAGTTGCTAATTTTTTACTTCAGAGAGTAGCGCCTTTAAAACCATACGTAATGCCAGTGAATCCTTTTGAAACAAGAAAGGAAGCAAAATCTAGTATTGCCGGACTAAAAAGTGCACTACTGCATTTAAGGGAAGGTAATCCATTAGGTATTTTTCCAGCAGGAGAGGTTTCTACTCACAAAGATGGAAAATTAAATGTAGATAAACCCTGGGAAGAAGGGGCAATTAAATTAATTAAAAAAGCAAATGTTCCTGTAATTCCTATTTATTTTCACGCTAAAAACAGTAGGTTGTTTTACTTTTTATCTAAATTCTCTGATACTTTAAGAACTGCCAAATTACCCTCTGAAGTAATACAACAACGTGGTAGGGTTATAAAAGTAAGAATTGGAAAACCTATTTCTGTGAAAGACCAAGACACCTTCAAAGCATTGCCTGATTTCTATAAATTTATAAGGAGAAAAACATATATGTTGGCTAATCCTTTTGAGAAATCTAATAGATTAATTTCTCCGCCAAAAATTAAAATAAAAAAAGTAGCTAAGAAAATTTTACCACAAAGAAGCTTAGGTTTATTTAGGGCAGAAGTAGACGCTTTAAGAGAAACTAACAGCAGGTTGTTGCAAAGTAAAAACTATGAAGTATTTTTTGCAAGTGCCAAAGACATACCTAATATAATTCATGAAATTGGTAGATTGAGAGAAATTACTTTTAGAGCTATTGGAGAAGGCACTAATAAAGAGACAGATTTAGACAAGTTTGATAATTATTATCACCATTTATTATTATGGGATGCAGTAGCAGAAAAATTAGTAGGCGCATACAGAATGGGTCTCGGAAAAGAGATTTATAAAAAACACGGAATCAAGGGTTTTTACGTACAATCTTTATTTAGAATTGAGCCAGAATTACACCAAATGATGGACAATACTATAGAAATGGGTAGAGCCTTTATTATTGATGAATATCAGCAAAAACCAATGCCTTTATTTTTGCTTTGGAAAGGAATTGTGCATATAACATTGCGCTATCCTCAGTATAAATATTTAATGGGCGGCGTTTCTATTAGCAATCAGTTTTCAGATTTCTCAAAGTCTTTGATGATTGAGTTTATGAAATCTCATTATTACGACCCATATATTGCACAGTATATTAGGCCAAAGAAAGAGTATAAGGTAAAACTAAAAGACGGCGATAAAGATTTTGTATTTGATGCGAGCAAAGCGGACATGCAAAAGTTTGATAAAATTATTGATGAAATTGAGCCTGGTATTTTAAGAATTCCTGTTTTAATTAAAAAATATGTAAAACAAAATGCACGTTTAGTCGCTTTTAATGTAGATCCGAAATTTAATAACGCAATAGACGGTTTGATGTATATTAAAGTTGCAGACATACCAGAAAGCACAGTAAAACCTGTAATGGAAGAGTTTCAATTAGAATTAGAGCGCAAAGCAATAGCGTTGCAGAGTAGTACGTAGTTTTTCCTTTTCTATAGAAAGTTAGAAATTTTATAAGTCCTTTTCCAGTTTGCATTTTGGGCTGGTTTAATAGAAACGTCAATAAATAATTCTGGACTAATTACATGTTTCCAACCCCAAAGATTTACTTTGTTGGTGTTAAAACTTCCCGTTTCAGAAATACTGATTTTACTTTCTAAGTTTTTTAATTCCCATTGTGACTTTACATTTTTATAACCATTAAGGTTGCTAAAAAAGAATTGCTCTTTAGGCGAATCATTAAATTTAATATCAGTTTGTCCAATAGCAACTTTTTGTTCCGGGTTAACCGCCTCTAAAAAGAATGCGGGCATCAATTTAAAAGGAAATTTTAATACATAATTACGTCCAATTAATTCTTTGTTAATTGCTATAAAATTATGTACATATTCATCTGTAATAATTTCTTTTTCTCCTGTATTTTCTAAATCATAGTTGATTGTAAAACCATGTTCTTCTAACTTAATTTCTTTTTTTAGCACATAGGAATATCCATTGTTAAATTCTGATTTACAGGTAATTAAAATTGTGTTTGATGTGTATTCAATTTCGAAGGCAGCTGGTTTTATTTCGTAATTTCTATTAAAAACATATTCTTCATTGTCTTTTTTTAATAAGCCTACCCCTATTTTGTGAAACCAATCTCCAATAGCTGCTTCGTTAAAATAATTTCTTTTTCTCCTGTATTTTCTAAATCATAGTTGATTGTAAAACCATGTTCTTCTAACTTAATTTCTTTTTTTAGCACATAGGAATATCCATTATTAAATTCTGATTTACAGGTAATTAAAATTGTGTTTGATGTGTATTCAATTTCGAAGGCAGCTGGTTTTATTTCGTAATTTCTATTAAAAATATATTCTTCATTGTCTTTTTTTAATAAGCCTACCCCTATTTTGTGAAACCAATCACCAATAGCTGCTTCGTTAAAACCTAATGCCGTATCAATGCCAAATTCATTATAAAACCCTTTTCCAGTCTGTATTTCATTTTCAGAAGTGTTACTTTCAGTGCTTGCTAATTGAATATTTTTAAATTTAACACTCACAATATTCCCAGTCCAATCGAATCTAGAAAAATTATAATTTTCAGCAGGTAAATCTATTTGGATTTCTAGATTTTTATTTTTAAGGATATGAGACATATGAATTGTAAATGATATGGTTTGCTTCGATTAATTTTTATTTTTAAGGATATGAGACATATGAATTGTAAATGATATGGTTTGCTTCGATTATATTGACCTAAGCTAAATTACTATTTTTGAGCTTAAATACAAACTCGGGTATTGCATAACCTGACAAAAAAGCACATTTTTTTTTTGGTACACTTTTAGCACTGAACTAATTGTAATTAATTTAATTTAATTGAAATGAAAACATTTTTAAAAATTTTGTTAACTGCTTTAGCTGTAATTGTTTTAGCAACTGTTCTCCCAGGAGTATCTGTATCTGGATACCTCTCTGCAATTATAGTAGCAGTAGTAATTGCATTACTAAACATGGTTGTAAAACCCTTGTTAATCTTCTTTACATTGCCTGCAACAATAGTAACGTTTGGTTTGTTCCTCTTCGTTATTAATGCAATTATAATTTTATTGGCAGACAAATTAGTAGATGGTTTTGCAGTTTCAGGATTTTTTGCAGCACTACTTTTTAGTATATTATTGTCTATTTTTAGATGTTGTAAAACCCTTGTTAATCTTCTTTACATTGCCTGCAACAATAGTAACGTTTGGTTTGTTCCTCTTCGTTATTAATGCAATTATAATTTTATTGGCAGATAAACTAGTAGATGGTTTTGCAGTTTCAGGATTTTTTGCAGCACTACTTTTTAGTATCTTATTGTCTATTTTTAGATCGGTATTATTTTCGCTGTTAAAAGAGAAAAAGTAAATTAATAATTAATACAATAACACAATAAAAATGAACTCTTTTTTTTTCAAATACTTATATAGCTTTGTATTGTTTTGCGCTTAAAGAGAAGCGCTTAATTGCTTGTTAAATATAATATTTTTGATTAATTTTGCAGTATATTTTTTTAAGATAAAAGAACAAATAAATGAATATTACTAGAGAGAATATAGATGCGTTAAACGCAGTTGTAAAGATTGATATTGTTGCAGAAGACTATCAAGAAAAAGTGAATAAATTGCTTACGGATTATCGTAAAAAAGCAGATGTTCCTGGTTTTAGAAAAGGACAAGT
>Ga0209279_10001968_pt1 | contig 10290 bp, 20 predicted proteins | sample CoawatmetaG00DNA_3_FD_187508 | JGI IMG/M metagenome (GOLD analysis project Ga0209279, IMG submission 187508) | Marine microbial communities from the West Antarctic Peninsula - Coastal water metaG006-DNA (SPAdes) (version 2) | ecosystem: Environmental > Aquatic > Marine > Coastal ... | reverse complement strand
TCTTCAACCTCAACAGTGTGGCCAATTCGACGCAACCCAAGTCCAGTGAGGCAGGCTTTATGGTTCTTAAGCCGGCCAATAGAGCTCTTCATTTGCGTTACTTTTACTTTTTTCACTTTAGCTTTTGCCATGATCTACTTCCAATAACCTACGTGCTTTATTTACTATCACTTAGTTTAGAATTTCTTCTACAGACTTACCGCGCTTCGCAGCAACATCATCTGGTGAACTCATCGCTTCCAACGCCTTAAACGTGGCGCGAACAACGTTCACTGGATTCGTCGAACCATAGCACTTTGCAAGAACGTTCTGAACACCTGCAAGTTCAAGAACAGACCGCATAGCGCCACCAGCAATAACCCCAGTTCCTTCAGAAGCTGGCTGCATATAAATCTTAGACGCCGCATGAATACCTTTCGTAGGGTACTGGATAGTCGTTCCATCCAAAGCAACCTCGATCATATTACGCCGCGCTGCTTCCATCGCTTTTTGAATCGCCATCGGTACTTCACGAGCCTTACCACGACCAAACCCAACCTTGCCGTTCCCATCGCCGACAACTGTCAGAGCGGTGAATGCAAAAATGCGTCCACCCTTGACCGTCTTAGCAACTCGGTTAACCTGCACAAGCTTTTCCATCATGCCTTCAGCAGCTGCATCTTTTTGATCTGTAAGAGCCATATCTTCTACCTATTAAAATTCGAGGCCGGCTTCACGCGCGGCGTCTGCCAGTGCTTTAACACGGCCATGATATTTAAAACCACTGCGATCGAACGCTACCGAAGTGACCCCTGCAGCGACTGCTCGCTCAGCGACCAACTTACCAACAGCCGAAGCAGCATCAATATTCCCGGTGCTACCCTCACGCAAATCCTTTTCTAAAGTCGACGCTGTAGCGAGGACTTTGTCCCCCTCAGCGGCAATAACCTGTGCGTAGATATGACGAGGGGTACGATTAACACACAAACGTGTCACACCCTGTTCTCGGATTTTCATCCTTACTCGTTTAGCTCTTCGCTGACGTGAAACTTTTTTATCGCTCATTGTTTTACCCTGTTACTTCTTCTTGGCTTCTTTACGTCTTACGTACTCACCAGAAATCCTAACACCCTTACCTTTATAAGGCTCTGGCGGACGGAAGGCACGAATCTCAGCTGCTGCCTGTCCTAACTTCTGCTTATCTGAAGACTTCAACAAAATTTCTGTCTGGCTAGGTGTCTCTGCAGTTACTCCCTCGGGTAGCAAATACACTACCGGGTGAGAAAAACCGAGTGTCAAGTTGATCTTGCCACCCTGCACCTGCGCTCGGTAACCGACACCAACGAGATCAAGCTTCTTTTCAAAGCCTTTGGAAACTCCCGTCACCATGTTATTGACTAACGCTCGGGTAGTCCCAGACATCGCTCTAGCGAATGCATCTTGACTGACCGCGGCGAACGTAAGAACGTTATCACCATGGTTTATCTCAACGTGACTATTCACCGACATCGCTAAGGTGCCCTTGGCCCCTTTAACGGATATTTCAGAACCAACCAAAGACACTTCAACACCCTTTGGTAGTTCGATTGGATTATTTGCTACTCTAGACATATCTATTTCCTATCAGAATACAGTGCAGAGCACTTCACCGCCAATACCAGCAGCTCGCGCTGCACGATCGGTCATTACACCCTTACTGGTACTGACTATAGCAACACCAAGGCCACTGCGTACTTTCGGCAGGTCATTAGTGCCGACATACAGACGCAAGCTAGGCTTGCTGATACGCGTAATTTCTTCAATAACTGGCTTCCCTTCAAAATACTTAAGGGCAACCGTTAAACTAGGCTTTACTTCATCAGTAACACTAAAGCCACTAATATAACCCTCGTCTTCCAACACCTGAGCCACAGAAGCTTTTAACTTAGAAGCAGGCATAGTCACTTCTGGCTTACTACGGTGATGCGCATTACGAATGCGGGTTAACATGTCTGAAATTGGATCTTGCATACTCATCGTGTTTGGCTCCTTAAACTACCAACTGGCTTTAACCAGCCCCGGAACTTCACCACGCATTGCCGCTTCGCGTAGTTTGTTTCGGCACAGGCCAAACTTTCTATAAACACCGTGTGGACGGCCCGTAATTCTGCAGCGGTTACGCTGACGTACTGGGCTCGCATCACGCGGCAATTGTTGTAACTTCTGAATGGCTTCCCAACGATCTTCGTCTGAAGCCTCTACATCACTGATGACAGCCTTAAGTGCAGCACGCTTTACAGCGAACTTTGCTACTGTCTGGGTGCGCTTTTTCTCGCGCTGAACCATTGATACCTTAGCCATTAATCTATGTCCTCAACTCTTCAACGGGAAGTTAAAAGCGCGAAGCAATGCTCGCCCTTCATCATCGTTTCTAGCGGTCGTAGTAATTGTAATATCCATTCCACGGAGCTTATCGATCTTTTCATAGTCAATCTCTGGAAAAATAATCTGCTCTGTTATCCCCATCGAAAAATTACCGCGGCCATCAAACTGCTTAGGACTAATACCACGAAAGTCTCTTATCCGTGGGATAGCGATCCCAACTAGTCGCTCTAAAAACTCATACATCCGATCAGAGCGTAAAGTAACCTTAGTTCCAATGGGCCAGCCCTGCCGAACTTTAAATCCAGCAATAGACTTTCTCGCATTATTGATCACAGGCTTTTGAGCCGAAATCAACGTAAGAGGCTTTTGAGCTGAAATCAACGTAAGATCTGCAACCGCGTTATCAAGTGACTTTTTATCACCGATAGCCTCACCCACACCCATATTAAGAGTAATCTTAGTGATGCGCGGAACTTCCATAACATTAGCCAACCCTAGCTCTTCTTTAAGCTTGGGCGCTAATTCGTTTTTATAAACTTCTTTCAACCTGACCATTAGAATTACCTGTTTGCTTAAGCGTCGACAGCTTCGCCGTTAGACTTAAAGACCCGAATCTTTTTGTTATCGTCTTGGATCTTAAAGCCAACTCGATCCGCCTTATTCGTAGAGCTGTTGAATATCGCAATATTAGAAACCTGAATTGGAGACTCTTTCTCAATAATTCCACCAGGTATGCCGGCATTAGGATTAGGCTTCTGATGCTTCTTGATCATCTGCACACCAGACACTAAGACCTTACTGTTCTCTAACACCTTAAGAACCTTACCACGCTTACCTTTGTCTTTCCCGGCGACGACTACAACTTCATCATCTCGTTTAATTTTCAGCATTACCATTTCATAATCCTCGCTTACAGCACTTCAGGTGCTAGGGAAATAATCCGCATGAAACGCTCAGTGCGTAGCTCACGAGTTACTGGCCCAAAAATACGTGTGCCTATCGGCGCCAAATTAGCATTCAAGAGAACAGCAGCATTATCATCAAATTTGATCAGACTGCCATCTTGTCTACGCAGACCCTTCTTGGTGCGAACAACAACCGCACTCATGACCTGGCCTTTCTTAACCTTGCCGCGGGGAATTGCTTCTTTAACAGTGACCTTAATTACATCACCAACTCGCGCATAGCGACGGTGCGAACCACCCAACACTTTAATACACATCACACGACGCGCACCGCTGTTGTCTGCTACATCAAGATAACTTTCTGTTTGAATCATTTTCCTACCCCAAACTAATACTTGTTGCGAAGCTACTCAGCAGTAACTCGCTCATCAATATTTACTAATTTCCAAGCCTTGTCCTTCGACACCGGCCGACACTCCGCGATGGTTACTAAGTCGCCCGCACTTGCGTCGTTACTTTCATCGTGAGCCTTAATTTTGCTCGACTTAGTCAAGATCTTCCCATACACCGGGTGCTTAACTCGCCTCTCAACTAAAACCGTAATGGTCTTATCCATTTTGTCGCTAACAATACGACCGGTTAGAGTCCGTGAACTCGTATTTAATTCAGACATACCTATTCTCCAGCCTTCTGATTAATCGCGGCCGTAATGGTCTTATCCATTTTGTCGCTAACAATACGACCGGTTAGAGTCCGTGAACTCGTATTTAATTCAGACATACCTATTCTCCAGCCTTCTGATTAATCGCGGTCTTGATACGCGCAATATTTCTACGCGTCGCCTTTACCAAGTGGCTTTCGTTGAGCTGGCCAGTCGACAGCTGCATGCGCAACTTAAACTGCTGCTTAAGCTCTCCGCCTAGTGTCGCCTGCAACTCTTCAACAGACTTTTCACTCAATTCGCTTGCTTTCATTACATTACCGTCCGCGTAACAAAGGTGGTTGCAATTGGCAGCTTCGCCGCCGCCAGCGCAAATGCTTCACGCGCCAACTCTTCACTTACACCTTCCATTTCATAGAGTACTTTACCGGGCTGCACCAAGGCTACCCAATATTCAACATTACCCTTACCCTTACCCATTCGAACCTCAAGCGGCTTCTTGGTTATTGGCTTATCTGGAAACACACGAATCCAGATTTTGCCACCACGCTTGATATGCCGGGTCATAGCACGACGAGCTGCCTCAATCTGACGAGCGGTCAAACGACCACGGCCAGAGGCTTTGAGGCCAAACTCACCAAAGCTGACTTTGCTCCCGCGTTGCGCCAGGCCACGATTACGGCCTTTATGCATTTTGCGGAATTTTGTACGTTTTGGTTGCAGCATCTCGCTTTACCCTTATCGCTTAATTCTTGCTTCGTTTTTCTTTAGTGGGAGCCTTAACAGCCTCCTCACCACCTAGAACTTCACCCTTGAAGATCCAGACCTTAACACCAATAATTCCATATGTAGTATTGGCTTCGGCAGCTGCATAATCAATATCTGCTCGCAATGTATGCAGAGGAACCCGTCCTTCTCGATACCATTCAGACCGAGCAATTTCTGCACCGCCCAAACGACCACCAACCTGAATCTTAACTCCGAGAGCGCCACCACGCATTGCGTTCTGTACCGCTCGCTTCATAGCGCGACGAAACATAACCCTACGTTCCAGCTGCTGAGCGACATTCTGCCCAACCAGTGACGCATCCAAATCAGGCTTGCGTATCTCTTCAATATTTATAGTCACCGTACAACCCATAACCTTGGCAACATCATTGCGCAGACGCTCTACGTCTTCGCCCTTCTTACCAATCACGATACCCGGACGAGCGGTATGGATAGTAACTCGGCCAGTGTCTGACTGACGCTCAATATCAATGCGGCTTACCGAGGCATGAGAGAGCTTTTTATTAATAAAGGCTCTAACTGCCAAATCTTGGTTGAGCTTATCAGCATAATCTTTATTCCCGGCGTACCAGGTAGAGCTATGCTTCTTAACGATCCCAAGACGGATACCGGTTGGATGTACTTTTTGACCCATTACATGGTCTCCTGAACCTAATTCTACTTTTCAGCGACTTTTACAGTTATGTGACAGCTGCGTTTTAAAATTCTATCTGCACGACCCTTAGCACGCGGTTTAATGCGCTTCATGGTCATACCTTCATCAACAAATATGGTGGATACCTTCAACTCATCAACGTCTGCACCGTCATTGTGCTCAGCGTTAGCTATAGCTGACTCCAAAACCTTTTTGATGATATCTGCACCCTTCTTAGTGCTGAACTGCAGTATCTCTAGTGCAGCCTCAACAGACTTACCGCGAACTTGATCAGCGACGAGCCGGGCCTTTTGCGCCGACATTCTAGCGCCTTTTAATTTTGCTGCTACTTCCACAATAAACTACCTCTTCCAATCAAGCTGAGCTTAACGCTTAGCTTTTTTATCCGCGACATGGCCACGATAAGTACGTGTCGGAGAAAACTCACCCAACTTGTGACCGACCATCTCTTCATTGATCGTTACCGGAATGTGCTGGCGGCCATTGTGAATCGCAATAGTTAAACCAAGCATATCAGGTAGTATCATGGATCGACGAGACCAAGTCTTAATTGGTCGCCGCTCGTTATTTGCTACTGCCGCCTCAACCTTTTTTGCAAGGTGAATATCGACGAATGGTCCTTTCTTTAGAGAGCGTGGCACGTTTGCTATCCTCTTCTATATAATTTATGTCGGCGCTTACTTGCGACGGCGAATAATGTATTTGTCAGTACGCTTGTTCTTACGCGTCTTGTAACCTTTGGTCGGCATTCCCCAAGGAGAAACCGGGTGACGACCACCAGAGGTACGTCCTTCACCACCGCCATGAGGGTGATCTACCGGGTTCATCGCCACACCACGAACAGTGGGACGGACACCACGCCAGCGCGCTGCACCGGCCTTACCCAATGAACGTAAACTATGCTCACTGTTACAAACTTCTCCAAGAGTCGCGCGACAATCTATCGGTAGACGTCTCATCTCACCACTACGCAAACGAACTGTTGCGTAAGCACCTTCACGAGCAATCAACTGAACGGATGCTGCAGCGCTTCGAGCAATCTGTGCTCCCTTGCCAACCTTCATCTCAACACAGTGAACAATTGATCCAACCGGTATCTTACGAAGCGGAAGACTGTTGCCGACCTTAATCGGCGAGCCCTCGCCGGAGACTACTGTGTCACCAGCTGAAACTCCCTTTGGAGCGATAATGTATCGACGCTCACCATCCGCATAGCATAGCAACGCTATGTGGGCGCTACGGTTAGGATCATACTCCAGACGCTCAACTGTCGCTGGAATACCATCTTTATTACGCTTAAAGTCAATAATCCGGTAATGCTGCTTGTGCCCACCACCAATATGGCGAACAGTGATTCTACCATTACTATTTCGACCACCAGAACGCTTCTTTGGTGCCAACAACGGCCCGTAGGGAGCGCCCTTATGCAAGTCAGGGTTAACTACACTGACTACAAAGCGCCTGCCGGGGGAGGTTGGTTTTCTTTTAATTACTGCCATGATTAACCCCTTACTCCGCTACTGAAAAGTCAATATCTTGACCTTCCGCCAGTCGTACATAGGCCTTCTTCCAATCGCTACGGCGACCGACTCCGGTCTTAGTGCGACGCGTCTTGCCCTTCATATTAATAACGCGAACATCGTCTACCTTGACTTCGAACAACTGCTCTACAGCCTTCCGAATCTCTAGCTTGGTAGCGTTCGTCGCAACCTTAAATACAACCTGTGTCGCTGCGCCCAATGTCATTGCCGATTTCTCAGTAATGTGCGGCCCTAACAACACTTTGAAGAGTCTCTCTTGGTTCATGCTAGGATCTCCTCGATTTTTTTCAACGCTGCCACGGTAACAATTACCTTATCTGAATTTATCAGACTGACCGGGTCGATTGCTGCTGCGTCCCGCACATCTACTTTGTGCAAATTCCGCGACGACAAATATAAGTTCTCGCTAACTTCTTCGGTAACAATCAGCGCGTGCTGCAAGCCGTACTCTGCCAACTTCGCAATAAGACCTTTGGTCTTGGGGGCATCAACATCAAAGTCATTCACAACGACTAATCGATCTTGCCGCGCTAACTCAGACACTATTGAGCGCATAGCTGAGCGATACATCTTACGATTGATTTTTTGACTGTGATCCTGAGGCTGAGCAGCAAATGTTACACCGCCTCCACGCCAGATTGGACCGCGTATAGTTCCTGCGCGCGCCCGACCGGTTCCTTTCTGAGCAAACGGCTTTCGGCCACCTCCAGAAACAGCGGAGCGATTCTTTTGAGCCCGGGTACCTTGACGAGCACCCGCCAGAAAAGTTACCACAGCCTGGTGAACTAAGTCTTGATTGAATTCCATTCCAAAAGCAGCTTCAGAAACCTCTATAGTTCCTTTATTACCCTTGGGCGTGGCGATCGATAATTCCATGGACACTCCCCTTAAGCCTTAACTGCTGGACAGACGATAATATTGCCACCGGGTGCACCAGGAACCGCACCTTTGATCAACAAGAGGCTGCGTTCTGCGTCCACACGAACGATTTCTAAATTCTGAGTTGTTACTTGAGCGTTACCCATCTGACCACTCATCTTCTTTCCCTTGAATACGCGACCAGGAGTCTGATTCTGACCAATCGAACCATTAGATCGGTGGGAGATTGAGTTGCCGTGGGTAGCGTCTTGCATACTGAAGTTCCAGCGCTTAACTCCGCCCTGAAAACCTTTTCCTTTTGAAGTGCCGGTTACATCGACTTTTTGACCTTCTTGGAAGCGCTCGACAGTTAGCGACCCGCCAACTTCGAATGTTTCTTCTGTACCTTCAGACCTAAATTCCCACTGACCTCGACCTGCCTCGACACCTGCTTTCGCAAATTCGCCAGCCTGAGATTTTGTTACTCGGGAAGCTTTCTTAGAGCCAGTGGTCACTTGAATAGCGGAATAGCCATCAGTCGCCAAAGACTTTATCTGGGTAATATGATTAGGCGAAGCCTCTACCACTGTTACAGGGATAGAAACACCGTCTTCGGTAAATACACGAGTCATACCACATTTGCGGCCGACAATACCTATTCTCATTTTATAACCTCTTACGTGTACGGGGCTCTTACCCGCTACGGCCGCTTATTTCAAAGCGTTACACTATATAACTTGCTCGATGGGCATCCATCGAACGACTACAAAACAAATCAGCTCAAGCTAATCTGAACTTCTACTCCAGCAGCAAGGTTCAATTTCATCAGAGCATCAACGGTCTTTTCTGTCGGCTCAACAATATCAATTAAACGCTTGTGCGTACGAATCTCATACTGATCACGTGCATCTTTGTTCACGTGAGGAGAGATCAAAATTGTAAATCTCTCTTTGCGTGTTGGCAATGGAATTGGACCACGGATCTGCGCTCCAGTTCGTCTTGCAGTCTCAACAATTTCTTGAGTCGATGTATCGATCAACTTGTGATCAAAGGCCTTTAGACGAATCCTAATACTTTGGTTTTGCATGTCAGCGAAGCTCCGCTATCTGTTCTTTTGTTTCGGATTTAACTCTTTAAAAAGCTTTGTTTAGCCCCGAAAATCGAGCGCGAATTTTAGAGCCAGACCCCCGAACTGTCAAGCAATTAAACAGCTATAGCCTGTTTTTTTTGCTACTTGGTCAAAACTATCGATTATAAAAGGCAAATCGACAAAAAAGGGGCCTACAAGGCCCCTTCCATATTCATACACTTACGCGATGATTTTGGCTACTACGCCAGCACCAACGGTGCGTCCACCTTCGCGAATTGCAAAACGAAGACCGTCTTCCATCGCAATCGGGTGAATCAGCTCAACAGTCATTTGCACATTATCACCTGGCATGACCATCTCAGTACCTTCAGGTAACTCACATGCGCCAGTTACATCCGTGGTACGGAAGTAAAACTGCGGACGGTACCCTTTAAAGAATGGTGTATGACGACCACCCTCATCTTTAGACAGAACATAAATCTCTGACTCAAACTTGGTGTGCGGCTTAACAGAGCCTGGCTTAGCCAGTACCTGACCACGCTGAACTTCTTCACGCTTAGTTCCGCGCAACAAAATACCACAATTCTCTCCAGCACGCCCCTCATCAAGGAACTTACGGAACATCTCAACACCTGTACAGGTAGTCTTCGACGTGTCAGCAATACCAATAACTTCGATCTCTTCGCCAACCTTAACAATACCACGCTCAATACGGCCAGTAACAACAGTTCCACGACCCGCAATTGAGAACACATCCTCAATCGGCATCAAGAACGGCTGATCAACTGCACGCACTGGCTCAGGAATATAAGTGTCCAGCGCTTCTACAAGCTTTCTAACAGCCGTAGTGCCTAACTCATGATCATCCTTACCTTCTAACGCCATGAGCGCAGAACCAACAATAATCGGCGTGTCATCACCAGGGAACTCATAAAGATCAAGCAGCTCACGCAGCTCCATCTCAACTAACTCAAGCATCTCTTCATATTCTTCTGAACCAACACCACCGCAATCTTCAGCAAGCAAATCAGCTTTGTTCAAGAATACTACAACGTAAGGTACACCGACCTGACGTGACAACAGAATGTGCTCGCGAGTCTGAGGCATTGGGCCGTCAGTTGCTCCACACACCAAAATAGCGCCGTCCATCTGAGCAGCACCTGTAATCATATTCTTTACATAGTCAGCGTGACCTGGGCAATCAACGTGCGCATAGTGACGAATGGCTGAATCATACTCAACGTGGGCTGTGGAAATAGTAATTCCGCGCTCGCGCTCTTCAGGTGCATTGTCAATTTGATCAAACGCCTGCATTGTGCCGCCAAAAACTTCTGCACAGACGCGCGTCATAGCCGCAGTCAATGTTGTCTTTCCGTGGTCAACGTGCCCAATGGTGCCGACATTCACATGCGGCTTATTTCTTTCAAACTTTTCTTTAGCCATCTCAG
>Ga0209279_10001967_pt1 | contig 10290 bp, 10 predicted proteins | sample CoawatmetaG00DNA_3_FD_187508 | JGI IMG/M metagenome (GOLD analysis project Ga0209279, IMG submission 187508) | Marine microbial communities from the West Antarctic Peninsula - Coastal water metaG006-DNA (SPAdes) (version 2) | ecosystem: Environmental > Aquatic > Marine > Coastal ... | reverse complement strand
TCGTTCTGGCCAACGCCTACGCGATTGCGCGTAACGATGCTCAACAGCAGAGTTTCCAGAACATTCTCCGAGGCATTGGCTTCAGCGTAAAGTTAAAGCCATACATTCAGCGTAGCGACGGTTCAGCCAAAGGTGACTGGGATGTGGGACTGACTATTGATGTAATGGATGCAGTTGCCAACCCCGATCAGTCCATTGACCAGGTGGTACTGCTGTCGGGCGACGGTGATTTTGACTTACTGCTGAAACGGGTCAATGAGGGCTACGACGTTGATACGCTAGTCTATGGCGTACCCGCATTAACGGCCGCATCGTTGATTGACGCGGCAATCACATTTCGCCCCATCGAGGGCAGCTTGTTATTGCGTTAGCGGGTACTCACTTACGATTTTAATCAGTGGTTACCGGATTAATCCGCCTTGACCACCACCCTGACCGGGAAGTACAATTTGCGAGGCCTGTTCACGGCGCGCCTTTTCCATCTCGCGACCAGCTTCCTCTATGGCGATCTGTGCCTTAGCGGCAAAATCTTCTGCGGCCTGCCCAATCGTCGCACCGTCCAATGCAAAATTTAACGGTATCGCACCCATAGGTGTCATCACCTGAGCCGAGCCAAAATAACTAATACTGCGATCTGGATCATCAGCGCCATCTGCCGTTACCGGAATCATCTTGCGAATCGCACCCATCTTTTGATCGGTATAATTCTCTTCGCGAAACAGAGCATTGGGGTCCATCGCGGCATTGTTGTCATCACTCATAATTTAACTTCAAGGTTAGTCCATAGAAGCCCATAGCCTAGCAGACAAGATCGTGCAGTAAAAGTGATCAGTCAGTTTGTGCTGGCAAACGACCGGCGACAATGCCGCTAGCCGCAATCAGTAAGGCCGACAGGATTAAACAGCTTACCAGCCCAAACTGCTGATAAACAACGCCAGACAGGATGGTCCCCAGCAGGCGACCGGCTGCGTTCGCCATATAGTAAAAACCGACATCCAAGGACACCGCATCATCGCGTGCATAGGCAACAATCAGATAGGAGTGCAGGCTAGAATTAACGGCGAACAGTAGGCCAAAAATTACCAGCCCAGCGATCACCACAGCTGAGGGGTTAAATCCAACATGCAGTCCAACCGCCATCAGGCAGGGTGCCGTCAACAACAAACCGGCCCACTTCGGCAGCATGTTCCCATTGGCTAAAGCGCCTCTCGCGTTGGTGATGCGCGGCGCTATGGCTTGCACGGCGCCATAGCCAATCACCCAGGTCGCCATTAATGCCCCCACCTCGACATAGCTCCAGTCCAGCTGAGTTTGCAAAAAAACTGGCAGCGCTACCACAAACCAAACGTCGCGGGCGCAGAACAAAAACATGCGCGCCGCCGACAGGCGGTTTACCCGATCACTCTTGACCAATGCGTCCTGAAGTTTGGGCTTATTGACAGCTTTGCCGCTGTGAGTCTCAAGAACAAAAAAGCCGGCAGTTAAAACCACCGCCAGCAACGCTATCATCACTAGAATGGTTGTCTGAAAGCCAAGGCCAGCTAGCAGCGCGCTGCCAAGAAAAAAGCCCATGCCCTTAAGGGCATTCTTTGAGCCCGTCAGGAGCGCAATCCATCGGTAGAGCAGCGTCTGTTCCCGACCGGGTACCAGATGCTTGATACTGCTTTTGGCACTCATTTTACTGAGATCCTTGGCGATGCCCGACAGTGCCTGTGCCAACATCACATAGGTCACAGTCAGTGCCGAAGGGTCTTTGAGGAGCATAACCAAAGAGGCGATTTGCACGACCAAGCCGATTTGTAATGTTCGCGTCAGCCCTATACGGGCCGCTAGCCAACCGCCGCTGAGGTTGGTCAGCATGCCAAAAAATTCATAGAGTAAAAACAGACTGGCAATCTGCATTGGGCTATAACCCAGACCGTGAAAAAACAGCAACACCAGAATTCGCAGGGCGCCATCAGTCAAAGTAAACGCCCAGTAACTCAGAGTCACGCACAGATACTGTTTAGCAGGCTTCGTCACCTTGGGGCTCAGAGCGACGCCGCGACTTTGGCGACCAGCTCCATCATGCGGTTTACGTAGCCGGTTTCGTTGTCATACCAGATTAGCACCTTGACCTGAGTATTATTGACTACCATTGTCGAAAGCCCATCGACAATGCCGGAGCGAGTATCGTTGGTGTAATCCGAAGATACCAGCGGGAGATCTTCATAACCCAAAATACCGCCAAGGTGTCCCTCAGACGCTGCCTTCAAAGCCCCGTTAACCTCATCAACAGTCACCGACTTTTGCAGTTCAAAGACACAGTCGGTCAATGAGGCATTAGCCAGAGGCACGCGCACCGCGATGCCATTGATACGACCTTTTAACTGCGGGAAAATCTCGGTAATAGCCGTAGCTGAGCCCGTACTCGTCGGGATTAATGACAGACTGCTGGCGCGTGCCCGGCGCAAATCGTCATGATATTCATCGAGGATACTTTGGGTATTGGTAATATTGTGAATAGTCGTTATAGCGCCGTGCTCAATACCAAACTGGCTTTGCAGAACAGCAATAACCGGAGCGAGGCAATTAGTCGTGCAGGACGCGGCTGTGACGATATTCTGCCCCACGTAGCTGTCATCATTCACACCCATCACAATATTCAGTGTTCCGTCTTTGATGGGTGCTGAGACCACGACCTTGCTGACGCCATGGTCAAAGTATGGCGCTAAAACCTGCTGCGACTTAAAGGTTCCAGTGCACTCAGCCACTATATCTACGGCTGCCCAGGGGCCTTGCTCAATAGCCCTAACGGAGGAGTAACTAATTGCCTTGCCATCAATAATCAGCTGATTATTGGCCGCGTTGGCTGACACGCTTCGATTCCAGGTGCCATGGACAGAATCGAACCGCAACAGGTGCGCAGCAGACTTCGCATCGCCAGCAATCTCATTGATATGAGTGATATCAAAGTCAGGGGAATCCCAGGCAGCTCTGAGCGCCAGACGCCCAATGCGACCAAAGCCATTAATGCCAACATTTATTGTCATAATGAGGGTCTATCCCGAATTAAAAACCAGACGCTTGATAAGCCTGTGCCTCTTAATGGTGCCGCCGAGGATTGGGTCATCATGGGTGCTGTAAATGGGACCATCACCTGATGGCCCTGACAGCGACTTAGTGCTGGTGACCGCCAACGCCGTGGACATGACCATGAGCCAGTTCTTCCTCAGTGGCATCACGAACCTCTTCGATAGACACCTCGAACGTTAGATTCTTGCCGGCCAGAGGGTGATTGCCATCGACAGTCACAATCTCATCGGTGACCGCTGTAACAGTGACAGGAACATTACCACCCTGACCGGTCTGCGCTTCAAACTGCATACCTACTTCAATACTGTCGACCCCTTGAAATGACTCGCGGGGGACGTCCTGAATTAGCTCTTTTTGAACTTCACCGTAACCTTCTACTGCCTTCACCGCGACAGTCATGGCATCGCCAACTTTTTTACCTGCCAAGGCGCTCTCGAGACCAGGAATAATATTCCCCGCACCATGCAGATAGGCCAACGGATCTTTACCGGCAGAGCTATCGAGCGTCTCGCCGTCGTCGTCCGTTAATGTGTAGTGAAAGCTAACAGCGCTGTTTTCTTTAATGGTCATAGTCGTTTTCCGATCCGTGATAAAACGGCATTATGCGACAACACACTATAAATATCGAATCCGTGTACGATTGATTACTCAGGGACGCCTAAATCAAACGAACCTAAGAATTAAAGGCCAAAGAAAAGATGCGCCCCGCGACAAGTTCTGTCATATTCCTGTCATATTGTCAGACTTTAATGAATCACTAAGAAATGAACACTGAGTTCAATACGATGCCCAAGCACACGATTTTAGTGGTCGATGATGAACATGCGATCCGAACCATGCTGTCTGTCGCTCTAGAGGCTGCTGGCTACAATGTTCTGCAGGCAGAAAATGCCAAGCAGGCTCATGGCACAATTATCGATCGCCGTCCTGACCTTGTACTGTTGGATTGGATGATGCCGGGTACCACAGGATTAGAACTGCTCCGTCGTCTCAGGCGCGACGAGCTGACGGCCAAGCTGCCGATCATTATGCTAACTGCCAAAGCCGAAGAGGACAGTAAAATATCCGGATTAGACGCTGGGGCCGACGACTATATCCCCAAGCCCTTTTCGCCTCGCGAGCTTATTTCCCGGGTCAAAGCGCTTTTGCGACGCATTGGTCGCGACGAGTTGGCTGAGCCCATCGCGGTGGGAGAATTGCTATTTGATCCCGAGGGGCATTGGGTAACTATTGCAGGGCAGCCTATTACCCTGGGTCCAACAGAGTACCGTTTACTGCAGTTCTTTCTTACCCACCAAGATCGCGTGTATTCCCGTGACCAGATTCTCGACTATGTCTGGGGTGGCAATGCGTACTTAGATGAGCGAACCGTCGACGTGCATATTCGCCGATTGCGCAAGGCAATTTCAGTTGCAGGCCATGAAAACTATGTGCAGACTGTACGCGGGGCTGGCTATCGCTTCTCCGTCCAATTACCCAATAGTTAGAAAAGGAAATACAGTCGTTGCGACCGGGAATGTATACAGAGAGTTCGCGCATAGTTTTGGTTGGACTGTTGTCATTGCTATTGGGCTGGAATATCGGCTATCCAATTGAGCTCTTGCTGGCGGGTATCGGCGTCTATATCGTCTGGACCTTTCGTATCATTGCAAAGCTATTTAAATGGATCGATAAAGGTATGCGCGGTATACCGCCAGAGACAGACGGTGTGTGGGGAGAGATCAGCGACACATTGAATCGCCAACATCGCCGTCATCGTCGCACCCAAGAAAAAATGCGTAAAACGATCAAACGGGTCACGCGTCTAACTGAGGCTCTCGACGAAGGGATTCTGGTCTTGCATACTGATCTAACCATTGATTGGTGGAACAGTTCAGCGACCAGTTTGCTTGGCCTGCGTCCAAGCGACCGCGGCAGTGCCGTGATTAATCTCATTCGTGACCCCGCCTTTGTTGACTATATTAACAGTGACGACTTTATTGGCACTCTTGACTTGGCATCAATTATTCAGTCAGAGCGGCTGCTCAAGTTTTCAGCATCACGCTTTGGTGATAACGAAATCGCATTGGTGATCACCGATATCACCCGACTTAACGGTCTTCAACAGTTGCGCAAAGAGTTTGTCGGCAATGTCTCCCACGAACTGCGCACACCATTGACCGTGATGCGGGGCTACCTAGAAACCTTGCAGGATATGCCCAACAATAGCCCGTCAGCCAATGCCGCCTTTGAACAGATGTCCGAGCAGGTGACCAGAATGCAAGCGTTGGCTGATGATCTCATCATGATTTCAAAGCTTGAAGCCGACGTTCGGCAACCGGTCATTGAAGCGGTCAATGCGCATAGCTTACTGCGCGGTATCCTGACCGAAGCCGAGGCCCTCAGTGCTGGCAACCATACAATCACCTTGGACTGTCCAGAAGCGATTATTGTGCTGGCGGAAAATGCTGATATTCACAGCGCCCTTAGTAATATTATTTTCAATGCTGTGCGCCATAATCCCTCGGGTGCGGCCATAGCAATCAGGGCCAGCCAGAACCCTTACTTTACCGATATAGCCATTTCCGACGACGGGGTTGGTATAGATCCAATGGAAATTCCGCGTCTTACTGAGCGGTTCTACCGCGGGGACAGCAGTCGCAATTCAGCTACTGGCGGCACCGGATTGGGACTTGCCATCGTCAAGCACAGCCTCAATCGTTACGGCGGCCGTCTGATAATTAATAGCCGGCTGGGTCAGGGCGCTGAATTTATCTGTCGCTTTCCCACACACAAAGCGTCGGCTTAGGTGGCACAGATAAATCGGTAGTGCAGAAAGTAATCGCCTTCCTGTTCAGGGTCTGGCTCGCTCCATTGCCCCTCAACTGACCAGCCCCGCGAACAGTGGTGTGCCATCTCGATATGGAGGCGTTGAATGGCAAGTGTGACCGATTGCTCAAACTTTGCCCCGGGCCGCAACGAATAGCCCTGCCGCGACGCAAAGGCCTTGTTGGCGGTGTGGTTCATGGAGCCGGCTGCGACAATAGGGCGTTCGAAAATCCCAGAGGCGCGGTCCAGCGTTCCGTCCCCATAAAGTTTGCTTACCTCAGCCTTGGATGTTGTTTGCCTGCGTCGCATACTGTCTTTTTCTGGCTCATCACAACGGATAATTTTATCGACAAAGTTGGGCGAGTCCGCATCATCTGTATCAAAATCACAGGCGCTAAAAGCGCTTGCTGACAGGAGCCACGGAAGGCTGACAATACAGAGGTAGAAGAGGGATGACTTTGCATTCATGGCAATGGCCTATCGTGGGTTACTGATATTATTTTAGCACCAGCTCTGCTGTACAACTATTTTTGTTCGCTGCACTTAAGTCTAAATTTGGTTAATCCTAGCCCCTAGGAATAGCCCCTAGGAATAGCCCCTAGGAATAGCCCCTAGGGCATTCGCCTCGGACCTGTTGCTTCTGGGGCCCCACAATCACCCTCAAGTCTAGAACTTGTGTTCCATGCCTAACCCAAAGGTACTTTCTTCCTTATCTTCTTTGCCAACAGAGGAGTCTGTGTTGTCCGTGTAAAACACATAGACCTTAGTGCTCTTGGCCAGCTTATAATCACCGCCTAATGACAGGGTTTCTTCTTCGTCGCCATCCGCATCATCTTCGATAGACCCGTACTGTGCTTTTAATGTGGTTTTCTCGTCTAACTGGTAGGCGGCACTTACAAAGAAACCAGACTCGTCTTTGGTACCCAAATTATCGTCATTTTGCTGGTACATAACACCGACTTTTAAGGCGTCCATCTTGTACTGAGCAACCAATCGTATCAGGTCCTGACTATCGACATCCTGATCCCCAGCGATCGCCACATAGAGGTTATCCATGGTGTAGCTTACCGAGTAAGACATCCCATCAGTGAGGCCCGTGTCATCCTTGCCATCACCATCCACATCTGCACCCTCGCCAGGAATCATGGCAACCGTCGTGGAGAAGCCGTTCATTGTGGGTGAGGTGTACGCCACGATATTGGACACACGGTTCTCGCCTTCAAAGGTACTTTTAATGTCACCTTCTAGATCGTTAAAAAGATCGATCTTATTCTGTGCAAGCTTAGTGGGAGTGTCGTGCTTGCCGGCCCAAACTGTGCCGAAGCTACCCTTAATGCCACCCATGATATTGCGCTGAGTAAAGGTCTGCCCTTTGCAGTCGCCATCGTCGACGCACATCTCAAACTCGGCTTTGTAAACCGCGTAAAGGCCGTCCGCAATCTCCGTCTTACCCTTAACGCCCAAGCGTGAAGCATTACTGTTGAGCTTATAAGTATCGTCAGTACCGTTGTCTGCATTGACGATAGAGACATTGATTTTGCCGTATATATCGCCGTCAATGGGTCCAGTAGCAAAACCTTGCGAGGCAAAGCCCAAGGTTGATGCGATAGCTGCTGAAAGAAACAATTTTTTCATACGTAAATCCCCAAAAATGTCAGTGGTTGGGCCTATGCCCCAATTTTTGGGCTCTAAGGAGAGAGCCACGGGGTCAATATAGGTGGGTATTGTGACAGTAATATGACAAGTCGGGGCAAAACTTTACCATGGCCCATGCCGCCAAAAGGCCCTTTAAACTCACCGTCATTTAAAATTTCCAGCGTTGTCATATTTCTGTCACACAACTCCAATACAGTGCTCTGACAGCGACAAGTTAGTCGTAATCAACGGCACCATAATATGCCCAAAATTTGGAGGTCATCATGACCCAACGCAAACTGATACCGGCCCTAATGCTTGCACTTGCCTCAATGACGGCCACCTCTTCGGCAGTGGCCCGAGAGGGTATAGAAGTTGTAGGCTCTTCAACGGTTTATCCTTTCTCCACTGTAGTTGCCGAGCGCTACGGTCGCGCCACGGGCAAAGCCACCCCAAAGATCGAAGCAACCGGTTCTGGTGGAGGCCTGAAACTGTTTTGTTCGGGTGTTGGCAGCAACTACCCTGACATCACTAACTCCTCGCGGCGTATAAAAGCCTCAGAATTTAAGCTCTGCCAGTCTCATGGGGTTCGTGAGATCATCGAAGTCCAGATTGGTTCTGACGGAATCGTTATCGCCAACTCAGTCGAAGCGCCGCCAATGCAACTAAGTCGCAAAGACATCTTTCTGGCACTGGCCGCCCGCGTACCCGGTGCCACTGACGGCGAGTTGATCAAAAACCCCTACAACACCTGGAATCAGGTAAACCCAGCGCTGCCAATCAGCGCTATTGAAGTGCTGGGCCCGCCGCCAACGTCTGGTACAAGAGATGCATTTGCAGAGCTAGGCATGGAGGGTGGCTGTAAGGCTATTCCATGGATCAAGGCCATGAAAAAGACTGATAAGAGTGCGTATAAAGCAGTCTGTCATACCATCCGTGAAGATGGCCGCTATATCGAGGCCGGCGAGAACGACAACCTCATAGTACAGAAGCTTGAAGCCAATCCAGCGGCCCTTGGCGTGTTTGGCTTCAGTTTTCTAGATCAAAATGCAGACAAGGTACAGGGAGCCACGATCGAATCTGTCGAGCCAACATTTGAGTCCATTGCCGACAAGTCCTATCCGATCTCGCGACCGCTATTCTTCTATGTCAAAAAGGCCCATATCGGTGTTATTCCGGGTATTGAGGGATACCTCAATGAATTCACCAGTGAAAAAGCCTGGGGTGAAGAGGGCTACCTAGCCGAAAAGGGCATGATTCCACTGCCCACCGACACGCGCGCAGCCATGGCCGCGAGCACCAGAGGTCTAGTGCCAATGACGGGCAATGAAGCATTGAAATAAACCCTTTTTATAGGCAAAGTACAGCCCGATTCATTGAATCGAGCTGGCTGGTTATTGAAGATTTACGCTAGAGCATTTTTGAGGATACTGCCTGCCCTATGCAAGCGACAAACATATTAATAGTGATACTGGGACTAGGGGCGTTGGCGTTCTTTTTGGGTCGTAGCCGCTCGTTGGCTCTAGCCAAACCGCTTGGTGGTATCCGCAGGCTCCATTCACTGCCCTCATATTATGGGATGCATGCGGCTATTTGGTGTGCCTTACCGTCGCTGATCTTACTGGCGCTGTGGATGATCTTCGATGACCCGCTAATCAATAGTATTGTCGTCCAGTCCGTTGCGCCCGAAATTGTCCCTGTCGACACGGCCAGTTACAACCTGCTCCTCAACAAAGTCGCCAATCTGGCTGACGGCATATTGCCGCGTAAAGGTGAGAGCGCCGCGCTAATTGCAGCCGCGGACCACATGACAGCGTTGCGCGGCATCTCGCGTTGGTCTTTGACCGCACTACTGACCACCCTCTCGGGGCTTGGATTGCTGTGGGGCTGGTCGCGTATTTCAGCGTCTTTTCGCGCGCGTCCGATTGTTGAAAAGGTGGTGCAAAACCTATTGCTTGCCTGCGCCTGTCTGGCAATCTTCACTACAGTGGGCATTGTGCTGTCAGTGTTATTTGAATCCATTCAGTTCTTTCGCTCGATACCCATTTTTGACTTTGTCTTTGGATTGGAATGGAGCCCGCAAACCGCCATCCGTGAAGATCAGGTGGGCTCATCCGGCAGCTTTGGCGCAGTGCCATTATTTGTTGGCACTTTACTGGTCTCTGCGGTGGCCATGGTGGTGGCCGTACCTGTGGGTTTAATGTCGGCAATATATCTGGCTGAATACGCCAGTAAATCGGTCCGAACCTATGTTAAACCCGCTCTAGAAATTCTCGCCGGAATCCCCACCGTGGTCTATGGGTTTTTTGCAGCCCTGACCGTGGCGCCTTTTTTACGGGACCTTGGTGCCAGTTTTGGCTTATCGGTATCCTCAGAGAGTGCACTCGCTGCTGGCGGTGTTATGGGGGTGATGATAATTCCGTTTATCTCCTCCCTCGCTGACGATGTGATTACCGCCGTGCCACAATCGATGCGCGATGGCTCACTGGCCATGGGTGCCACCAAGTCAGAAACCGTCCGCCGGGTGATTATCCCGGCGGCACTGCCGGGTATTGTTGGCGGTGTCATGCTGGCCATCTCGCGGGCCATCGGTGAAACCATGATTGTAGTGATGGCGGCGGGTATGGCAGCAAAGCTAACCGCCAATCCACTGGAGTCGGTGACCACGGTAACGGTGCAAATTGTCACCCTGTTAACCGGAGACCAAGAGTTTGATAGTCCGAAAACGCTAGCTGCCTTTGCGCTGGGGTTAATGCTTTTTACCGTCACGCT
>Ga0209279_10001956_pt1 | contig 10331 bp, 11 predicted proteins | sample CoawatmetaG00DNA_3_FD_187508 | JGI IMG/M metagenome (GOLD analysis project Ga0209279, IMG submission 187508) | Marine microbial communities from the West Antarctic Peninsula - Coastal water metaG006-DNA (SPAdes) (version 2) | ecosystem: Environmental > Aquatic > Marine > Coastal ... | reverse complement strand
TGGAACAGTTTAATGTAGCACAGTCTAATGCTGCTGATCAGTTTAATGCACAGAACGAACTTGTTATTGCACAGTCTAATGCTACATGGCGTAGAGAAGTAGCAACTGCAGATACTGCTGCACAGAATAGAGCAAACGAAGTTAATGCTAAGAATACTCTTGACATACAGAACCAAGCATATGATAATATGTGGAACCATTATGGTGATCAAATGGATAATGCATATGCGTCTGCTGAGAGTGATGCAGCACGTGCAGGTAATTATGCCATAGCTCAACTAGATGCAGATACTAAAGCTAATGAAGCTGCCGCTCTTCGCAATGCAGGGGCTTCTAACTCATTAGGTCAACTTGCAGGAACATTACTTACAAGTGATTTATCAGGTGGTATACTTGGTGGCATATTCTAAATTTAATAAAGGGAAAATACAATGTTAACAAATCCTGCTGGAACAGCATATGCAAAATACATGAATAACAGAATAGAAGCTCGAAAGAAAACTGCTTCTGATACTACAGCAAAGCCAGTAAGTACGGGTCTTATGGGTATGGCTCGTAGACAACCTGTCGAACAAGAAAGTACAAATAGAGCACAAGAAATGTTTAATGAAATACGTGATCAAAGAAAGATTTTACAAAATGGAAGAACCTAATTTTGATAGACATATTCCGGGCCAAAGTTTAACTAGTAAACTAGGTCAGTACCCTTGGCAAAGACCACCACAGTACAATACTGTAGATGATGCTATGCAGTTCTATGCTGAACGCATAATGAACCCCATGTTTCGTGATCAGATAGCTGAGACTATGGAGCTTGGTGTACCAATTACATCTATTGCTAATGCCCTACAGGGTAATGGTGTTATGATGGGTAAGCATACTATTGATATAGGTGTTCTTATACTACCAGTAATTATGGAGATGTTAGCTTACATAGGTGACGAAGAAGGTGTTGATTATGTTATGGGTACAGAGTTAGAAGATCCTGATGAAGACAAGTTTAGAGATTCAACTATAGCTGTAGCTATGAAAAAAGTTAAAGCTAAGATGGAAACTGCAGGTAAAGAACCTGTAGAAGAAACAGAACCTATGATAGAAGAAGAAATTGCAGAGGTTAGTGAGCCACCTGCTACAGGACTGATGGCAAGGAGAGCTTAGTATGGCGTTTAAATTGGACATAGGGCAGTTTTTTGCTGGCGGTGCGGATGTTATTGTACAGAAAGTAAAGGCTGAAGAAGCTCAGGCTCGTGAAGATGAGAGTTGGGATCGTAAACAGAAAATAACACAAGATGCTATAGACAAGAGAACTCGTGGTGATATAAGACGTGCTGATACAAAGAAAGCTGAATTACTTGGAGAACAATTAACTGTTTTGTTTGGTGAGCAAGCATCTACTGAAATGATGAAGAAGGGATATGGTTTTGGATCATCCTACGCAGAGATAGGACAGAAGTACTTTGATGCAGGTAGAGACCCAAAGTCTTTTCTTAATGCAGAGTTATTTCCCACACTCAACGCAGATGGTTCTAATAAACAACAAGTAGATGATGCAGCACAAAGATTTCTTGCAGGAACTAATGGTACAGCTAGTCTTATAAATAGAGATGCTATGTTTAAAGGATTAGAAGAACCAGTTGAGATGAAAGTCTTAACTAATTTTCAAGATCAGTACGCATTCTATTCTTCTCAAGCATTTTTAATGCAAGATATAACTAATAAGCAGCACTACAATCCAACAGAGGCTGTTAAGTTTCAAAATGCAGCTAACTTTGCTTTGGGGAAAATAGAAGAAGCAGCAAAAAAAGATCCCAATATAAAAAATCCATATGCTAAGGTATCTATAACAACTTATACTACAAATGCTAGAAGGAAAGCTCGTGAGGATGAGGGTTTTAAAATGGGATTGGAAGATCGCATTGAAGAAAAGTTGTATGGAGATGAAAGCAAGATTCTAGTTGCAGAATTAAAAACTGCTGCAGCAATAGCAAATTTTAATACAAGAAAAGATGGTACTATTGTTGATGAACAATTTGATAATGAACAAAATTTTATTAGGGATACAGCAAACGCTGAGTTACGTGCTTTAGCAAGTAAAACTTTTAATATTGGTAAGGCTGGCACTGACCCGGATGCTCCTGTAAGCACAGATGGTGTAGTTAATAGAGCATTATTAAATAATTTTAAAGTTACTAAAAATGAAACTACAGGTATGTATAATGTATTAGACACAGCTCAATTTACAACGTTATCAAAACAACGATCACTGTCTGTGGGAGATGTTGTTATTGCAAATGATCCTAAGACAGGACCACGTATAATGATTTATACAGGCGTAGGCAAGTCTGGTTTTTTAATGGGTGGTCAGCTTACTTCTGAAGAATTAAAATATAATTAAGGTATAACTAAACATGGCTGAAGTAGTTCAAAATAATATATGGGATGATGTATATGAAGATGAAGAAGAAAGTTCTTTATCGGGTAATGTACCTGTATCTAATAGTGTATCTTCAGAAGTAGAAACTTCTAGTAGTATTTGGGATGACATTGAAGATGCACCAGATGATGAGATAACTGTTTCTGAACCTTTAATAGACCCTACACCAGCGGAAACACAAACAGATGCCGTACTTAATACTGAGTATGACCCAGCCTTGCTTAGTGAATTTGATAAACAGTTTGGTGAAGAAGTCGCTGTAGCAGCAGCTATAAAATATAGTGACACAGAAAAGTATAATCAAAAATTAACTAGTAAGTTAGTTAAATTAAAAGAAAGATTGCTTGAAGAAATAACTAGTGGAGAAACTGAACAAACAGCAACTATGTTATCTGAACAAAATGTTATAGCTCAAGAATCTGATTTGTATACTTTAAATAAATCTCTTGACCATCCTTTTTATAAAGATATGGCGAATGATTTTAATGGTGATGGTGTAGTAACTCAAGAAGATGCATTAATAAAAAGATTTAAAGGTACAAAACAAACTATTAACAAAGCCTATCAAGAAGGTACAGGACTACAAAAATTTATTCCTACAGAAAATTTACAATCCACAGACAAACGTACTTTAGAAGATAGAGTAATCTTTAGACAAACAGAATATGCTGAAAGCATAGCAGAAAAAATACAGGCTATGTTAAATAGTAAAAATCCTGTAACACGTAAACTTGCTGAAAAATTAATAGATACAGACTTAGAGCTATCAGCCATAGGTGCTATCTTAACTACTGACGAAATCTTTAATCCCTTAACTGCTTTAGCGGAAGTTCCTATACACTATAAAAAAATACAAGAGAATGTATCTAAAGGTAATTACGGTTCAGCCGCAGGTGACTTTGCATTTATGTTGCTAGACTTAGCTGTAGCTAAAGCTGTAGTTAAACCCATAAATACTGGAGTAACTGCTATGTGGAAAGCAGTAGGCAGTGGTGGTAAACACAGTCGCATTGTAAATGCAGTACAAAATGAGACTGAATTAGGACGTAAGATAAAAAAAGCTAATCGTGCTTTAGCACTTGAGAATAAAGAAACTCGCACTCAACTTATTATGGAGTTTGAAGATCGTAATAATGTAACTATATCTGGTGTAATAGATGACGCAGGTAACTTAGAAATTGATACAGGTAAGGTAAGAGATACTGGTAAAGAAACATTAAGTGATTACTATGAAGCAGCAGTTAATCCAGATGGCTCACCTATAAATCCTTTTGATGATATAGTTATGGGTGATGACCCATTGATACTACCTATGTTAAACCCTGACAAACTAGATATGCTAACTAACATTGTTGCAGACTTGCAAAAAGATAACGCTGAGTATTTTAAAAACTTGTATCACCCTAAGAAAAATCCTAAAGGTGTAAGGATGATAGATAAACTGTTTGAATTAACAGTAAATAAAAAGTTATTGGAATCAGAAGATTTAAGTAAAATGTTAACAAAGTATGGTATGTCCTATGATGATTTTATATTAGGTGTTGTAGGTTCAGCTTCCGATGCTGGTACATTACTAGCTAAAGTAGGTCACATGAAAAGAACAAGACCTATTAGTGTTAAAGAAATCTCTGCTGCTGTAGCTAAAGAACAAAGTGCAGAAGGTTTACGTAAGTTCTGGCAGACTGTTATACTAAGACCAGAAGGTATTCGTAGAGGCTTAATGGTTAGCTCATTAGCTACTGCCTCAAGAAACCTTCAGAGTGGTGCAATGAGAGCACCAATGGAGTCTCTGGGTAATGTAATGGATACAGCATTACATACGTACACACAAGATGGTGTTGCTGCAGGAATGAAGTCTCTTGTAGAACTAGGTAACTGGCAAAACTCTTTCCGTAACTTACGTTATATATTTGCAGATCAAGGTACAGCACAACAGTTTACAGATTACCTATTAGATAGACCACAGTTTGCTGAACAGTTTTCTCGTATGTTCGACTCTATTGGAGAAATACAAAAAGCTTCAGGTAGAGGTCAGGCAAAGTCTACAATAGGCAAGGGTGCAGATGCTATATTATCTAGGGGAGAAGACCTAGTTCAAGCACTGAACACACCTAACAGGTGGCAAGACCACATGATACGTAGGGCTACCTTCTACTCAGAGATACAACGTCTTACTAAAAATGAATGGGGTATTGATTTACAAGATGCACTAGATCAAGGCAGGTTAAAACAGATTATGAATGACAACGTAGGTGTAGGCTTACGTCCTGAAGGTGGTAGGTCTTTTGTTGACATGATTGATGAGTCGGTCACAAAAGCCCTTGATGTAACTTACTCTAAACAACCAGACCTAAAAGCATTTAGAACTATATCAAATGGTATAACTCAGTCAGGTTTAACTGTTGTTGTTCCTTTCCCACGGTTTATGTTTAATGGTCTTGAGCTAATGGCTCAGTACTCAGGAGGTGCAGCACTACCATTGATACGTAAGGCTGCTGGCGGTGGCTTTGGAAAGGGTCTTAACGCTAGAGATAGGCAAGATATATCAAGGAACTTAGTTGGCATTGCTACTATGTACGGCCTGTACAGGGCTGGTGAAACTGCTTTTGCAACAGATAAATCTTATGAATTTAAAGACCCAGAAACAGGTGAGCGAATAGATGCTACACCACAGTTTCCAGTAAGGCAGATAGGATTATTGTCTAAGCTAGGTGCGGCTGCTATTAACGGTGGGTTTGGTATCATTGATGGTGTAACTGGAACTGAGTTTGCAAATCCTGATATGACAATGGAGAATGACACTGAGTTTACATATAAAAACTTAGCTGAAACGTTCTTAGGTACTAATGCTCGAACTGGTCAAGGTAATGTACTAATTGATGATATGGCTAACTTCCTCAGAGGTATTGATGACCCAACAGATGAAGAGGCATTTGCTAAAAAACTAGGTAGGTTCGCAGGACAATTAGCTAGTACATATCTAATACCACTACGTCAGTTAAATGACACACAAAGAGCTATGGGTATACGTGGTACAGAATACAAAGACTTTAATAAAGACCCTAGAATAACTCAAGCAGAAATGCGTCAAAAGGCAGAAAAAGATGGTAAATTCAGGTATGCAAGTGATGACGAAAGACAAGCAGACGTAGACTTTATAGCAGGGGCGCAAGGCGTACAAACATTTGGACAAACTTTTAGTAAAGAATTTAGGCGTGGCTTTTATCAACAAGGATTTATTGCACCAAGTGTAGAGGAACAGCAACCCAGTAGACAATTTTTACATACAGACAGTAGTAACAGGATACGTTTGGGAACTAGGTTAGTTGCTGGTTTAAACTTTAAAGAAGCAGACTCAGAAGAAGTAGAGTTTCTAAAGGGTATAGGCTTTGGTGATCCAACATATGAACTAGGTAGTAGAAACCGTAATAAAAAAATGCAAGCAAGAGAAAACCAAAAACTTAGAGAAAGTTTATCTTTGATTGTCAGCACTGTTGAGGCAGTAACAGATATGGAAGGATACAAGCCGGGTTCTTCTGAGTATTTCGTTGCGGCAAAAAAACATACCTTAGATATGTTTGCTGAAGTAAAAAGTACAATACGTAGTCCTAACGCAAACGCAGTACAGGGGGCTAGTGATAAGTTACGTAGGATGAAGAGGACAGATTTAAGGTACGCAATACAAAAGTTTAAAGAAAACAACAAGGGTAAAAACCCTAACCTAAGTAGGCTAATAGATTTAGAAACATTACTTAGCTACGGTAAGAGCCGAGTGTCTGGTGGATAATAAGAAAAGGGGGCAGTTAAAGCCCCCTCTTTTTTGTCTATCGTGTATCGCCACTACCACCTATTGTTCCATTGTGTTTTCGTTTAGATAATTTGCTCTCATTCTGTGCAGCTATCATACCCAATGTAAGGTTAAGGTCAGTAGCTAGTGCAGCACAGTACCACAGTACATCACCTATCTCACTGGCTATGTCCTCTCGCCATGTGTCAGGCCTATTGTCTGGCCCATCACGTATAAGTTTCTTTACCTTATTGGCTACCTCCCCTGCCTCACCAGCTAACCCTAACGCAGGGTATAATATCTTATGCTGGTCAGGATAGATTGCAGTGCTTGCTGCGCTACGTTGATACGCATTAAAATCAGACATGCTGTACTTCTCCTTCAGAAACTGTTCTGCTTCTGCCTGTAGTTCCTTCATACTCCTTCACCCTTTTAAGTTGGTCGAAGTAGGCTTTATTAAACCCACGATTCCATTCACGATGCTGCATAGTGTCTCCACTGAATGGACTTGACAGGTTACTACCACTCTTGAATGATGTGTAACCCATTTGATATTGCACTCTTAATGGTGCATCGTATTTACCCAAGCCACGTGAGGCTCTGCTTTTATCTTTCATAAGTATTCTCCTTATGCTACGTTGATTAACTTTGCTTGTGTGTAAGGCACGTGATAGAACTGTTCTCCTTTAAATATGTTACGTCCTGTTGCTTCTTTAAGAAGATCATCTGTCAGTAGGCTGCTGTCAATGCACCAGCATTGCTTCATTGTATCACTAAAGATATAGAACTTCAAGTTGTTATGTTTAGATAGTAGTTTCTTTTTACGTTCTGGTATACGTATCTCTTCCCAATGGCTAGGCCACTCACCCTTCCATGCAGTCTTTACTTCTGCTTCACTGTAATACTTTACTCCATCTTTCTGTGTAACTACATCTGCATCATATGATTCTGTACTGTCTACAAGATCATGTCCCTCACCAATAAGGTGAGAGATCAATGTTTTCTTAGCTACTGCGTCATACTTGCCATAAAGATTATGTGAGAATGATTTTCTATATGCAGTCATGCTTACTCCAGTTCTGTTTAAGTTTCTAGTAATTTCTTTATCTTGTCAAAAAGAATATCATTAGTATTATTTAAACTAGTTATTTGATACTTGAGTTGTGTAACTAGTTTGTTACAATACGTTAGCTCACCTAGAAGATTGTTCTGTTCTTCAGTAAACTTATCTGTATCATAATCTTTTTCTCCAATTGTAACAGTTGCCATATCTATTCTCCTTATACCAAATCTACTATTTCACATACACCACCAGAGCAAGCCATAGTTTGCATAGCTACAGTGTTATCGTCTTTCTCGTACTCAGACAGCCCAGCCCAATCAATCTTGTCAGGCATGATGGACAGTAACATACTATAGTCTGACTTGCCAACCTCCTGATATGGTGCTTGCTGGTAAGTGTGATCAGAGTGTGGTAAAAAAGACACACCTGACATCTCATCGAAGTGTTCATAAACAAATGCACCTACCTCAAACCATTCTTCATCACGTACTGTACATGTGATGCTTGGTTTGTGCTCACAAAAATGCCGTTGGTAGGTAAGCCAAGTCTTTAACTGTTCTATTGCCGACAGATCATTGCGTGTTACCGACATTGCAGGTGACATAACAGGGAAGCTAAACACTGTAGTAGCATCAGGCTTCATTACATCAGGCTCACTAGGCACTCCTTGGTCTTTCATAAACTGTGTTAAGGGGTCTTTGTTGTCTCCTCTGACAGTTCTAATATAGTAATTGGAGTGCCTTGCGTGTATCCCAGAGGCACTGTCGACAAGTTGTGAGACTGTCCCGCTTGGCTTGACACAGGTGATCGCTGTTGAAGCAGGGATACCCAAATGATCAGCCCACTTAGCGTTAGTAGTAACAGAAAGCTTACGTAATTTCTCAAGAGTTTTCTCCAGTTCTGGGTTGTGGGTGGTCATCAAAGGGTTATCCATTATCCCGGTGAGTGACACACCAAGCAAACGCTCTTCTTCTGTATTGGTAGTCCACACTTTTCGCAGGTATGGGAACTTTGTGTACGTGCTTTGGATCGTCCCAAGTATTGTGGCGAGTTTGACTTTTCGCTCCAAGTCTTTAGCCGTGTCAGTGGATCGTACCACAACTTCCGTAAGATTACAGAACTGGTTCGGACGAAGTATGATCTCGCTGCAAGGGTTGCAACCAAACTCATAATTAGGGTCTCGTCTACCGTACTTCTCAACTTGTTTTTTACTAGCTTGCCTATTGAATATACCACGTTCACCACTCCCCGACTCTACTAATGACATCCACTCTCTCATAAAAGATATGGAGTCTGGTTTCTCTGTATAGCTAACTGAGTTATTAGCTAATGCACGTTGAGGATTGTTGTCCCACCATGCACCTGACTTTGCATGACGCATACGATCATCAGATAAATTACTTAGAGAGATCATAGCACTACGGCGTACGCCACCTACTACAACTACCTCACCTATCTTACACATGAGGTCGTGGCATTCAATAGATGACAGCCTACGCCCAGTTGCATTCCTAAAGATGGTTGTAGAAAAGTTAAACAAATCAATCAAAGGTGCAGGGCCACTGGCTCTACCACCAAATGTTTTTAGTCTTGCACCAGCAGGACGTACACGACTGACATCCCACTGTGGGATTTCACCAGCCCAAAGGAGAGCCAACACTTGTCTGAAAGACTTAGCCCAACCTTCCTTGCTGTCCTTGACGACGACAGTAGTTTCGCTCTCGAACAACTTAGGCACTTCTGGGAGCTTGCTGATGAACTGCCGCTCTACACTAAAGCCCACGCCAGTGCCACACAGGAGGATGAACATAGCCTCATCGAAAGCCTTGGGGTCATCGACAGCTAGGTAGCTACAGTTGTACCCAGCGGTGTTGTCACGATCTAGTGCAGGGCCAGCAGTCATCATAGTTCTCATGCTAGGCATAACCTCTAGGTTAAGTATTGCATTCTCAATCTCGGATGCTGTAGCTGCATCTACGTGTGGTACAACTACGTTGTTCATGTAACGTGATACTGTTTCTCCATAGGTTTCCCTACGCTTTTCTTTGTCATCCCACCTAGCGTAGCGAGACTTGTGTATGAATGACTGATAGTCTGTTGGTAAAAAGTTGTCCATATTACTACTCCGATATTGTGTTAATTGATTTAATGTCTATGCCATCTATGTCATAGAGGTATGCATGTAACGATTGTTCTATCTCGCTTTCGATCTGCCCATCAGCAGGTGTGGGGTAATCATCTTCGTCTACCTCAAGGGTTATGTAAAGTCTAACCCTCATCTTCTTCTTCGATCAATTGATTAAGATACCATTGAGCTTTCTCTAAATCCTCAACACCATTCTTGTACCGATACCGCCACAGGTATTTCATTATGTTACCCTGTAGGTAGTGGGAAAAACCATCCTCTCCTGTAGCTGCACGTATAGCATCAATGCATTCTATACCTGCAAAGTTGTAGTGATCAGGTGAGTTTACATTGTCAGAGAGAGTAGTGTCTCCTATAGTAAACGACTCACCGTTTAATGTTATAGTACTGTCTGTCATTTCTCTATCTCCTTATTTAAATTTTACATTTATTATGTTACCGTCAATGCTCTCTAGCTTACGCTGGGGAGCTTCTTCTTTTTCTACCACACTATTGGCTAGTTTGTAAAGGGTGTCTCTTATATATTCGTCATCTTCCATAGCTGGTATTGTGGATAGCAACATCTGTGTTAGCTGCATGAGGTTTACGTAGTCCCCATCACTGAGGTTGTTCTCATCTGTTGTACAAGTACCTATCTCTAACTCCCCTGTCCAACTACCGTTAGTATCTGTTATAGGACTTATTCGTACTATGAAATCGTTTGGATCAAACTCTAAAAATATTCTCTCATTATTTTCCATGCTCTCTCCTTTTAACTTTCTTTAGTGGGAAGGGTATTAAACTTGGATGCATATCCTTACCCTTCTCATACAACCATTCTTCCGGTATGATCCTGTCGTGGAACATAAACTTATTCTTAACACACCACTGACCGTAGGTTGTCTTAGCTCCCTTACTTAGC
>Ga0209279_10001954_pt1 | contig 10341 bp, 8 predicted proteins | sample CoawatmetaG00DNA_3_FD_187508 | JGI IMG/M metagenome (GOLD analysis project Ga0209279, IMG submission 187508) | Marine microbial communities from the West Antarctic Peninsula - Coastal water metaG006-DNA (SPAdes) (version 2) | ecosystem: Environmental > Aquatic > Marine > Coastal ... | reverse complement strand
ATATTAAATCTCCCAAAGGTTATTTATTTGTTGTTTCAAGGAACTTAGTGCTTAAAAAATTAACCCAGCAATCAAAAGAAATTGATACTGAAATAGATGATGCTTTATTAAACCATGATGTTGATAATACTGTTGAAACAGAACTCTACCAAAAACTTAAGTTTGAACGTTTTATTGAAGTATTAAACTCATTACCTGAAAAAAACCGTCGCGCGATACTATTAAGAAAGCTCTACTGTTTAAGTCATAAGGAAATAGCACAAAAAATGGATCTTTCAGTAAGCTCTGTCGAAAAAAACATTGCTCAAGGTTTAAAGCAATGCAAAAAATCACTTTACTCTCAAGGGTATGATGTTAATGAACCTAAGCTGCCGATACCACTCAATCGTTCTAGCAAGGAGTGTACAAAATGAATACAAGTAATAAAGTGATTGCACTTCATACCATGAATACGATTGAAGACGAAGCATCTCTTTGGTTGGTTAGACTAGACAATGGTAATTTATCTAAGCAATCAAGAAAAGAATTGAAAGCCTGGTTATCAGCAGATGAAAGACATCAGATAGCATTAAAAGAGATGGTTGATATATGGAATGATATGGATGAAGTACTCATGATGATTAATGACGAAAATTCATCAAAAAACATATCTGTATGGCCAATGTTAACACCTATTTTCAAACCCTTTTTATTGGCAGCAAGTATAAGTTTTATTGCTATTTTTATTTGGTTAGCGATGCCTATGAACGTAGAAAAAAATTCATATGCTACCTTGATAGGACAGCAGATAGATGTAAAATTTTCAGATGGTTCAATAATACACTTAAATACCAATAGCAGTATTAAAACTGAATTTTCTGATGAAAAACGAATAATTAAATTAATAAAAGGTGAAGCTTTATTTGAAGTTGCACATGATCCTAATCGTCCATTTATCGTTTATGCTGGGGATCGCCTAGTTCAAGCGATAGGAACAAAGTTTGTTGTACATTTAGAATCCGAAAATGTTCAAGTCACTGTTACTCATGGTAAAGTCAAAATGTCAAAAGTGGCGCTTAACACTACATTAAGTGATATTAAGGAAATGAATAGTGCCACAATTCAAAAAGATGATATTTTTATTGCTAAAGGTGAAAAAGTTATCGCCGATAGCAATCAGACACCAACATTGACTCATATCAAACCAGAGAATATAAAACGTGAACTGTCATGGCTTGATGGAAAATTAGTTTTTGTTAATGAAAGATTGTTTGACGTTATTAAAGAGATTAATCGTTATGACGACATAGAGATTGTGTTAAAAGAACCATCACTACACGATATACGCATAAGTGGCCGTTTTAACCTAGGAGACAGTGAAGCCTTAATTGAAGCGATAGAACTTTCTTTTAATATTAAATCTCAGCAGCTTAAGTCAAACCAAATATTATTGACTAAAAAGAGATAACGACTCAGCCTAAATAAAACTTATTTTTCAACCAAAGAAGTTTTTCACTCAAAAAAATCGAGTAGGTTGATCTTGTTGAGGCTTTATCATGAAGGTACAAATGATAAAGCCTCAAGTAACGAACCTCAAAGAGGTTCACAACAGTGTAATTGTAGGTAAACATTTATCTTCACTTCAGATTAATTCACTTCATTAACGGTAAGTTGAGTCACGATTAAAAAATATATTTTACGAAATAAATAAAAAACTTTACGGTTTTTCATACTTTCTAACTCTTTAGCGTAGGTTGCAAATTTTTTAAGTAAATAACAACCGAACAAAATAATTATAATTTAGTTAAAACATTAACAGTTGGGAAGGAAATAACATGTCTAATAAATTCCGTACAGGTACGCTAGCTATTGCTATAAGCATGGCGTTAGGAACCGTATCTGCATATGCTGCTGAAGATAATAATGCTAACGCAGAAAAAGATGTTGAACGCATCGCTGTCGTTGGCTCTCGTGGTGCTCCACGTTCAGTTAACGATTCTCCAGTACCAATAGATTTAATTGGTGCTGATGAGCTAGCTCGTGGTGGCAACACTAACATGCTTGAACTATTAAAAGGCACAGTGCCTTCGTTCAACGTTCATGAAAACCCTATTTCAGATGCAGCTAGTTTAGTTAAACCCGCTAACTTACGTGGTTTGTCTTCAGACAGCACACTAATCCTTGTTAACGGAAAACGTCGTCACCGTGCTTCAGTTATTGCTATGTTAGGTGGTGGTATTAATGATGGTGCTCAAGGTCCAGATATCGGTGTTATCCCTAGTGCAGCATTAAAGCAAGTTGAAGTATTACGTGACGGCGCTGCAGCACAATATGGCTCAGATGCTATTGCCGGTGTAATGAACTTTGTTTTAAAAGATGATGCGGAAGGTGGCTCTTTAACGGCACGTTACGGTTCATATTATGAAGGTGACGGCGAGGGTATGGAAGTTGCTGGTAATATTGGTATGGCATTAACTGATGACGGTTTTGCTAACCTTAGTTTCCAATACAAAACATCAGATGCAACTAGCCGCAGTGTACAACGTCCAGATGCACAAGCATTTATTGATGCAGGTAACACTGCAGTATCATCATTAGCACAAATTTGGGGCTCACCTGAAGTTGAAGATGACATTACTATTTTTGGTAACTTTGGTTTAGACCTAGGTAATGACCGTGAAGCTTACATGTTCGGTAACTATTCTGAGCGTGATGTGCGTGGTGGTTTCTACTACCGTAACCCACATACTCGTGGTGGCGTATACTCAGGCGATAGCGGCGACTCTTTACTTATCGGTGATATTGCACAAGCGGGTGGCGCTGAAAGAACGTGTCAAGAAGTCGCTATTACTACTGGTAACGTATTAACGCAACAAAATTATATTGATAATGTTGTTAATAACGACAACTGTTTTGCTTTCAACCAAAAGCTACCAGGTGGTTTTACCCCTAACTTTGGTGGTAATATCGTTGATACTGCACTAACTATGGGTACTCGTGGTCAAATTGACGACAGTCTTTCTTATGATGTTAGTGGCTCAATTGGTCGTAACGAATCAAGCTATGTTATTTATGACACAGTGAATGCTTCTATAGGTTTAGACACACCACGTGATTTCAACCCAGGTAAGCATGTTCAATTAGAAAAATTCTTTAATGTTGATTTAGTTAAAGAAATTGAAGTGGCTGCTTTTGACCAACCATTAATGATTGCGGGTGGTTATGAATGGCATCAGGAAACGTTTGAAGTTACCGCGGGTGACACAGCGTCTTTTGAAGCAGGCCCATACACTGACCAAGGTTTTGGTATCGGCTCTAACGGTTTCCCTGGTTTTAAACCGTCAGCAGCAGGTTCGTTTTCTCGTCAAAACTGGGCACTTTATCTAGATACTGAAGCACAAGTTACAGAAAATTTATTAATTGGTGCTGCTCTTCGTTATGAAAACTACAGCTCATTTGGTGACACAACTAACTTTAAAGTAATGGGACAATATAACATTACTGACGATTTATCGGTTCGTGGCTCTGTAAGCTCAGGTTTCCGTGCTCCTACTGTGGGTCAAGCGAATTACGCTAACGTACAAACTTCATTAGATGGAGGTGAGTTAGTAGATTCAGCATTACTACCAGCAACTAACCCAATTGCTATACAGTTAGGCGCTCAAGAATTAACACCCGAAGAGTCAAACAGTTATTCTTTAGGTGCAGTTTGGGATATCAATGGTTTCTACTTTACGCTTGATTATTACAACATTGAAGTAACAGACCGTATTTCTCAATCTGAAAAATATAACTTAACTCCGGATGATAGAATAGCCTTGAAAGCCTCTGGCGTACCCAATGTTGATTCAATTCAGCAAATTAGTTTCTTTACTAATGATTTTGATACAACTACCGAAGGTGTTGATTTTGTAGGTAACTATTCAACGTCGTTATTTGACGGTGATACAAGCTTCAGTGTGGCCTATAACTACAATGAAACAACCGTTGATAAGTTCACTGATATTACCGGTGCTGGTAAAGTATCTCGCTTAGAGAATGACTTACCAAATCATCGTGGTACTTTCACCGTGTCACAAAGCTGGGATACAGTCAGTATGTTTACTCGTGTAAACTACTACGGCGAATACCAAGGTGTGCATGTTGATTGGGTTGGTAGCCCTGATGACCGTGGTACAGAGATCAATGCTGATGCTAAAGTTACCGTAGATATGGAAGTTAGTTATCATATTGATGACAGCTTTACTGTGAGCTTAGGCGCACAAAACATCTTTGATACTTATCCAAACGAGCTTGATTTTGAAGTTAACACTGGCGCTGCAAACAATAGCTGGGGTGGTAAATATTATGAAACATCACCATTTGGCTTTAACGGTGGTTTCTACTACGTAAAAGCAAACTATACGTTTTAATATATAAGTCTCAATATATTGTTATTTAGATAAACCATTAAATATCAACAACTTAATCAAATAAGCCACATCAATTGATGTGGCTTATTATATTAACGATACATATTACTCTTTTTTTTTAATATCTAAAATTATTACGAAATTAATAAATTAGTGTTCTATCACCAATAAAAACTAGTTAATCCATCATAGTATACGCGTAATTATTACTGTTATAGTTAACATCTTTACATCATTTAAAAATGAGAACTATAGCAATTATGCCCAAGATTGAACTAGCCAATCAATATTTTCACAAAGGTGATTTTAACAAAGCAGGACAGCTTTATCGCCAGCTGTTGATGGAAAATAAACAGAACATATCAGCCTTATGGGGTTTAGGGAATGTTGCATTAGCTTTAGATAATTACCAACGCGCTTACGACATTTTTGATCGGTGCCTATCATTAAACGCTAATTTACCCCAACTGTACTTATCGTCAGCTCAGGCGAGTATCCACTTAACCTTATTTGATAAAGCAGAACAGTTCTTACTCAAAGCTTATCAATTGAACGCTACATTTGTTCCCACCTTATTTAAATTGGCGACCTATTATTGTGAAAGCGGTGATTATGAATGTAGCCAACGGTATATAGCACAATGGCGAACAATTGAACCTGACAGTATTGCTGCCTTTGGCTTACTGGTGCGAATCAACAAACTTTCATTCAATGATGATGATAGTAAAGATTATATTGCGAGTATGGAGCTTAAGTTAAACTCGTCATCACATAGTTTATCTAACAAAGAACAAGTCACCTTACACTTTAGCTTTGCAGAGCTTTACCATAATGCTCAGCAATATCGGAAAGCATTTACTCACTTCGACCTTGCAAATAAACTGCAGCGCAAAGATATCAATTTCACAGTGAATGACATGCAAGATTACTTTAACAATTTAATTGATGTTTTTGATCAAAATCTGTTCAAATCAAAGCTATCTCCTGCGCAAAGATCGTTTAATAAACCAACTTTAACGCCGATATTCATTGTTGGACAGCCCCGTTCAGGTTCAACATTATTAGAACAAATGTTAATCGGACATAGTCAAATTTGCAGTGGTGGTGAGTTGCCATTTTTGGCGGGCGATATTGCCCAAGGTGTATATCAAGCGACAGGGCAACACTTTCCAGAAGCGTGTCGATTATTAAATAAATCACACTGTGAGCAACTGGGTGCACATTATTTAAAAAACTTACAATCTTTGGCCCCGTCTTCGAGTTACATAATTGATAAAATGCCAGCCAATTATCAGTCAATTGGTTTGATCAAAATGTTAATGCCACACGCCAAAATCATTCATATTACTCGAGACCCTATTGATGTTAGTTGGTCTATTTTTCGAAATCATTTCGAATCATTAGAGCCTTACTTTTGTTCGTTGCCTGAAATTGCGCAATATCACCAATTCTATCAAACAGTAATGAAACAATGGGAGAAGGTCATTCCAACGTTTATCCATACGATTTCCTATGAAGATTTAGTATTGAATCCAAAACAGGAAATGAAAAATATTCTGACTTTTTGTCAGTTGGATTTTGAAAACGATTGTTTGAATTTATCCAGCGGAAAAAGATATATTAGTACCTTAAGTGATATTCAACTTAGAGCGGGAATTAAGCAAAATAGAGAAAGTAGCTGGTTACCCTATAAAGAATTTTTAGCGCCACTATTTGATACACTTGGAATAGATAAAGTTAAACAATAGGTACATAAAAAGCTATTTAAATAACCAGTGTGAACATTATAATTAATTTACGTTATCGTGAATGGTCGAATATCTACAGTAATACTAAGATGAATATATCGCTGATCAATATATTTTGTTGTATCATTGTATTAGACGATTATAATTAACGAGTTAAGAAATTAGACATTCAACACAACCAATAGTCACACTGTGTCCGTTTGAAAGCCTCACATTTCAATGTAAATAACAGATCATTTGTGTGTTAAAATGAACAAACAGCGAGAACTGTATTAAGTGTTTAGTCGCCTATTTAAACATAAAGTAAAAAGGAGCCATCCTTTTTATATTGTATTTTACTTACTTTTATTAGGTAATACGTTGGTGTGTCAAGCTGCTGAACTTTATCGCTTTAAGTTACCAGCAATGAATGCTGTTACCACGTTAAATCAATTAGCAGATATATCAGGATATTCACTTTTATACCCATTTAATGATTCTATTGTAATAGTGACTAATCCGATTTCTGGCACTTATTCAGTTAAAGATGCCTTGAAAATAATCCTTTTAAATACCCCCCTTAGCGCTATTGCAACCACAAAACGTGTGATTGCAGTTTCTTACCTATTGAAAAACAAGTTAAATGAAGTGGACACTGTACCAACCAACTTAGCTAAGACTACTGAAAACAAGCCCAAAAATGCTAATGTTGAAGTAGAACGTATTCAAATTACCGGCTCACGTCGTATAAACCGATCATCTAGTGAAGCATTAGCACCATTAGATATTATTAATAAGCAAGATTTAAAAGCGCGTGGTAATAGCGATATTATAGCTACTCTAGCGAATGTTGTTCCTTCGTACAACGTAAATCAGGAAGCGATTAGTGATGCGGGTACCATGGTAAGACCAGCCAATTTTAGAGGGTTACCTACCGATAGTGTTTTAATATTAGTTAATGGTAAACGACGTCATCGCGGCGGTGTTATTTATGAATATATTTCAGGGGTAAATGTGGGTGCCCACGGGGTAGATTTAGAACCTATCCCTAGTATTGCGCTTAAGAGTGTAGAAGTTTTAAGAGACGGCGCTGCTGCGCAATATGGTTCTGATGCTATAGCAGGGGTTATTAATTTTCGATTAGAAAACAGTGCTGAACTCAACCGTATTGAAATGCGCACAGGTCAATACTATGCGGGAGATGGAACTAAGTATGAGCTATCTGGTATTTTAGGAACCAATATTGGTGATAACGGCACGGCTAATTTTTCATTCGAATTTTCAGAAAGTGATGCTACATCTCGCGGTATTCAAGATCCTGCCGTTCAGAGCTTAATTGATAGTGGTATAAGCAAAAATGATATACAAGACCCTGTTGTTATTTGGGGTGCTCCTAATGTTACCAATAATATGAAGATTTTTGGCAATATAGAAATAGATATTGGAGATAATAGCCATCATAAACAATTTTATCTCTTTGGTAATTGGGCACAACGGGATGTAGATGGCAGTTTTTTTTATCGCAATCCTAATACACGAGCAAGCATATTTACTAACCCAAATAATGGCACTCGTCTATTTTTTGACATGACTAATAATAATACTGGAAATTGTCCAACGCCTACTATCCCTGGTGGTATTGGTGATACGAAAGCCTTAATAGCAGTGACAACCAACCCTAATTGCTTTTCTTTTAATGAGCGATTTCCTGGTGGTTTTACTCCAAGGTTTGGTGGAAAAATAACCGATAGTAGCGTAGTCACTGGTTTACGAGGCTCGTTAAATAAAAATAAAGCTGAATTAACTTATGATCTTAGTATTGCCGTCGGTAAAAATCATATTGATTATGAATTACGTAATAGTGTCAATGCATCATTAGGTGAAAATTCACCAACAGATTTTAAATTGGGTTCTCAAATTCAAACAGAACGCGTATTCAATGCTGATTTTACTTATCCGGTATACGTTGGTTTTGAGTCAGAGTTAAATGTTGCCTTAGGCTATCAAAATCATTTTGAACAATTTGAAGTGGTCGCTGGAGATAAACCTTCTTATGAAACAGGTCCTTTTTCGAGCAATGGCGAAGCTATAGGTGCAAATGGTTTTCCTGGTTTCTCACCTGATACTGCAGATATAAACAATCGTACATCACATGCCGTATATGTGGATATAGAAGCCGATGTTACTGAAGCCCTTTCAATGTCAGTGGCGATGAGATATGAAAAAATAGAAAAAATAGGCAATACCTTTGATGGCAAGCTTTCTGCACGTATACAAGTAACTGATGAAATTGCATTACGTTCAACACTAAGTACAGGGTTCCGTGCCCCTACGGTTGGACAGTCAACTCTTCAACGTATATCCACATCAAATTCGATCGTAAATGATTTAGTTGTTCAACAAAGATCACAATTAGTAAGCGCATTGAGCCCCATTGCAACGGCACGCTCTGGAGGAGAGCTTGAACCAGAAACAGCAACTAGCTTTAGTTTCGGTATATTATCAGAGATAGGACTAGTTAATGTTACCTTAGATTATTTTCATATTGACGTAGACGACCGGTTATCACTATTTGATAGTGAAATAAAAGCAAGTGATGCGCCATTATTAATTGCTTCGGGGATTAATTCAAATGTAACAAATATTCAGTATTATGCTAACGATTTCAATTCAACGACTCAAGGCATTGATTTGGTTGCAAGCTTACCCTTTGAATTAGTGGGTGGAAATAACATATTATCGTTAGCATTTAACTATATAAACACAGAGCTAAAGGTCACTAATGCTAACAGTCCAATATCAAATGTTAATGTACGCAAAGAGCGTGAGAAAGGAATTCCAAAAAAGCGCACTGTATTAACATTATCTCATTCGCAAGCAGAGATAAATGCAATGGTTCGCATTAATTATTATGATAGTTTTTATAATGCACAATTTAATGATGTCTCTCTCATTGAAAAAGTAAACCCCATTCTTATTACTGATGTAGAATTTTCCTATGATATGACTGAGAGTTTAGTTGTCGCATTAGGCGCTAAAAATATCTTTAATGTCTTTCCTGATGAATACAGTGAAGGCCGTACTGCTGGTTTTTTAGGTGCTATATATCCTCTAAACTCTCCTGCAGGTTTCAATGGCGGCTATTATTACCTACGTATGGGATGGGATTTTTAATTTATTTGGTTTTGAATTCAAATATCTTGTTAGTAAACAAATCACAGAGAGAGACAGAACTGACAGCGTTTATAGAGGCCTAAATTTATGCTATGAAACTCTGATATTTCTTTAATATTGGACTCTATAATTACAATTTGATACGTAGTGATTACAATATCAGAGCTTGATAATATAGAACGAAGTAATAAGTATCCTGAGAATTGACACTGGGCCATTATTTAATAATTGCCGACTTATTGCTTTGAGATTAGTTGATGAGCGACTGCTTTAGATAATACTAATAATTGAACAAGGGGACACAGCATATACGTTAATTCATGCTTACTTGTCGCTGTGTTGATTAATACCTCAAGCCTTAAAGGATATCATCAGCTTGTATTAAACCGCTACTCTGCTGCCATGCCAGCATCAGTTGCTCTATTTGCTTATTACTTAAGTCTACCAATATGACTTGATTCCAGTCAGTAATAGATGGTTCCATAGACTTAGCGTAGATCATTTAATTTTAACGTTGGTATCTCTTTATCATACTTAATTTTTGGCAATAAAAAACCCGGTAAATACCGGGTTTTAAATAAAAGCTAAAGTAAATTACTTAATTTTAGCTTCTTTATATATTACGTGCTTACGAATGGTTGGATCAAACTTTTTGATTTCCATTTTTTCAGGCATAGTCTTTTTATTCTTATCTGTAGTATAAAAATGACCAGTACCAGCACTTGAAACTAAACGAATTTTATCGCGCATGATAATTCCTTAATTATTTCAAAATTTAACGCTAGGTTAAACTTTTTCGCCACGGGCACGGATGTCAGTTAATACTGCATCAATCCCTTTTTTATCGATAATACGCATTCCTTTCGGAGTTAAACGTAATTTAACGAAACGATTTTCACTCTCAACCCAAAAACGGTGAGATTGAAGGTTAGGTAAAAAACGACGACGAGTCGCGTTTCTTGCTTTCGAACGGTTGTTTCCAACCATTGGCGCTTTGCCTGTTACTTGGCAAATTTTAGACATGTGAGTACTCCAATATTAATTTCAGC
>Ga0209279_10001951_pt1 | contig 10351 bp, 9 predicted proteins | sample CoawatmetaG00DNA_3_FD_187508 | JGI IMG/M metagenome (GOLD analysis project Ga0209279, IMG submission 187508) | Marine microbial communities from the West Antarctic Peninsula - Coastal water metaG006-DNA (SPAdes) (version 2) | ecosystem: Environmental > Aquatic > Marine > Coastal ... | reverse complement strand
CAAAATGAATATTTCAATCGTGTTAAGGAATTAAATAACGAAAATTTAGACAGAACAGATGCTTTAATTCGAAATAATTTAGGGCAGACAGATTCTTTAAGGAAGGTTTATATGCAGGTAATGTTAGAGGAGGCTAAAAAAGAATCTACCGGAACCTCTATAGACTTGGGAGGACAAAAAAGTGCCACAAAAGAGCTTGCGCTTTTTGAAACGAACAGAAACTTGAATGAGGACTTATCAGATGTAGTGAGAGATAAATCTGATAAATATGAAGTAATCAATGTTATTTCTAATTTTCAACCAATCGGTTATGAAATTAAAGGAGTGACTGCAAATTACGCCTTCATATTGGGTGCATTGGGTGCAGGATTAATGATTTTATTTTTACTATTAGTTAAGTTTAATTTGTTTTTAACAAACTACAAGAAATAAACGATGCGAACTATACTGGTAATAGGTGCTGCTAGTTTTACAGGTGCTAATTATATTTCGTATTTTCTAAATGAAAATCTGGATTGTCAGGTTGTAAACTGAACATGGTAAAAATTTCATAAAACCATGTTGCATTTATCAGAAACAAAAGATGAGTTACGCTTACTTAGCGATCAAAAAGGAACTCCAACATATGCAAGAGATTTGGTAGAGGTAATTTTAAATATCATAGCATCTAAGAGTACGATATAGAGCATCTATCGTTATAGTAACGAAAGACATCCAAGTTGGTGTCGTTTTGCTAAAGCTATTTTTGAAGAAAGTAATATTACCTATTCGAACGGAAGCTTATCCAACGCCTACGAAATTTATAGAGTATAGTGTTCTAGATAGATCAAAAACAACAAAATTGTTAGGTGTTGAAACCTCTTTTTGGAGAGGTAGTTCGCAAAGTGCTTTAATAAGGTTATCAAAAATAAATAGTTAGGCTTTTCATTCATGAACTTATTCCGCAAAAACTTTATCTACAATAATCTTTTGGGATTCACTAATGTATTTGCACCTCTGATAATTTTTCCTTTTATCTCAAGAGCTTTTGGACCAATAGGCTTAGGTAAGGTCAGTTTTGTAATCGCACTCTCTACGACTCTTGTTATAATAGGCTCTTTAGGAATTCCTATTTACGGAATAAGAGAAATTTCTAAAGTGAAGAACGATAAGGGGCTATTATCTAAAACTTTTTTAGAAATTATACTAATTCAATATACTTGGCTTTTTATTGTTTTTATGCTGTATTTTTTTTGGATCAGACATTCTAATATTTTGAATGGTGAATTAATGATGCAAGTAGCTTCCTTTTTTCATATTCTGGGTATTATTGGTTCGATAAATTGGTTTTATCAAGGGATTGAAAACTTCAGGTTTATAGCAATGGTAAATTTTGGGATTAGAAGTCTTACCATACTTTTAATGTTCGCTTTAATCAGTTCAGCACAACAATATTGGCTGTATTATACTATTTTGGCTGTTAGTACTTTCGCGGGAGGACTGATATCTACTATTTATTCAAAAAAGTATTTAAACTTGAATTTAAATTTTAAATTTTTAAACTTCAAGAAACATATAAAAGCTATTGGAGTACTTTTTTTGATACAGATTGCCATTGCAATTTATACCAGCATGGATGTAGTTTTTTTAAAATATTTTTCGAATGACGAGCAAGTTGGTTTTTTCTCTCCTGCAATTCGATTAATTAAAGTTGCTACGTTGGTGATTACTTCTCTAGGTGCATTGCTAATACCTAAAATATCTAATTATATTCAAAATAATAAAATAAAGGAATGTTCTGTGATAATTAATAAATCTATTAGATACGTTTTATTCGTTTCGCTGCCCTTGATTCTTTTGATTTGGATATATGCCTATGATATTATTATGGTATTTGTTGGAGATGAGTTTCTAAATTCTGTATTTTTACTTAAACTATTAACACCACTAGTTTTGCTATCGGGACTGAGCAATGTTTTTGGGCTACAAGTTTTAATTTCCTTTCATAAAGAAAGGTTGTTTTTATACTCTGTTGGACTAGGGGCTTTAATTAGTATTCCGTTAAATATTGTTTTAATGACGGAGTATGCGTCTATAGGAGCAGTTTATTCTATTTTAATTACAGAATTAATCATTACAACCCTTACTTTCTATTTTGCACGAAAAACACTAAAATTTAAATATCCAACAAAGTCAGCCATGGTTTATGTATTTTTATCTTTTTTATTCCTGCCAATTTCTTTAATCAATAATCACTTTTTTGAACACTTTCTTTTTATGACAATAAATACTTTTTGTTGTGCGTTAGTTTATTTCATGGGCTTGTTTTTATTTAAAGATTCTCTTTTTATTGAAAACGTTTGGAATCCTTTGATAAAAATAAATAAATGATAGTAACTGCAGTTATTGTAACATATGGAGAGCGATTTCATTTTGTAGAAAAAGTTATTTTCGCTTTAAAGAAAGAGTCTATAAATAAAATTATACTCGTGTTAAATGGTGTTGGTGATAATTCAAAAAGACAAATTGCAAGTTTAGATAAAAAAGAACCCTTAGTGCATGTTTTGGATTTAAAAGAGAATACAGGATCGGCAAATGGTTTTTCTCAAGGAATGTTATTTTCTAAAAAAATGGACTCCAATTTTATTTGGTTATTGGACGATGATAATGAACCTCAAAAAAATGCACTTAAAACATTAAAAATTTATTGGGAAATACTAGAAAAAGAGAATAGTAAAAACTTAATGAGTCTTGTTAGCTATAGACCAGATAGGAAGGTGTACAAAGATGCTATAGAATCTCAAAACCCTTACTTGATGATAGGAGATAAAAATTCTTTCTTAGGCTTCAATTTTAAGAAATTTTTAAAAAAGAAACCTCTTAATAGAGTAGAGAAAAATCACGGTGTAATTGCAGTTGCGCCATATGGAGGTTCATTTTTTCATTCGTCTTTAATTGAGAGCATTGGGATACCTAACAAAGATTTTTTTCTTTATGGAGACGACTTCGATTTTTTTTACCGTATCACAAAAGCCAAAGGAAATATTTATTTAATAGCAGGTAGTAAAATAAAAGACTTAGAAGTTTCGTTTAATTTAAATAAGAAAAAAGGAAAGTTAAATACGCGTTTTTTTTTAACAGACTCTAAAGAAAGATTATACTATAATATTAGAAATAACATTGTATTCGAGAAAAATTTTGTAGACAACAAATGTGTGTACCTTTTTAATATGATTTCATATTTTATTTTCGCTTTTTTACTTTTTCTATTGAAGCCTTCCCATTTCTGGAAATATAAATTATTATTTAAATCTTGGAGAGATTCAAAAAATTTTCAAATAAATAAAGAGTGAAAGAATTATATACATATACCTTTTATTTTATTTTTACTCTTGTTTTTTTAATTGGAGGCTTTTTACAATTTTTTGTAGGGATTCCCAATACCTTAATAACATATATAATAGTCAGCGTATTAATTTTATTTTATATTTTCTATGCCTTAGTCAAAGGCAGGGTCTATCTCAATAAATTGACTATTGTCATAGGAATCTTCATTCTTTGGATTCTTTTAAGTGCTTTTGTAAACGGTACGAATTGGTTAAAAGTAATAATTTATTTAGTCTTTGCTTTTTTACCCCTAAGCATTTATTTATTTTTCAAGGTCAACCAAAAAGAAAATTATATTAGCCAAATAAAAATAAGTAAACTTTTTTTAGTAATTGCTGTTATTCAGTATCCGATATTACTGCTGCAAAACTACGGTTTTGACTTTTTGATTTCCTTTAATAAAAGCAGTCAGGTTATTGCGAGTTTTGACTTCTTATTCGGCTCATTTTTTTTAAAAGCAGATCATGCATTAGGTTTTTTTCTATTAATTAATATTTTAAACTTAATAAAGAATAATAACGAAAGAGAAATTACAAAATTTCCTATTTTCGCATACATTTATCTGTCTTATTCCGTATTAAGTTCAGAGTCAAATGTGTCAAAGTTATTTTTAATAGTGCTTTTTGTTTATTTTATCTACAATATAATACCAAGTAAAGTTAAGAAAATAGGGATACTTGTTATATTAGTTTCTTGTTTCATGTCATACCCTGTGTTGAAAAAAATAGAATTTCTAAATAAAGAAATTGAGTACATGAAAGCTGAATATAACCCTATTCACTCTTATAAAAACTATAAAGCGAAAATAGCAAAAAGAGCGCAAGTTGTAATAACTTATGCAACCAAAATACCGTTAAAATTAATTGGAGATGGTCCTTATGCTTATTATAATATTCTTAAAGGAAAGTTTAAAAAAACACACCATTTTTCCCAGTTAATATGGACTTATAACGATTTAGGTCTTGTTGGGGTGCTGCTAGTAATTAGTATCATCTTTTTACTGGTTAAGGATCTGAATTTAGAGAGTGATTTGTCAATATTTCTCTTAAGTATAATACTTGTTTTTTCTTTTATGACTACAGTTTTTACAGATGCTGCAATTATGATTTCATTAACAAGTGTTTTAAAAAAAAATCGAAGATATGAAAGATATAGTAGTGATTCCGTTTCATGATTGGAGAAAAATTCAAAAGGAAGGTTTTAGAACAAGAGATGCTCACTTTATTGAAACATTTGCGAATAACTTTGATCGTAAAATTGTAGTTGTAAATAGACCTATTACGCCTTTAGAAATCTTTTTTGCTAAAAAAAACGTAAAAATTAAAGGCGAAAAAGTATTAAAAGAAGGTTTGTTTTCGCTGATAAAAGTTAAACAAAATCTATTTGTTATAGATTTTGTTTCCTTGGATATTTTCTCTTTTTTTTTAAAAAAACATGGATGGTATTTTAATAAGTATGCAGATGAAACTTATGTTCGTTTTATTGAGAAAAGCTTATCTTTTTTAAATATTAAAAAGTATGATTTGCTTTCTCAAAATATTTTCGCAAATCAGCTTACGAGTGTTTTGCGCCCGGAAAAAAAAGTTTTTGATGCATGGGATAATTTCACGAAATTTAACGTGTATAAAAAAATTCAAATTCAAATTCAAAAAGCATATCGAGATTACAGCTTGTCTTGTGATTTTTGGATTACAAATTCAAAAGAAAACATCCAATTCTTTATTAATGAGTTTTCAGTAAGGCAAATACACCTTATTAAGAACGGTGTAGATACTGGAAGGTTTAGAGCTCAAGATGAACTTTATATAATGCCAAAGGATATGATAGGCATACCAAAGCCCATTATTGGCTTCGGAGGTAAAATCACTCATTTAATTGATATTGATTTAGTAAATAGTTTACTGAAGAATAATACAGATAAGTCTTTTGTATTTGTCGGACAAATATTAAATAAAGAAATTTTTAATCGCATTGTTAAGCTAGATAATTTTTATTATTTGGGAGATAAATACTATGACGATTATCCTAAGTATGTTTATAATTTTAATGTTTGTATTATACCTTATATTGTAGATCCCGATAAACAGTCAGGAGCAAATACAATCAAGGTTTATGAGTTTTTATCAATGAATAAAAGGGTAATTGGAACTAGAGGCAACGGAATCGAAGACCTTGGAGATTTCGTTTGTATAGCAGATGATGAGGTCGCCTTTACGCAGTACCTAAAGGAAGGTATTCAAAACGATAAAAAGCTAATTGATATCAATCAAATTTCATGGAATAGTAAGGTGATTGAGCTCGTGGCACTCTATAAAAATTGTTGAATAGGAAATTAAAATATATTCAGTTTTACAAACAAGCTCAAGGTATCTATTCACAGAGTATTCCCGCACGCAACCGTTTTAGAAAACTGAATTACAAAATAAAAATATAAACATGAAAATTGGAATAATTGGAACAAGAGGAATTCCAAATCGTTACGGTGGTTTTGAACAATTTGCCGAATTTTTGTCTGTTTTTCTCGTTGAAAATGGACATGAAGTTTTTGTATATAATTCCACGAAGCATCCTTACCAAGAGAGAGAGTATAAAGGGGTGCATATAATTCATAAGTATGATCCTGAAAATATTATCGGAACGGTTGGGCAATTTTTTTATGATTTGTTTTGTATTCTAGATTCAAGAAAAAGAGATTTCGACATCATTTTACAATTAGGTTACACGAGCAGTTCTATTTGGTCATTTTTATTCCCTAAGAAAGCCGTTATTGTAACGAATATGGATGGTCTAGAATGGAGGAGAGCTAAGTTTAATAATAACGTTCAAAGATTCTTGATGTATGCTGAAAAGTTAGCTGTTAAAAAAAGTGATCATCTCGTCTCCGATTCTTTAGGAATTAAAAATTATTTAGAAGATAAATACAATATAAATTCCACGTTTATTGCTTATGGAGCAGAGGTTTTTCAGAATCCTGATATAAACATACTAAAAGCATACAATCTTCGAAAAAATACATACAACTTAATTATAGCTAGAATAGAGCCAGAAAATAATATAGATGTTATTATAAAATCATCCTTTGCGAGTGCACAAAAGAAGCCTCTTGTAGTCATAGGTGATTTTACTAGAAATAAATATGGTAAACGACTATATGCGGAGTATGGGAGTAGTGAAAAAATAATATTTTTAGGAAGTATATACGATAAAAAAGTATTAAACAATTTAAGGTATCATTCTTTTATTTATTTTCATGGACATAGTGTAGGAGGAACAAACCCTTCGTTATTAGAAGCGATGGGTTGCTCATGTTCAATTATTGCTCATAAAAATGAATTTAATGAATCTGTTTTAGGAACAGAAGCTCTTTATTTCAATACAATTCAAGATTTGACCATCAGCATAGATAGCTTTAAAGAAGAAAATTTTGGTATTGACAAAGCACCCCTTAATTTAGAGAAAATTTATACCTACTACAATACTAAAAATATAAACAACTTATATGAAAAACTATTTATTAGGTGTATTCAAGAGAAGTAGTTTAAATATTAGTGAATTACTTCTTAGTGTAACTTTGTGTTCCTTAGTGCTGCCAAGAATAATTAACAGTATCACTATTGGTCTCTTTTTTCTTGTCTCTTTCTATTTATTTTTAAGAAGGAATGAACAAAGACTTTATTTCAATAGATTAATAGTTTTATTTTTTATTTTTTTTATATTCTGTTCGTTAACATCTTTATGGTCTGTAGATTTTAATAAATCTTTTAATGGGATAACAAGAATACTTTCTTTTCTGCTGCTTCCTTTAGCATTTTTGTTAAATCCAGAGAGAATTCGTAGAGAAAAAGTCATTCGTAACTTTATTCTAGGAATTTTCATATTAAGTTTATATCTGCTTGTAGTTGCTGTACTTAATTATTGGTCTCTATCTAATTATGAGGTTTTCTTTTATCATAATTTAAGTAATAGTAGCGCTGAAATGAATGCAATTTATTTTTCTGTATTTGTCTCGTTTTCTCTCTTGTATTTACTTTTAAACATGGAAACTAAATTCGATAAAATTGCACTGGTGTTTTTTGCAGTTATATTGGTTTTGTTGTCTTCTAAAACGATTATATTTGTTTCCCTTCTGTTAAGTATTATTGTTGCTATTTCTGAGAAAAGCCTAATTTTAAATAAGACACTTATTTTGGTTTTTCTTGTGTTAGTGTTTATTGGTTCTTTGTTTTTTAAGAAAAGAATAGTATTTGAGCTTACAAATTCAAACCTAACAGAGGTGGTCACTAAACAAGAGTTTGGGTGGGAATATAAATGGTCTGGATTAGGAATTAGAGCTTTACAATGGCGAGTTTTCTATGAATTAATGATAGAAGATCAAGTCATGTTGCAGGGATATGGTTTAAAAGCGGCGGATAAAAGAATTAGTGAAAAGCATAAAAACCTTAAGTTATATTCTGGTTTGATAGGAATTGATTTTCATAACCAATATTTGCAATTTATTGCGGAAATAGGAATAATTGGATTATCCATATATGTATTAATATTTATAACATTATTAAAAAAGGCAATAAAAGACAAAGATTTAGCGTTGATGGTTTTTGCAATATTAATTATTTCAGTGTGCTTTTCAGAAGTTTTCCTTTGGAGACAGAGAGGAATGGTGTTTTTCATTGTAATGTCCTTGTTGTTTTTTCAACCAAAATATAAGGAAACAAGTTAGAATAAGTACCAAAGATTAAATGTTTTTAAGAAACGCAAAAACACTGTTATTTTTAAAAGTAACGTCGGTATAGATGAAAAAAAAAGTAATTAAATATTCCTTATTCATTAGACCTATAACAATTGTTACAGATGTCCTTGTTATTAATTTAGTTATTTTTCTTTTTTCAAAGGAACAATTCATTGGTGCTAATTTTTGTGTTTATGTTACAACCCTTTGGATATTAATTGCCTATTACACAAAATTTTATAATGTGTATAGATATACACATGTTTCAAAACTACTAACACTGTTAACGGCTCAATTTTTTATTTTTGTTTTAGGATTTTTGGCGTATTTTTCAGTTGTTAGCGAAGTAACATTTACAAGTGTACAATTAAAGGGTTTAATTTTTATCATCTTTACCATAGCAGTATTTAAGTTTTTTTCTTTTTTCCTTTTAAAACGATACCGGGCAAGTGGCAAAAATTATAAGAATGTAATTATTTTTGGAGAAAATAAATCAGCTCAGAATGTTGCTAACTTGTTTGTGAATAGAGAGGATTTAGGATATCGTTTTCATGGTTTTTTTTCGGATAAAGAAATTAGCTCTAAAATGTGTTTGGGCCCAACAAATGATGGATTGGCCTATGTAATTTCAAATAATATAGATGAGGTTTATTGTGAGCAAAGTTCTGTTAATCGCTCTCAACTAAAAAAAATTAGAAATTTTTGTAGTAAAAGTGAAATTGGATTTAGCTTAATCCCAGAAAATAAGGCAATTTATAGTAAGGATTTTATTTTGGAGCATTTTGGTACCATTCCAATTTTGAAGCCTAAGAAATTGCCCTTTGAGAGAATAGAAACTTATTTAGTGAAGCGGGTTTTTGATATATTATTTTCTGGATTCGTTTGTGTTTTTTTACTTTCATGGCTATTACCGATTCTCTGGGTATTTGTAAGAGCAGATTCTTCGGGGGACTTCTTCTTTAAGCAAATTAGGGACGGTGATGCAGGTAAACAGTTTTATTGCTATAAGATACGATCTATGAAAAACAATCCCTTATCAAACAGCCTTTCGGCAATAAAGTACGACAAAAGAGTTACGAAATTTGGGTCGTTTTTAAGAAAAACAAGTTTGGACGAACTACCTCAATTCTTTAACGTTTTAAAAGGAGATATGAGTGTTGTGGGGCCGAGGCCGCATATTAATATTCAAACAGCAAAATATTTAAAAGAAATAGATAATTATTTAATTAGAAATTCTGTTAAGCCAGGGATAACTGGATTAGCACAGATTTCTGGATATAGAGGGGAAGTACAAATAAAATCTGATATTGAACATAGAGTGCGTTTAGATATTTTTTATATTGAAAACTGGTCTTTTGTGTTGGACTTAAAAATAGTATTTCAAACGATATTTAGGAGCTTTAAAGGGCAAGAAAAAGCCTATTAATAACCATGGTAGAAGGGATCGATAAAATGGACATTACTGCGTCTATTGTTTTACATAATGAAAGTCGAGAAGAGCTTACAAAGACAGTTAATTGTTTTTTAAGTGTGTCTTTAAAAAAGAGACTCTTTTTGGTAGATAATACCTTAGATAAAAAATTTGAGAAGGCCTTTAAGCATGAGGACATAGTATATATTGCCGTTGGAAAGAACTTAGGTTTTGGGTCAGGGCATAATATTATCTTAAAGAGTATTATTGGTTTTTCAAAATTTCACTTAGTATTAAATCCTGATGTTATCTTTCAGAGCAGCACGCTTTTGAATTTAATTTCAGAGTTGGAAATGACTAAAGATGCGGCAATGATTGCACCAAAAGTGCGCTTTCCAAGCGGAGCGCATCAATTTTCATGCAGACGCTATCCGTCGGTAATTGAATTGTTTGCGAGACGATTTCCGTTGTTAAAAACGTTATTTAAAACAACAATTTTTAAAGGAGTCTATGGAGATAAGAGTCTCACAGAACCTTTTTTCGCAGAGTATATTACGGGTTGTTTTCATTTATATAAGACGGAAGACTTTATTAAGCTAGGGGGTTTTGACGAGCGTTATTTTTTATATATGGAGGATGTGGATATTTGTAAAAAGATAGACTTATTAGGAAAGAAAAAAATATACTTTCCGCAAGAGGAAATAATTCATGTTTTAAAACAAGGTTCCTCAAAAAGCTTGAAGTTGTTTCTACGGCATACTTCCTCGGCAATAAAATATTTTTTAAAGTGGGGGATTTAGATAAAATAGTATTTTCTAAGTGCCTCAGTTTTTTTAAAATGTCTTTCT
>Ga0209279_10001950_pt1 | contig 10357 bp, 3 predicted proteins | sample CoawatmetaG00DNA_3_FD_187508 | JGI IMG/M metagenome (GOLD analysis project Ga0209279, IMG submission 187508) | Marine microbial communities from the West Antarctic Peninsula - Coastal water metaG006-DNA (SPAdes) (version 2) | ecosystem: Environmental > Aquatic > Marine > Coastal ... | reverse complement strand
TATTTATAGTGAATAATTCTTTGATTTCAACATCACTTTCTGGGGCTATTCTTTTGGTTGATGAATTTTCTTTTACCAAATTTCCATCATAAAAAATACTTTGTATAATTTTTATCTGTTTTTCGGCTTTTTCTTCATTGATGATGTGCGTTTTTACAGCAACTTCAGAAACTTCATTTGTAACTTTTGGATAGGTTACAAAAATTCCTCCACCAGCAACTTTCTTTGCTAAAACAGCATCAGAAATATAAACTTTTTCAGAAAAATGCAACCACGCATTTCTATACAAACCACCATACATGTTAAAATCTAAACGCTTTAATGGTTTTGGTCCTGTTATATCATTATCCGTATTGTCTAATCTTATTGCAATTACATTATTACCTTTTTCAACATAATTTGTAATGTCTACTTTTACTGGTAAATAACCTCCATGATGTTCTGAAACTAACGTGCCATTTATCCAAATTTTAGAAAAATTCATTGCTGCTTCTAAATCTAAAAATACTTTTTTGGTTGATGGATTTACAGGTACATCAAAACTTTTTCTATACCAAGCAATTCCTTGCCATTGATCATTTACAGTTTGTGGCTCTATGTTTGTCGTGTGAGGTAAACTTACTGCTTCCCATTTAGCAGCATCAAAATTGGATTTGCTAAACGCTTCATCTGAATCTGTAATATTGGCTAATTTGGTAAATCTCCAATCTTTATTAAAATTTACTTTGGCTTCGTAGTTACTTTCTTCACAAGAAATAAAACTAACTGTGAAAATTAGTAAAAAAGAATATTTCAATATGTTTTTAAAATTGATTTTCATTGGTTTATTTTTTTTTGACTTAATGATTGAAAACTATTTACTTACTTTTTCAACTGCTTCTTATATTCTTTACTATATTTTTTATAACCAACTTCTTTTCCTTCTTTCATTTCTTGATATGCTTTTGGATGTTCTTTTCGAAACCATTTTACAAATGGCTGCCCAGGAACAGGATTTGGATTATAAATATCACTTACAGGAACAATTTCTTTATCAAAAGCGATCGTTTGTTTTCGTAATTTCTCTAAAACAGGTGCGTAATCAGCATTCTTTGCTAAATTTTTAAGTTGATGAGGATCTTCCTTTAAATTATACAATTCTTCTTTTGGTTTTGTAGACTCAAAAAATGGTTTTTGATTCTCATTTAATTTTCCTTCTTTGTACAATTCTCTCATAATATGTACAGCTGGTCTGTAAAATTCTAAATACGCTTGTTGTGCATCAAAAGGAATATTTGGCATATCATTTCTAATATAAGACCATTCTCCAGAAGTTACTGCTCTTGATTTTTCATCAATTTCATCCCATAAATCTCTTGCTCCGTAGACAAATTTTCTATCAAATTTTTTGTTGAAAATTGGTTTTCCTGTCATATAATCTGGAACATCAATACCTGCAAAATCTACAATAGAAGCTGTAATATCTGTTGCAGAAACTACATCTTTTCTTACTTGACCTCCTTTAAATTGTTCAGGATAATAGACAATAAACGGAATTCTTAAACCTGGATCTTGTAAATATCCTTTTCCTTTGATATTACAACGTCCATTATCACCTATAAAAATAACAATGGTGTTATCTGCAATTCCTTTATCTTCTAATTCTTTAAAAATCATTCCAACTTCATTATCCATATATTCAATTTGGTCTAAATACTTCGCCCAATCTAAACGTATTGCAGGATGATCTGCCATATAAGGAGGTAAAGTCAAGGTTTTTTCATTCACAGGATGTTCAGACTTTTCTCTTACTTCATCCCACCAATCGCCTCTATGCGTTACCACTAATTGAATTTGCGCAAAAAAAGGTTGATCTTCTTTTGTAAACGTATCATATTTATCAAATAAACCAAATTCCGTTTTTCCATCCCAATTTCCAATAGGTTTATGTTTGAAGTTTACATCAATCTTTCTACCTTTTTTCATTACAGATTGGTTTCCTAAAATAGTAGTATAACCTGCATCTCGCAATAATTTTGTGAAAGGTTTAAATTGAGTATCCAAAGGAACTTTTCTGTTACTTCTATGATGATGCGAATTTGTAATAATTTGATGTGTCCCAACCATCATTGCAGATCTACTTGGTGAACAAATAGGGTTGGTTACAAAAGCGTTGTCAAAACGAATTCCTTCTGAAGCCATTTTATTCAGATTAGGCGTTTTTACATTTAGCATTCCATAAGTTTCCAAATCTGTACTCATATCTTCTGCCATAATCCAAATAATATTCGGACGTTCTTTTTTGACATCAGTTTGCACAATTTTTTCTTGTGTGTTTTTACAGGAAAATATTGTAAAAATGATGCAAAAACTACAAATTATATATTTTATTAATTTCATCTTATTTAACTCCTTTATTACTTTTAAAATTCACTACTGTAGAATTCTTTTTCTTTTCAATTTTAATAGGAAAATTGAAATTTTTATAGTTATTATTTTTAATTTCTACATCTTCACAATAATCTAAAACTATAGAAGGTAATTTAGAACCTATAGGATATTTCTTACTCAATTCTACTATATTATTATTAATTTTTAATCCTCTTATCGACATTCCAAAAACTACATGACCATTAAAACTTTTAATAGTATTGTTACTAAAATCTATATTATGATGAAACTTTGTATCACCTAATTTTTGCTCTGGTCTAAATAATGGCGAAGCATATAAAGGATAAGAAATTCCGTTTCCAAAGCCAATATTTTCAAACGTATTATTTCGAATTATAATATCTTGTACACCTCCAGATTCGTACCATTTATTATTATCTCCTTCAATTAAAATACCGTGCATTTGCGAAGAAAAATAATTGTTTTCTACCACAACTTTTCCTTTTGTAGTTATCAAAGCACCTCTTGCTCTGTTTTCTCTAATGATATTATCATTCATCAGTAAATCAGGATTCCAAGTTAGGTTTTCAAAAGAAAGCAACCCTTTTGGCATTTCTTCAGGAATTTCTGCAACCGTAATTAACATTCTTCTTTCATTTAAAACTTTTATACTCTTTATAGAAGTTTTAAAGATTGGTAAAATAGTTTCTCTAGAAGTCATCATTATTTCGTCTCCTTTTTCTCCAAAAATAAACCCCCATTGTTGTGAATGACTAATTTCACATAAAAATGTTTTTTCGCCCATGTGTTTTTCAACTTTCACATAAGCTCCATGCACATTTATACCATCATCTAGCATATGTTCTAAAAGACAATTTTCTACTTTTATCAAACCTTTACAACCTAAAAAATGAGTTGCATCTGCTCTTGTAGATATATTTCTGTCTGCTCTAGAAGTAACAATAAATTTATTAAGATGAATATTTTCGCACCTTTCTGCAATTAGAGCCATTCCTCCAGCTACTAAAACTGTTACATTATTTATAACACTGTTTTTAGATTCTGATAAATGAATTGCTTGCGCAAACCTGTTACTTCCTGGGCTTTCCCCATACGTTGCAAACACAGTTCCTAAAGGCGGATTTAACTTTGTATATTTGGTGAACTTTGCAGTTTTTTTATCTAATTTTTCAACTTTCGCACCTTTTTGTGGTTTTAAATAATAATCTTTTGTAAACCAAATTGGAGATTTAGTTTTTATGTCAAAAGCAATATTTTGTCCAATTGGATCTTGCCAATCGTAATGATTGAATAAAATTATATTCTTTTTAACTTCAAAACCGAACTTTTCATTTGCAACTTCAACCACAAAAGAATTTTCTTCAGCATTATTTTTAATAACTTTCAATTCATTAACAAACGATTTTTCCCAATCTATGGTAAAATTCTTCAAAGTAGTATTTGTAGAACTTTCAACAGTAATCGGGCAAATTTTTCCGTGAAACATGAAAGTTGAACCATTTCCATCTAACGTAAAATTTTGAAAATCATAAATAGGAAAAGCTAGCTTTTTAAGACTGTTGTCATGATTTGTAACTGCTCTATATTCTTCATAGGCATTTTCTGGATAAAACTCATATTGTCCTTTTGGAAAAAACAATGTGATGTTCTTTTTTCCTTTTAAAGATTCAATTAATTGATATACTTCTAAAGTAACATCTCTACCTGGTGTTATACCATAATCCGCAACATTTATAGTCGTATTTTGTGCACAAGAACTAAATCCTAAAATGAGAACTAATGTAAAAACAAAAAAGTTTTTCATAAAAAATGTAATATTATTAATAAGATGTAGTAAACTTAAAAATAAAGAAGTTTTTTTCTGTATTTCGTAGTATAAAGTATGTATTTATTAGTTTAGAAATTATTTTAGATACTTAAAATCAATTAATTATACTCTAATTCTCTAATGAATTCAACACAAACTCAAAGTTATATTTCCCTGAAGGAATAACATATTTTGGCAAAGTTTCTTTTATTAATTTCGCTCAGTGTATAACAAAAAGAAACGCTTTATCTTCATAAAGCGTTTCTTGAATTTTTATGATTATTTTCACAATCATAAGTTATTTAATAATATTTAATTTACAATTAGTTTCTGTGTAAAAGATTTTCCTTTAGAAACAACTTTTAACAAATACATTCCTGAATTTATTTTTGAAGTATTTATAGTATGATTTTTTTCAGTTGCAATTTCTGATAATACTTTTGCACCTAAAATATTATACAAAGTAATAATACCACCTTCTAAAGTATTTACATTTAATTTACCTGAAACAGGATTAGGATAAACATTAACACCTTCTAGAATATCATCATGAACACTTGCAGTTGCAGGTGCTGAAATAGTTACAGACATTTGGTCAAACCATACAACATCATTCATAACCATATTCAAATCTGTTTCAGTTGCATCAAAATCTACAGCAAACCAAAAAAGAGCTGCGTCAAAATTACCTGGTGCTGTGTATGCAAAAGTTAATTCTTCCCATTCACCAGCTGTATTTGTAGTCGTTTTAACATCCGAAGGAAATGAGTCATCACCAACTGGAGCTGCAGGGTTTTTAACATCTGCTCCTGCTAATGTCAATTTAGTTCTTTGAGCTATTCTAAAAGGAGCTTTAGCGCCTGTTCTACTTGTTTTTACCCACATTTTAACTTCAATTGTAGAATTTTCTACAATATCTGTAGCATAAGAATGCGTATAATTTGTAAAATTCCAACTAGGTTTAGTCACAGGAACTTTATCAAAAGTCATTTTAAAACTATTACTACCATCTTTACTTACTGTACCATCTAAAGTTCTATTAAATTCCGTATCGTTACCAGTAATATGAGAAATACCTCCTACAACATCATCAAAACTAGGGTTTTTAATAAATTCTGAAAAAGTTCCTGGTGGAAGTGTTTCTATAAACTCTATTTCATCATAAATTACTTTTGAACCAGCTGGATCGTTAGCTGCATTAGCTCTAAATAGTATATCTAAACGTGTTACTTCATGACCAGTTGGAATAGTTGATATGTCTATGTATGTAGTAACATAACCTGTACTTAATGGAGCTATATTACTGACTGCTATATTTGAAAAATTGGCACCAGGACCTGAAGTACCAGCAGCTCTAGATTGACCAGCAATTCGAAAACTGTTTCCAGCAGTTTCATTTTTAAAGGTTATTTTAATATAATTATATACTGCTCTATCCAAAACAATAAATGTATCAACTCCTCCTTGTCCTCTTCTAATATTAGCATTGTTATTTCCTGCTCTGTCAAGAGTTAAAGCACCATCATTAGCAGCACCTCCAGTAGGGTCATGAGCAACTGTACCAGCACCATAACCTTTAACCCAATTTTGAGCATCTGTTGTAAAATTGTAAAGTGTGGGTCCTTGTTGAGCAGATACTGTTATTGTTGTAAGAAACACAACAGTCATCAATAAAATTTTAAAGTAGTTTTTTTTCATAATTGTTCGATTTATTTATTGTTATGTAATATTTTGTTGTAAAAATACGCTACCATTTAATTAATAGATTCTTGTATTTTACCTTAAAATGACCGAATTTTATCATAAATAAAAAATCCGATGCCCTTTATTATTACAAACAAATTAAGTACAACTCTTTAATTATTTTGTATTAGAAAATAAAAACAATGTTGTTTTCAGTAAATAACATATTTTAACTCGTGAGAGTTAATCGTTATAATTAAAACTTGTGGAAAGAAAATAAAAATGTTTTTTAAGAAAAATTCTTCTCATTTTCTGCAGCATATTTACTTGGAGAGATATTGTATTTCTCTTTAAATATTTTTGTGAAATGAGTTCTACTCTTAAAACCCGTCATTAAAAAAACTTCGTTTACTGACAATTTTTGTTGTACTAATAATTGTGCTGCTTTTTTAAGACGATATACCTTTATAAGTTCAAAAGGAGTTTGATTGGTTAATACTTTTACTTTTTGATAAAAATGAGTTCTGTTTAAGTACAACTCTTTGGCAAGGGTATTTATATCAAATTCTTGATTGTCTAAATTGTCTTCCATTATACTATACAACTTCTCTAAAAACGCATTGTCGTTTCTATTATTCTTGTTGTTCTCTTTAGTTAATGGAATACCAACTTGATACCTTTCCCTTAATTGTTTTCTATTACTTAATAAAGCTTCTACATTTGTAATTAAACGTTGAATATTAAATGGTTTTTTTATATACGCATCTGCACCATCTCTTATCCCTTTTACATGATCTTTTATGTTTGTTAAAGCCGTTAAAAGAATTACAGGTATATGACTTGTTTTTAAATCGGACTTTGTAGCAATACAAAGTTCTAAACCATTTAAAACAGGCATTTGTACATCACTAATTATGATATCTGGCCAATTATCTTCTAATGCGTCTAAACATTCTTGTCCGTCTCTAAATACTTTTACATTAAAATATTTAGACAAGATACCAGAAACATAATTTCTCATTTCTAAATTATCTTCTGCATAAAAAATCATTGATTCAGAGAAATTACCAGTAATTTTCACCAAAGAAGCTTCTTCATCTTCAATTATTTTTTCATCTAAAAAAACTTCTTTTTCTTTTGGAAGTTCTATAGTAATTTTATCTAAAACCTCATCTTCTTCTATTTGTTTTTTAACAATTGGTAATTGTAAATGAATTGAAGTGCCTTGGTTTACTTTACTTGCTGCATGAATATAGCCATAATGCATTTCTACCAACTTCTTAGAAAAAGCCAAACCAATTCCTGAGCCTGCAATGTGCTCTTTTTGGGTAGACTGAGATTGATAAAAACGCTCGAAGACATGTGCTAAATCTTGTTTTTCTATTCCCATTCCTGTATCACTCACAACAATGTTTAAATCTTTCTCATCACTACTAAATTCAATTTTGATAGTATCCTCTGCTTTTGTATATTTAAAAGCATTATTTATTAGGTTATTGCAAATTTTTTCAATTTTATCTTTATCACCAGAAACAATAATGTCATTATCTTTTGCAACAAGTTCAAACTTTTTTTGATCTTTACTTGCCAAAAACATAAAGTCGTCTGTAATTTCTTGTATAAAATGATTAAAGTTGAAACGAGAATAATTCATTTTTAGCAAATTAGCTTCTGCTCTCCTAAAATCGTTTACTTGATTTACTAGTTGATTAATCTTTTTTGTTTGCCTTTTAACTAAAGCTAATTTTTCTGATACATCGAAATTATTTTTATAACGATCTAACAATACTTCTACTGGACCAGAAATAAGTGTTATTGGTGTTTTTATTTCGTGAGAAATATTAGAGAAAAATCTTAATTTAGATTCATTTAATTCTTTAACAGTATCTATTTCTAATTTCTCTATAGCAACTTTATGGTTTAAAGATTGAATTTTAACAACTGCAAAAACAATTAAATAAATTAAGCCAATAGTTAAAAGTATATATAAAAAATAGGCCATATTGGTTCTCCAAAATGGTGGTGTAATTGTTATATTTATTTTTTTAGCCTGTGTCCATTCATTCAAAGAATTTGACGCCATAAATATGAATTCGTACTTTCCTGGTTGTAAACCACTATAATTAATTGTATTATTTTTAGACGATGTTTCTACCCAATCTTTATTAATGGGAGATAATTTGTATTTTAAGGCATGATTATTTGGATTAGAAAAATGTAGACTTGCAATATCAAAAGAAAAAACATTTTCATTATATTTAAGGTTCACTCTTTCTAATTCAGAAAAACTATTCTTTAAAAGAACCCTACTATTTATAGTATCTCCTGGAAAAACCTTTTCATTAAATATTCTAAAATCTTCTAATTGAATTTTAGGAAGCTCTTCTTTATTTATAATTTTATTAGGATTAAAATAAGACAAACCATCTAAACCAGAAAATAATAAAATGCCGTTATCTAATCTTTCTGATGAAAACCAAAAATCTTCAAAAGGCAAACCATCTGCTAAGTTAAATTTTCTGAATTTTTTTGTTTTTAAATCGAATTTATTTAGTCCAATATTTGTAGAAATCCACAAACTCTCATCATTGTCATAAAGTATACTTTTAACTACGTTGTTAGAAAGACCTTGTTTTTCTGTGTAGTTTGTAAACTCTAAGTTATTACCAATTTCATTAACACTGCATATACCTCCACTTTCTGTACCAATCCACAATTCTTCGTTCGATAATCTTACAACAGAAGTTACAAAATTACTAGATAAAGATTTTTTATCGTCATCATTATGTATAAATCGTTCTACTATTAATTTTTCTAATGGCTTGTTATCTATATCTTTTATTCGATACAAACCATCTGAATCTGCACCAATCCATAAATAATTTTTTAACGGATCTACATAAATTGTTCTCGCTAAATTTAACTTCTTGTCTTTAAAAAAAGGGTTTTTATTTAAAGATTCTATGTGTTGTATATTATTAGAATTATCAACAGTTATTTTTAAAACATCATTGGTACAACCAATCCAAATATTACCTAACTTATCTTCTGTAAATGATCTAAATAGAACAAATGAAAGTTTATTAAGAAGCGTATTATGAACTCTCTCAAGCGTTTTATTTCCTTTTTTAACTCTAAAAAAACCAACATCATCAATACTTAACCAAACATTTTTTTTAGAATCTACAAAAACAGCCGATATTTTTTTTATATACTTTTTAGGTAAATTAAATGGTAAAGGTTCAAATTTTTCCGTTTCAGAATTAAACAGACCAACACCGCCAAAAGTAGCCACTACATAAGCCCTCTTTTTATCTAAACTCGAAATATGGGTTACACTGTTAGCAGCGATTCCATATTTAAAATTCATTTTTTCGTTATAATTTTTAAACGGATTTTCTTTGTTATCAAATTGATACAACCCTTCATTAAATGATCCTACCCAGGTATTATTTGAAGATGATAAAACATAACTAATTCTTAATCTGTCAATATTATCATTAAAAGAATGTATTTCTAATTTGCCTAAATTTTTACAAGTTATTGTTTTGTTAATGTCTTTAATTTTTACAATCCCATTGTTTAAAGTACCTAACCACAAATCTCCTTTAGAATCGATAGAAGCAGTATTAAATTGCTCTTTTATAAGTAAAGTACTTGTTAAAGTAAATGTTTTATTTTCTTTGTTATAACAAACGACTCCAACACCATTTAGCAATGTTATTAAAAATGATGTAGCATTCAATTTAATAATAGATGTTGCGTAATTAACTTCTGATGTTAAGATTTTTTTGAAATCATTTTTTTGAACATCAAATTCATACAAACCATTAGATGTTGTAAAAATAATATTGTTGTTTTCGAGCTCTAAAGCATCAAAAAAAGTTAAACTCTCTCCTTTATTAACCAACGGAATAAATTGATTAAGTAATTTATAATCATCATTAAAAAGTAAAATACCTTTGCCTTCTGTTAAACAGTATATTTTATCAGATTTTCTGCTAATAAAAATCTTTCTAATCATAGGTTCTTCGGAATCTTTTTTACCAGTAGTATTTGTAGTTGTTTTTATGAATTTTTCTTGTGATATTTTATAAATTGTGATTCCTTTATCTGTACCAATCCATAAGTTTTTTTTTGCATCTTCTGCAATAGTTCTAACCCTATTACTGGTTAATAAACCGCTCTCTACATTGTTTTTATAAGTAGTTAATTTGTAACCATCGTACTTATTAATTCCACCATAAGTACCAATCCATAAAAACCCTTTGCTATCTTTTAATATCGATGTAACACCATTGTGAGCTAAACCTTCAGAAATTGTTATTTTTTTAGAATAGTTCAGTTCTTTTTCTTGCGCTTCAATAGAAAAAGCAAGAAAAAATAAAAAGAAAATTGAAAAGAGATTTTTTTTAGACATCATATATTCTAACTGTATTCTTTTACTATTGATACACTTATTTATTAATATACAAT
>Ga0209279_10001948_pt1 | contig 10363 bp, 24 predicted proteins | sample CoawatmetaG00DNA_3_FD_187508 | JGI IMG/M metagenome (GOLD analysis project Ga0209279, IMG submission 187508) | Marine microbial communities from the West Antarctic Peninsula - Coastal water metaG006-DNA (SPAdes) (version 2) | ecosystem: Environmental > Aquatic > Marine > Coastal ... | reverse complement strand
ATCTACTATGCCAGTCTCAGATGCTTTCGCTACATGTAAATACCATTTCGGATCTCCTTGAGCCATCTGAAAATAATCATAAAATATATTATTCATTGACTTTGGAGTTCCAACTAAAATCATAAATCCTTTCCTATCAGATAGAGCTGGAGTTATTACTTCACTAATCAGACTTGAATTAACTTGAGCTACCTCATCGATGATGCAGCCATCTAAATAAATTCCACGAATGCTATCTGGATTTTCAGAGGACAGTAAAGTAATCCTAGATCCATTTATAAAATCAGCTCTTAGTTCCGTTTGGTTATATTTCATACCAGGAATATTTTTCGTAAAATGCACCAGGTAATCAAAAGCTATCTTCTTAGCCTGGCTATAAGTAGGAGCTATGTAAGCATACCTTGGTTGATGATTTTTGTTTGTCATGCAACATTTAATAAGGTGGTTAATACATAGTACCGTTTTGCCAAACCTTCTATGACAACATAGTAAGCTATATCTAAACCTATCTATATTCTCATGGATTAAAGCTTGAGCCTTCCTAGGCTTATATGGAATAACAACTTGCATTAATGAATACTTGGAACTTCCTTTGTCTGCCAATATGGCATTTTAATTTTAGCAAATACAAACTCTGCAAACTCAAACATATCTTTCTGCTCAGTAAAGCCATCAAAGCTTATGACAAGCTCATTGTTAAATGTTGTAAAGCTATATGCCGATACGTTCTGATATTTGTTTTTAGTTTTTTTAGCCATCTGTTTGTGTGTGTGTGTTGCACCGATGATTATATAGTAATAAATACGGAGTTTTTTTCTGTGGTGTGGTGCCTCTAGCCAGGAATTAAAAAGCTTTCTCCACAGAAACAAGTCAACAATCGATAGACAGTCAACAACTCTAGCTACTAATCATTAATTAATTTAAGCAAGGTAGTGAATAGTAGTGAATTACTTTCTATATCCTAACCTCATGACGCAAGACCTAACTTTGTTTGATGTCTGTAATACCGAACTCTTGAGTACTAACATCTATGATATCTTTATCATCAGTAGTCCACTTGATCTCTATTGATGTCTCTTGCTTGATCTCTTGTCGATCACCATAGACTGAGATTAACTTGGAAGCTAGCCACTTGGCTAACTGAACCTTCTCTCTAATGACCATGATGTTTCTATTGTCAGCATGCTCGAGCTCATCCATTGCTTTCTCAATATATGACTGAGCACCGATGCGTCTCGCATCTTGAATACTGTTGGCAAACTCTTTGTGTTCAGCAATCCATTTGTAAATCTTTGTAAGGCTTGGCATATCCTTATCTCTAGCAATACGAACTAATGGAGTACCGAGCATTAACTCTTGGCAAATCTTTTTAGATATCTTCTCTGTTATTACTAGCTCTTTGGTCATTGTATTTAATTATATTCTGAGCAGACTTTGCTTTACCTTCTAATGTTGTTGGACCTCGACTGTAACCACCATGTACTTTACATCTAATGTTACCATTCTTGCAGAGTATTCCAGGAGCCATACAAGGTCGCTTGCCTTGCTTGGTTAATGTTTGGCAAGCCAGTTTAAATTTCATTGTTTCTAATAACTGTATGAAGAGACTAATTCAATCAGCTTAGCTTATTCTGATTTCAATCAATACTTTTTAGTCTACATACCTTGGATAACTTTTCAAGTCTCTAAGATTATCTTATGTGAATTTATTTATAAAAATATTTGAGGATTAACTAATTAACTAAACTTTTTGGTTATTATGTCAATACTACTAACTATAACTTTGTTTGACAGCTTATCCAATACTCTCTCATACATCTTCTTGATTGTTACTCTGTGATAACCAAAATACTTTCCAATGCTGGTCCATTTAGATCTGTTAGCTCTCATCCAATAAATCTTTCTCATCAATAAAGGATCATCTGATATATCTGTTTCAATTAATAATAAGAGATCTATTGCTGTTTCATAGTTCGTAATCTGCCTTGGAGTAGCTCTAAGCCTCATGCTTGGCTCAACATGATATCCCCAGTCTTTTTTATCATAGTAAGTCTCTAGTGCCTTGTACATGCTAGGACATCTATTATTATTTGGTGCTGCTAAAAACCTTTCGCAGATAGCTGCATCATTTAAAATATTAACTATGTTTCTTCTTACAAATAAATAGTGGTCAAGTTCATGCTCTATCTTTGATAACATCTCTAAGTACCCATGGATATAATAGTTGATTTGATTTAATCTTCTTCAACTCCTCTGTTGGCAAATCTTCTAATTGGTCCTGGAGCTCCCAGCGATCTAATCCTGGATATAAATATTCTTTGTTTAATTCTTTTTGATGTATCTCCTGGAAATGATTATTGAGTGTTGCGAAACCTTTGTTGGAAAACTTTTTAAATCCTATGCTTTCAATAAAATGTTTATGGCTTGGCATATCAAAAGAAATATATTTATCTTCTTTAATACTTATCAATGGATAGTCATCAACTTTGATCTTAGATAGTTTAATTAAAATTTCTTGAACTTCTGTTTTTGTTAATTGAAATAGTCCAGCAACATCTACAATTCTAATATATGCGGATCTCTTAATAATATTATAATTGGAACACAAATAATGATAAACTCTAAACTCTTTATCCGTTAGATCTGCTGTAATTATATTAGGATCTGCTAAGTAAAATTTTGACATATTCATCCTTTCTTACAAAGTTATTATTGTATTCATTCTCTTCAGTTATTCGTTTCATCAAGTAGTCTTTAGCTTGGCAAACTGGAATGTGGAGTTGCACTAAATATTCCAGGTACTGCAACATCTGATCTGGTGTCAAAGCCATTCTCTGTCCGTTTGTGAGCTGATTTTGTACATGAAATGCGGTGATATCTCTGTTTTCAGTATTCTCATCGACTGAGTACCAGATTGTAAAGAAAGGTATTTTGGCGGATCTTGCTATAGATTTATATGGTCGATAAAGCCAATCTGATTTTGATTTAAACTTATTATCTTTATTATAAATATGATCCGCTAACATTAAAGGATGAGCACAAGCTGGACAGATAGAAAGTTGATCAAGATCTGTGTAGGCAATTCCGTTATGAGCTTGTCTATGCCAGTAAGAAAAAGGAGTAACAAGTTGATTATAAAACTGATCTCTAGCCATTAATAGGATTTAATTTCCTCAGATAGATTGTCAAATAAAAAATTGAGTTAGAGTAAATTACAAAATTGACAACTTTTAGGATATACGCAAAGTTTGCGGTATTATTTTCCGTAAGACTATCTTATATACATATTATGAGTAAATCGACACCAACACAAAAATTAAGAGACAGAAATATTATAAAAAAAAGCGATCCAATTTGGAAAAAAATTAATTTATTTCAAAACTTAAAACATAATACTGATGATGAGATTAAAATTTATGCAACAGCTGAAATTAAAATGCTGCAAAGTTTTGCAAGAGATCAAATCTTTAATTTAAAACAATCAGTCGAATGTTCTCAATTAGGTTTTTTTACATCAACAAATCAAAAATGGAAATTATTAAATTTAATCTTTTACTATTCTACAAAAGGTGAAAGTTTTTATAAAGCAAAGGTTATGAAAAATTTAAGAATGAGTGCGAGAACTTTTGATGCGATTATTAAAGAAGCTATTGATCGAGGATCTTTTATTTATTTATCTCCATATAATGCAAAAATAAATTCTAAAATTAGAAACATTAGACCTTCAGAAAAATTAATTATTGAATACATAAGATACAATGTTTTAAGATGTGAAAGAGGTTTAAAAACTTTTAAAAGATATGGCATTAAATAAAAACGAATTTTTAAAACCAGTAGAGGTTCAACATGAGTTCGGATTAAAAGTTAGAATGCTATCTTATTTTAGAGAGTGCAGCATGGATGAAGGCAAGTTAAGAGGACCAAACTTTTTAAAAGATGGTGAAGTTGTTTTATATAAAAGAGAATGGATTGTAAATTACATAGCTGAAAAACAACCATTTTGTATTGCTACATCAAAACAAACTGAACAAAGTCAACAACTCAATACAAAGTCAGCAACTGTACATAAGTTTCAAAAGTAACAAATCATAACAAAGCTACATCGTTAATATTATTTAATAGGAGTAAATCTTATTTTATGAAAACTAATGATATAGATCCTTTACAAGCAGAACTAAATAAAACTCTTCCTCTCTTCGCTAGAAAATTAAAAATTAATCATGGCTCACCAACGCAGTTTGCAATACCAGATTCAGCCTGGCTGTTTAAATATTGCTGGATGGACCAACCAATGAGAAGAGAATTACTACCATCAAACTCTGCTATGGAAGCTGGAAGAGTAGTAGGTGATGTATTGCAAAGAATGTACGCAGATACAGTTTATAGATTAAATCCTAACACAAAAAAAATAGCACCAACAACTAATGAAAAATTAACTCTTGATGCAGCTCTCCAGGAGGAAATAGAAAAATTTAAAGATCATGTTCCAACAGATGAAAAAGATAGTGATAAAAAAATTAGATATTTAGAAGAAATACCAGAAGTAATAATCAATGCTAATTCTGGTTTAAAACAGTTAGGTGTAACAAGTCCTTGTACTTGCGAAAGACAAATATCAATAGACCAGTTAGACGGATTTTTAGCTCCATCTTTAGCGACTGTAGGTCGAATTGATTTTGATTTCGTTCTACCTGGTAATGATCCGAAAGGATTGCCAGATAAAGTAGTTGAACTAAAGACCAAGTGGTCTCGTTTAGGTAAAGTAAAAAAGGATGGATCCAGAAGTTTTTTAACTACTGCTGTTCCAGTTACACCTAGCTTTAATCATGTTGTCCAGGTGGCAACTTATGCGGCTCACTTTAATTTTAAAGTTCCAGCTTATTTACTTTACGCAACCAAAGAAAATTTTGTTATTTTTGATAGTAACAACTGTCATCATCTTACTGTTGAAGGTATGAAAAAAAATCTTCAAATCATGTTTAACACTTTTAGAAGAAGAGAAAAAATACTTAGTCTGTTTGAACATTTAAGCAGAGAAGAAATTATTGAAGAAGCTGCTGCAATGATGGATATGAATTTAGATCATCCTTTTGCATGGAATGGCATGCCAGCTGAATTATTAAAAGAGGCAAAATTATTATGGAAGCTATGAGGAAACAAACTTTTGATTATATCCAACACAGATTGGACCAGAAGCAAAGACAATTAAAAATAAAATTAATAAAAATATTAACAATAACAATAATAGGAGCAATTACTTTATGGCTAATACAGACAAGCTAGTCCAGGCTGTTAATGAGTTTAAAAAATCATTAGATGGACAAACAATTTCTATTCATGGAAAAAATTATGCAACTGTTGCATTAAGAATAGCAATAGCAAGAAGAGTTCTTGGAACTGATTTAGATATAGTTACAAAAATTGTAAGCATAGATAAAGAAACTGTAGTCATGCAAGCAGATATATTTATTAATGACAAACATATTGCGACTGGCCATGCAGAGGAAAAAAGAGCTGCATCAAGAATTAATCAAACATCAGCTTTAGAAAATGCGGAAACAAGTTGCGTAGGTCGTGCCTTGGCTTTCTGTTCTTTTATATCTGATGGAATAGCAAGTGCTGAAGAAGTTTCAGCTGCAATCGTGCAGCAAGACAACAAGGTCCAAACAGCTTTAAAAGAGTTAGAAGCTGTGTCTCACAAAGGATCTTATCAAGAATGGCTTACGAAACATAAAGTAATGCTTGAAGGATTGAAAACAAAAAATCCTCCAGCTTACGAAAAATTACTTGAAAATTTTAAAGCCGCAAAAATTAATCTGCAAACCAAAGGAGCAATCTAATATGTCAGATTTTGATATCGCAGCATCTGCTGCACCAGCAAAAGAAAAAGAAGATTTAGGAGCAGCATTTATCGCAACTAATAAAAAAAGTCCAAGTTCATACGATATGTCTGGAACAATAGTAGTTGATGGAGTTAAGCATCGTTTCGGAGCTTACCAACAAAAAGCTAGTGGTAAAGGCAAGATGTCAGAAGGAACTGTTTTTTATACTTTTTATAGAGTTGAAAAAGCAGATGATGCAACTTCATTTAATCCAGCCGAGTTGGAGGCTTAATTGTGGATCCAGATAAATTTAAGAGTGTCGCAATTAATATTAAAACTTATCAGATGCTTGAGCAGCTATCTCAAAAAAAGTTTGAGATGCCAATAAGCATGTCAAAGACTGTAGAGTTTTTTATTCAAAAAGCACACACAGAGTTTGTAGGCAAGGATGACAAAAAAAAATCTTAATAGGAGGCTCAATGAGTTAGAGAAATCCAGGCAAGAGGATTATGGATCATTTAATGGCAATATGAAAAAAATTGCTGCTGCCTGGTCCATAATTTTAGAGCCTTATCTAAAGAAAAACCTTCCAGGATTTTTAGTTCCTCTGATGTATGCACAAGCAAAAATAATCAGAGCAACAAATAAATTTAAAGAAGATACTTACGATGATGCTCTTGCTTACTTAGTTCAAGCACATGATATGCACAAAGAAAAATCAGAAGAGATTGATTCCGATGGGTTACTCGGAGTGGAAATTGAACCAGGAAATAAACCATCGAAATACTTTTGAAAAAGATGATGAATTTCAAACTGAATATAAGGAGTATTTAAAAAATGAGCTCAGAAAAAAGAAACCAGAATAACGTAATAAATTTTCCAGGATCTATAAATCAAGCAGTTGATGACCAGCAACAAGCAATAGTAAAAGTTTTAATAACTATTCAACATAAGATGGTGGATGATAACACTTGGCATTTAGCAACATTAACTATTCCAGAAATTAAAACATTATCAAATTATGGTGAAGCAATGGAGCTCACACCCATGATAGCAGCTAGGTTAAATGCTGTTTTAGCAACTACATTATTACGTCAAACTGTTTTGGAGGATTTAATATGAGAAAAAAAAGAGAAAGCTATTGTTCTATGAGTAAAGACACTTTTTTAAATAAAGATACTGGTCCGTATTTAAGACTTGATAGTACAGCCTGGTATTTAAAGAAAAACAAAAAAGGAAAAATTGGATATTTTTTAAACATGAATACAAAATACCAACAGATGCCTAACAGTTGTTTTGAGGCCACAGCTGCTAAAATTCCAGATCTTAATATTCCATCTGTTCAAGCACAAATTAAAACATTTATGGAGAGTAAATAATGAAAGCTATTAGAGATGCTGAGTACATGGAATTTTCTCACATGCTTGGAGGAAATATTAGGTTTTGTAGATTAAGAAAATTTAAACCTCAAAAAGTTTTAGCTCATGTCATAGGTGTAACACACCAAAATATTCAAAAATATGAAGCTGGAGCAATAATGCCAACTCCATTTAGATTAAAAAAAATTGCTGAATATTACAATGTAAAGGTCGATGATTTACTTTCACCAACATTTATTCATGAACAAACAAAAGCTAATGAGCCTTTAAGTAGGAGTATTCATGACAGTAATTAAAACAACTACTGGTGAAGCAAGTTTTGTTATTGAAGAGAAATTTGATAATGAGGTTAAGGCTGAAGAAGGAAAGGAGCCTACTGCATCTGAAGTTAAAGATCTTGAGATTAAAATAAACAATACAAAATGGAGAAAAATTGATGAGCAATATACCTCATGATTTACCTATAGACAGTAAGGTCCAAAGGTTAAAAAGAAGATACCAAGGATTAAGTAGAGTAGCAGCAGCTATAAATGATTTATATATTTATGGAGTATATCCATCTAATTTTCCTAATCTTACAGTTGTCCTGGAGCAAGCTAAAGATCATTGTAAAGAATTAATAAAAGAAACAAAAAAAGAAATAGCCTTTGTTGAAAATCCGAATGGATTATACGATTTAGTTTATGATGAGATAATTGAGGATGCTGATAAGGCAAAGGATGATCATAATGAGTAAGCTAGCAAATAACTTAAAAGATACGATAATATTACATACAAAACATCAAAATATTATTGCTGCATTAAATCAGAAAATAGAAAAATCAGAAAAAGAATTGCTTGAGATAAAAAATTTAGAAGCTCAACATCAAAAAATGAATGGATTGCTGAGTGAAGAGGTTAAGAAATTAACAGCTGAGAACAAGCTGCTTAAGGAAGAGAATAGAATTATTCGTAAAGGATAATGTATTTTTTAATTTTTAAAAAAGAAAATAAATTTATAACATACACAAACCAGGTATTCGGCAATGAAGAGGATGCTGAATTTTTTGCAAAAAGAAGTTTTAAGAAAAAGGATGAATGGAAAATCGTTTCTTATAATAAAGCGAATATCGACAAATATTGGTATAAATAAAGCTACTCACAGCCACAGAGACTGCGTTTCAGCAGCCTCCATGACCTAGACTTCGTACTATTTTTTTGAAATTATTTGTGAGATTAGATTTGTGTTGGTAGCTTTACCTCTAGCTGAAGCAAGCTTCTCTTGGTCCAACTTAGAAATTGTAAGCAATTTATCTCCATAGATTTCAGCTGATGTTTCAAACTTAGTATGGCCCATAGCAGCTTTAACTTCATTTCGACCAAGCTCTGATACTGAGTTCATAGAACTAATAAGTTTAGATCCTAATTTATGTCTAAAAGTTTTAGTTGGAGCTCCTTTAAGAGAAGAAGATAAAATCTTAACATGACCATCTCTTCTGCAAACTATTTCAGCCAATCCATGTGCTGCATAATTTTTCCAGATCTGAGCATTTACATATTTATAAGATAGTGGTCCATCACCTCTCATGCCAGGTAAAACCCAATCATTATATTTGTGATTTTTATCTAAATATTCAAACCACATGGTAAAAAATTTAACAGCACTTTCATCCAAAGGCATATCTCGATTGCTGCCTCTGTTTTTAGTTCTGTTTAAATAGCCACCTTCAGCTTGAATAAAGACACCTTTAATTTTTATGATTTTATTAGCAAGATCAACATTAGATCTTTTAAGACCAATCATTTCAGATGCTCTTAAACCTAAAATGAATAATAAACATAAGATGGCAAACCGATTAGCTGCATCTAAATCATTCCACATTTCTTGATAATTTGTATTAATCATTTTCATACATGTTTCATCATCAAGTATTGCAGTCTCTTTACGAAATAATAAAGCATCATCATTTGGAATAACATAATGATAATCAAATATAGAAAATGTTTCCATATCTCTACAAACACCCCAGCCATACATGTTAGCTTTTCTGATAAAATGCTTGATGTCTTTAACTGAGTTTTTTAGAGTTTTAAAAGGTACTCCATCATCATAAGCAGCTTTTAAATAGTTCTCCATTTCTTGCAGCTTAAATTCTGAAAGCAAAAGATTTGGAGATATATATTTTGATATACGCAAATCATACTCTCGCATGTACCTATTTAAAGAAGTTTGATTTACTCTGTTACGATCATTTTTTAGATCTAATTTCTTTTGAGCAAACTTTTTAAAAACCTCATTAAAAGTTAGTCCGCCAGGATCTTTAATAACTGGAGTTGTAGATCCAGAGATCTCAAGTGTGAACATAGCTTGTTCAGCTGCGGATTTTAATTTGAATGGAGATCCATCAACTTTGATAGTTTTTCTGTCCTCGATTGATTGAATGATCCATTTATTATTTGCTGGTGTTACTCTATAGTTTTTTGTTTTTGTCATTGATATTTAATAACTGCATGAGATAACTTTCCAATAATAATTTACTCTAATATAACTATCTGTAAGTGCATCACTATTTGGTGTTAGTGAATTTAAGTGAAAGTTTATTAGGAACAAACTATTTTCCGATACAATCTTGGAAAATAAAAACATTTAGCTAACCTTTCTGTAGTTGTTAATTTAACAACTGGAAGGTGTTTGTAAGGTATGGATTAACAGTCAACTGCTCTACCAACTGAGCTACCGAGGAATGTCTAAAGAAACATTGTTTTATTAAACAAACTCGAGACTGTCAAAACAAATTTAATGAAAAAATATTCACTAATTAATTCAAACACAAACCAGTCAACTACTCTTATATCAAACTTAGGATAATCTTATATAGTTAATTCACTATATAAAGATTCACTTTTTTTTCTTTTTCTTAGCATAAGCTTTAGCTTTTTTCTTTCCAGCTTTAGAATATGCAAATTTTTTACCTTTTACCATTGGCATTGTCTTTCTCCTTTATGTAATTATCCATGCAATCTTTATCTGGTGGAAAACCTGGTGTTTGCAATCTACAAAAATGTTTAAACTCTGCTGTAGTTACAAAATTTGAAGTATAGTTTTTGCAATACTCACACTTAATTTCCGTCTCAGACTTAGACTTCATGGTGATTTATTTATTTCTTACAGAATCTACGAAA
>Ga0209279_10001947_pt1 | contig 10364 bp, 10 predicted proteins | sample CoawatmetaG00DNA_3_FD_187508 | JGI IMG/M metagenome (GOLD analysis project Ga0209279, IMG submission 187508) | Marine microbial communities from the West Antarctic Peninsula - Coastal water metaG006-DNA (SPAdes) (version 2) | ecosystem: Environmental > Aquatic > Marine > Coastal ... | reverse complement strand
AAACAAAAGAAGATTATATTTTGAGAAATCAAGAAGATTACAAATGTTATGTAGAAAAGGACATTTTATCGAGCAAAATTATTAAAAGAAAAAAATTATATGGCTTTGACAAAGGTCGCGAATATCGTTTTGTATTAATTAAATTTAGAAATACATCGGCCATGTATAAAATAAAAGAATTCTGGATGTACAGAGTAAAAGATCGTTACTCGCAATTTGGATCGCGCGATGTTTTAAGAAAATATAAAATTTTTGGCTGCGAAACCGAACTTTACGAAGCCAAATTACCACCGTTATTGAGATATTTTCACATTCAAGAGATTAGTCCTTCTGGGTGGATTGAAATTGATATAAATTCGGCAAATCGTCAAGCATCCACAAATTGCGATTACGAATATACTGTAAATTCAAGTGATATAAAACCATTGCCAAATAAGGAAATTGGAGTGCCTGTTAAGGTCATGAGTTTTGATATAGAGGCTGGTTCGAGCCACGGTGATTTTCCAGTAGCCAAAAAACATTATCGAAAATGGGTGAGCGATGTAATTAATTATTGGTATAAAAATAAATCGTCTATTAAAAAAAAAACAAAAAACGAACAAAATATTTTACTTCAGAGAATGCTTTTAACAGCATTTAAATTCGACAATATTGAAGAAATAAACCATGTTTTTCCAAAATGGCAAAATATTACAAAAGACAGGATATTAGAAAAATTTGCCCCGTTTCTCAAAGAAACATTGTATAAAGTCATTGTTGATACTAAGCGACCTGCTATTAAAAGAAATGAAAGACTAAATAAATATACTAGCAACGATGACGGTAACGAAGATGAAGATTTTAATGATATACTCGATTATAAAAATTATATTAAAAATCTGACACTTTTGCAATATTTAAACAATGACAAAATAGATAAATTAAAAAAATTAGAAATCATTGACGAAGCTTTAGAATGGGTTAAAGGTTGTAAATATAATTTATTTCCTCTACAAGGTGACCCAGTTACATTTATCGGTTCTACATTTATGAATGTTGGAGATTCAACTCCATATTACAACCATGGCGTTTGTTTGGGTAAATGCGATGAGGTGAAAATGGAAAATTCAAAATGCGATATTGAATGCTACGATGACGAAGGTGAGTTACTAAAAGCATGGACTAACATGATAAAACGAGAAAAACCCCATGTGATCATTGGATATAATATCTTTGGTTTTGATTGGAAGTTTATGTATGAAAGAGCTGAAGAAACCAATTGTAAAGAGGAGTTTATGAAATTATCACGCAATAATGGCGAAAATGGAATTAAACGTGAAAAATCTATTAAAATTGCGAGTGGAACGCATAATTTAACCTTTATTGAGATGGACGGGACTGTTCAGGTAGATTTATATAATCATTTTCGTAAAACAGTAAATCTTGGATCATATAAATTACAAGATGTTGGTTCGCATTTTATTGGCGATTCAGTAGTTAAATGTGAACCAAATAAAAAAAAAAATGAAACCGTTATTTTCAGCAAAAATTTAATGGGTCTTCAAAAAGATAATTATGTGTGTTTTGAAATCATTGGTCACTCAAACGATAGTTATATGGATGGGAAAAAATTTCGTGTTATTGAAATTAATAATGATGGGACCTATATAATTGAAGGTTTAATTGATTTAAAAGAAAAAATCAAATTAAGATGGGGATTGGGCAAGGATGATGTTACTGTTGCTGATTTATTTCAGGCATTTTCCGATACAGGAACTAGTCATGATAAGAAAGTTATTGCGCAATACTGTTTTCAGGATTGTAACCTAGTTCATCATTTATTTCGAAAATTAGATATCTGGACGGGCATGGTGGAAGAAGCAAATATTTGTAGTGTCCCTGTTGATTATATTGTCATGAGAGGACAAGGTATCAAATTACTTTCATTTATCGCGCAAAAATGTCGAGAAAAAAAAACTTTGATGCCTGTTGTCGCAAAGCCGGACGGTGATGGTTCGTATGAAGGTGCTATTTGTTTAAAACCAAAAAGAAGATTTTATGATGATAAAAATCCAGTAGCCGTAGTGGATTACTCCTCACTGTATCCGAGTTGTATGATTAGTGAAAATATATCACATGATAGTAAAGTTTGGACTAAAGAATACGATTTAGAAGGAAAAGAGATAGCTAGAACAGGAGCGAGGGATGAAGATGGTAAATATATATACGATAATTTGGAAGATTATAAATACGTGGATATCGAATATGACCGATATGAATGGATTTCTCCTGATGGGAAAAAAAAAGAAGAAAAAATTAAGGTAGGGACAAAAATTTGTCGCTTTGCTCAGTTTCCAGACAATAAAAAAGCTATTATGCCTTCTATTTTAAAAAATCTATTGGCTGCGCGAAAAGCGACTCGTGTTAAAGCTAAATATAAAACAATAACTACGACAGACGAAACGAAAATCATAGGGTTAGTCTCCGAAAAAGACGATAATTATGTTGTAACAGATGTTACATTGGAAAATGGTGATTTAAAAAAAACATACACGACCGTTAAAAAAAGCGAGGTGGTTGATGTTAAAGACACATACAGTAGTTTTATGAAAAATGTATTTAATCAGCGACAATTATCGATTAAAGTAGTTGCGAATTCTCTGTATGGTCAATGTGGGGCAAAAACAAGTTCATTTTACGAAATGGATATTGCCGCTTCTACAACGGCTACAGGTAGGAAATTATTGATTTATGGTCAAAAAATTATTGAAAATGTTTACGCAGATAGAATTTGCGAAACAAAATACGGCAAGGTAAAAACAAACGCCGAGTATATCTATGGCGACACAGATTCAGTGTTCTTTACATTTCATTTGACAGAACTCAATGGAACTCCTATAGTAGGGAAAAAAGGGTTGGAAATTACAATTGAGTTAGCAATTGAGGCGGGTGAAATGGCTTCTAAATTCCTGAAACCACCACACGACTTAGAGTATGAAAAAACATTTATGCCGTTCTTATTGTTATCTAAGAAACGATATGTTGGGATGTTATATGAAACCAATCCAAACAAATGTAAAGAAAAATCAATGGGAATTGTATTAAAACGACGAGATAATGCGAATATAGTAAAAGATTGCTACGGTGGTATCATTAAAATTATGATGGAATCGCAAGATATTACTAAGGCTGTTAAATTTACAAAACAATTTTTACAAGATATGGTTGATGAAAAATTTCCTTTGGAAAAATTAATTATTAGTAAATCTCTGAGAGGGTTCTATAAAAATCCGGATAGCATAGCTCACAAAGTTTTAGCAGATAGAATGGGACAACGAGATCCGGGGAATAAACCTTCTGTAGGTTCACGCATACCGTATGTTTATATCCAAACAAAAAAAAAAGTAAAGTTGCAGGGAGATAAAATAGAAAATCCAGAATTTGTTAAACAAGAAAAATTAAAACCGGATTATGGTTTCTATATAACTAATCAAATACAAAAACCAGTAACACAAGTCTTTGCTCTTTTACTAGAACAGATGCCTGAATTTAAATCTAAAATTCAGTCATTTAATATGAAAATAAGGAGTTTGAAAAAAAAATATTTATCAGATGAGAAGAAATTTGACGAACAAGAAACAAAATTAAGAAATAAACATGTTAAAAGAATAATATTTGATAGTTCAATAAGACAAGCAAATAATATTAAAAATGGACAAAAAACCATACATTCGTTCTTTAATTAAAATAATCTTAAAAAAATATCATTGTTTTAATAATTAAATTTTTATTTATAACAATTACCACATCTATTATTATTTTTTTTTCCAAATCCTTGTGCTCCCGGTATATTAACAATGCCTTTTGATGTTTTAATTTTATAAAATTTTGAGGATTGTCCTAATGACCCCGCTCTTTTTTGCTTTGCTCTGCTGGTTCCTTTATTTGGCATTATATTATAATAGCATAAATTATATTTTAAAAAAAAAATAATTTATACATTATTATGATCCCTGATGTCAAAACGACATAACGGACATCTTGTATTGTTTCTAAAATGTATTCTTAAATTGGATTCTCTAAATAAATGACCACAATGATCTATTCTCATTATAGAATCGTCTTCTGTAAAATCAATTAAATCAATTGGACAACGCGTTTGAGTTGTATTTCCAGATATATCAGTTGTTACATCTGATAATCTAATCAGCGAAGTTGCGTTATTTATTTGAGAACGTGAAGGGCGTATCCTAACAGGCGACTCGAAAGAGCTAATAAATGTTCTTACGTTGGTTGTTCTTCTCCTTCCTAAACCCATATCAGCAATTGTAATTCCTAAATCACTGTCTCTGTTGCTGGCATAGCCTAAATCACTGTCTCTGTTGCTGGCATAGCCTAAATCACTGTCTCTGTTGCTGGCATAGCCTAAATCACTGTTGCTGGCATAAGTATTTACTACTGGCCTTGTCATTATGGAGTTTCTAGTGTTTCTGATGTTTATTGTAGTGTCCGAGTTACTTATTTCAGTATTGGGTGGCGGTGAATGGACTAATACTTGTGAAGGGAGTGTTTCTTCGTCCAAATTATTATGAGCTGAAATATCAGTATTAATATGTAATGAGTCGTTGTTTCCTGTTTCTCTAGGCGGGAAAGTAAGTGGATAATCTGTTTGAGGGTTGTTAGATGTATCTGATGACGTATCAGCTTCAGATAAATTTACAGGTGGTTGTGATGTTTGGTTGTGTTCGTCTGTTGTTGTTGAAGTAGGGGTTTGTGTTGACGGTAGTGTTGGTGTTTGCGTTGATGGTGGCGTTGGTGTTGACAGTGATGTTGGTGTTTGTGTTGACAGTGATGTTGGTGTTTGTGTTGACAGTGATGTTGGTGTTTGCGTTTCCGATGTGGAAGTCTGTGTTGGTGAAGACGTTGACGTTTGTGTTCCCGATGTGGAAGTCTGTGTGGGTGAAGACGTTGACGTTTGCGTTCCCGATGTGGAAGTCTGTGTGGGTAAAGATGAGGTTGTTGAGTTTGAAGGAAATGCTGAATATCGATTTCTAGTTGTATTAGGAGGTTGATCAAATACCGATGACGCTGATGAATTATATCCTGATCTAACATAATTTGACCATGATGGGGTGGTTGTGCTTATATATGTATTATTTGATGTTCGATTTCTAGTTGTAGTGGGTGGAGTGGAGTATATACTTCTTCTTCGATTTAAAATACTACCATATAAATTAGTTTCTCTATTTCTTCTAGATATTGGAGGAGTTGGTCTCGCTGAGTTTGGTGCGGGTACTCTGGTAGATGGTGTGCTTGTAGATGGATTTGTCTGCTCTCTTAAACTTGATAATGGTAATTGTCTTAAATATTCTATTAATACTATTGACGTATTATAATGAAAATCAGCTATAATAAGCTCTCTCTCTCTTACTATTTCTTGATGTCGAGAACATATATTTAAATACTCTTCAACCAAAGAAAAGATATTAGTATTGTTCATTTATTATATTTAAGATAGAATATTTTTATTTAATATAAATGATATAAAGTATAAAAAATATAGTATATAAAAATAAACAAATGGAAAAAACAACTTCAGAAATAGATAAAGGCAAAACAGGGCTTCAAAATTTAGGTAATACTTGTTTTATGAATTCCACTTTACAATGTTTATCTCACACATACGAATTAAATAAATTTTTAATTACGGGTAAATATAAAAAAAATCTAAATAAAAAACCAGAATCTCTTATATTAATGGAGTGGGATAAATTGAGGGAAATGATGTGGAGTGAAAATTGTATTATAAGTCCTGGGGGTTTTTTAGGGACAGTTCAAAAAGTTGCTAAAATAAAAAATAGAGAGATATTTACTGGATTTGCCCAAAATGATTTACCAGAATTTTTATTATTTTTATTGGAATCTTTCCATACATCCATCCAAAGGGAAGTTAATATGGAAATAACAGGAACAGTTGAAAACAAAACAGATAATATGGCTAGTCTTTGTTTTACGATGATGAAAACAATGTATAAAAAAGAATATTCTGAGTTTCTAAACATGTTTTATGGCATTCATGTTTCAAAAGTTGTTTCTGTTGAAAGTGATTACAGTAGTGTAAGTCCTGAGCCTTTTTTGTCATTAGATTTAGGACTTCCCGAAAATTCTCAAAATATTGGTGTTTCTGTTGATTTATATGATTGTTTTGATTTATATACAAAAGTTGAACCTTTGGAATGTAAAATAGAAGTTGATGAAGAAACAAAAAAACGTGAAAAAGCCGCCAGACAAATTGTATTTTGGAGTTTGCCTGATATTTTAATTATCACATTAAAAAGATTTTCCGATCATAGAAAAAAAAATCAATGTTTAGTTGATTTTCCATTGAAAAATCTAGATTTGACTAAATATATTGTTGGATATGACAAAGATAGTTATAAATATGATTTATATGGTATATGCAATCATGGAGGAGAAACAACAGGGGGTCATTATACTGCTTCTGTTAAAAATAAAAGTGGAAACTGGTATAAATTTAACGATGCTTCAGTGACGTCCATTGAAATTTCAAAATTGAAAAGTCCTAAGGCGTATTGTTTTTTCTATCGAAAACAAAAAAAATAAAAACTATTTAATATATAAATGAATGTTAATGTTAGTCCAACGGATGGATTTCCTCATATGTATGATTATGTAAATAATGCTGCTGGTGTTGGTTCTAATCCCCTAGTATTGGTTATTTTCACATTTGTAATTTTAGTGTATTATATTTTATTTAGTTATTTAGGTATTTCAGAATCGGTTGCTGTTGCGCCTGCCTTATCTGGAACTAGTACCGGTTTAAAATTTATTGAAATAATCATGTGGGGGTTATTTATATTTTTGTTACTTATAAACGGATTACAATACTTTTTTAATATTGATATTAAAACTGGCGTAAAAAATATTTTTTCCCCAGTTCCAGAAGTAGACATTACCGTGACAACGCCTGAATTTACAGAAGATACATCCGGAGTAACAGCTGAGGGCGTTCCCGAGATTACAATTGAACCACAAGTGTTTCATGTGTCAGATAATAAATATAAATATGATAATGCCAAAGCGGTATGTAAGGCATATGGATCAAGATTAGCCAGTGTTGAAGAAGTGGAAAAAGCTTATAATGATGGTGCTGAATGGTGCGGATACGGTTGGTCGCAAGATCAATTGGCTTTATATCCGACACAAACAGATACTTGGAAACATCTTCAAACCATAAAAGGTCACGAACATGATTGTGGTCGTCCAGGGGTTAATGGTGGGTATATTGGAAATCCAAATGCTAAATTTGGTGTTAATTGCTATGGTTACAAACCAAAAATAACTGATACAGAAAAAAAAATAATGGAAAAACAAGATATATTTCCTTTAACGGTGGCCGAGAGAAAATTTAATAAAAAAGTCCAACATTATCGAAATAAACTTCCTAGTATTTTAATATCACCATTTAACCATGATAAATGGAGTCAAATCTAAGAAACTTTTAAGAAGCTTTTAGGAAAAGCTTTGGGAAAAACATTTAAGATAATTATATGATAAATTATATAATTATGTTACCAATAAAAAAACAACAAAAAACAACTATTGTTACTGGTCATGATTTTAAAAAATTTTTTAAAACCAAAATAAGAATTTGGCATAAAAACATAAATCGCAAAGTTGAAACAGAAGAAGAAAAAAATGATCACTGGGATTTTGTCACTGAATTTGTAAGTGATAGGTATGTATATCAAGCTGATATCAATATGATAAATAATAAAAAAGGTAAAATTTTTTCGACACTGCGTTATTTACATCCATTAGTCCAAAAACAACAAGCCTATTGGATTGATGATAACACACTTTTAAAGGGCTATAAACTTAAAAATACAAATGTTTTTCGACCTATATTTACTTTTAAGAGAGAACACCAATTAAAAGTTGTAAGAGAAGATATTTTAAAATTTGCTAAAATTTTTTCATCTAGAAGCCGGTCGTATTTTTATAAAAAAACACTATTAGAAATAACACTCTTGCCTGAAGATATTATTAATGAAATTGTTTCTTTAACATGGGATATATTTTTATTGTTATAAGTTTAATAATATTAATAGTTTATTTTCGTTTTCTCGTTGATGTTTTTTTACTTTTAGTTTTTGATTTTCGCGTTGTATTTGTTTTATTTGATTTTTTACTATTTTTGATACTATCGGCTTTTTTCTTTTTACCTGGTTTTGTTAATTCTAGTAGACGTTTAAATAGATCACCATCAATATCTTCGTGTTCTCCACTTTCCGGTTTATTTACTTCGTTTATAGATATTTTATTATTTGTGTTTTCTAAATCATTTAAGGTTTGGTGTAATAAAAATAAACCCGCCGGGACAGCGAAAGGCGCTGTGCCTTTATTATTTTTCTGGATAATAGCAGGTATTTTGTTTAAAAATTCATTGTGAATTTCAAATCCTAAACTTTTTGTTTTATTTCCTTCTTGATAAAATATCATATCTGTGGGTTTTAATGTACAATCCATTATATATATATTAAATAAATATTTATATTGTAGTTATTTAATATAAATATTTATTTTCTAATTATGTTTATTCACTTCTCCACGTTTTTTTATTATCATTTTCTGTATTTTCTTGGTGTTTTTTATATGTTTCTTTGATATTTTTTTGATGCTCTAATAAATTTGTTTCTTTTAAATTTTCTATTTTATCTATCAATGGCATTGCTAGATGTGGATTTTCATAAAATACTTCTAAATCATATTTTGGTTTAATATGTTTATACAAAATTTCCTTTAAATGAGAAACAAATGTCCCATCGGTGTCATAATAAAATAATGTGGATATATTTTCTCTAAAATATTTTCTTTCAGTTTCATATAGCTCTTCTAATTTTCCTTCATATTTACTAGTAAAATCTAAATACCAATTATCTTGTAGTATTTGTGAAGTTTTTTCACAATTAAGAAAATCTTTTAAACTAAACGTTTCTCTTAAAACTTTTTCCATATCCACGATTGGGGTTTCTTTTTTTTTTTTAATTTTGCTTGATCTTTTCTTAATACATGGCATTGTCCGGTTCTTCTGAACTTTTGTATATAAATGTTGCTACTTCATTCTTAAACTGTTTTATATTATTAATTTCCAATTCAGTTTCTTGTAAAAACCCCATTAAACAATTATTAAAGTATATAACATAATCTCTGTGGGTTACAAAACCATTTTTTTCTTTAATGGAACCATTAATATCCTCGACGGGCGAACTTAACCAATCCTCAAAAGTAAGTCGTCGCGGTCTTACTGTTAAGTTACACGGGTCATATGGAGGCGATGAATTATATCTTACTATTTTTGACATTTAATTATTATTATTATATGGTAATATGGTTTTAAATCAGTTATAATAACGTTTAACTTCTGGAGAATATTTAATCTCTCTATTTTCTTTCATATAGTTGATTAGTTGGACAGCGGTTTCCTCGTTTAAACATTTTTCCAAACATTCACGTACATATTTATATGTTAAAGGGGGTGTAATTTTCGCGTTTTGAAATTTAAGTTTACCATCTGTAATTTGGACAATGGAATCTTGTATATTGTTTTCAACCGCATAATTTAAAATATTTTCCCCTAAAGTATTTCTTTTACTTCTCTCATTGCGAAGTTTTTCGTTCATCGCACGAATTGTATTATCTGTTTCAACCCATTCACAAATTTTTTCTTCAAAACTCATTTTAATTATTACTAATAATATATTTTTAAAATGTTTTTATTGAAAATATATAAAAATAATTAATATTTGTATATTTTTTTAGATAAATTGTATATTTTTACAATACGGTTAGCGTTTCTTGCTTCTGCGATGGGATTTGCTTTTTCTGCAAAAACTGCGTTTTTTACCAGATGCGTATTTGCAACCTGGTTTGGAGCGACATACGGCTGGTCCTTTTCCGCGACAATGAGAAAGTTTTCCGCGACGTCTGTAACTATTAATTGCGCGCTTTTTAGACATTCGCGTTTTGACAGCACCACCTCTTTGCTTTTTTCTCCTGCGTTTCTTTGTAGCTCTTAATGCTTCAAATAAAATAACAGAAGGGAGTGCTTTTTTAATGATGTTCGCAACCATACCCATCCCTCCTCGTCGGCTCTTTGTGTATTTCATAGATTTAGAATGTTTTTTACTGTGTTTAGAATGTTTTTTACTGTGTTTGTGTTTACGTGTGTGATTATTTTTTGCGTTACCAACCATTATGTATTATGATTAGAAATTATTTTTTTTCACGATTTTTTAATGATAGATGTATTAATTTTATATCGCAATAATAAAATAAATATTGCTAAAATTAATAGGAAAATA
>Ga0209279_10001946_pt1 | contig 10365 bp, 10 predicted proteins | sample CoawatmetaG00DNA_3_FD_187508 | JGI IMG/M metagenome (GOLD analysis project Ga0209279, IMG submission 187508) | Marine microbial communities from the West Antarctic Peninsula - Coastal water metaG006-DNA (SPAdes) (version 2) | ecosystem: Environmental > Aquatic > Marine > Coastal ... | reverse complement strand
CGTTGCTGGCCTTAATCAAGATAGGGCAATAGTCTAATCAATAAAGCATGAAACATTGTTTCTAATATTGTCATATTTTAATAAAATATCGAAATTTTATTCCGTATTATATTAAAAATATGATTTACTATTACATAATAAGTGTTATTGGCGGATCAAAGGTATATTTCAGGTATGGAGATTTTGGATAGAGAAATTCTTAGGCGTTTGCAAACTAATGCCGCATTATCAGTAGGAGAATTAGCAGATAGAGTGGGTATTTCTAAGTCCGCCTGTTGGCGTCGTATTCAGAAGTTGGAGAGGGAAGGAGTCATTAAAGAGAGGATTACTCTCCTAGATGCTAAGGCTGTTGGCTTGTCGCTGACGGTGTTCATTTCTATTAAAACTAATATGCATAATGAGCGCTGGGCTGGCCAGTTCAAAGATGCGGTAATGGCTATTCCAGGAATTCTTGAGGCCTATCGAATGGGCGGTGAAGCTGACTACTTACTAAAAGCGATTGTTAAAGATATGCCCGACTATGACAGGCTTTATAAAGAACTAATTAAGGTCGGATTATTTGATGTAACAGCTGGGTTTGTCATGGAGGAGATTAAGTGCACCACGGCTTTGCCGCTCTGAGGATTATAGTACTTAACCTTCTATGCATTGCACTGGCTTCTTAGTGTGCTCATGACAAAGAGCAAGTATCACAGCGACATCTCTACAATGGCTATTTAGTTTATTTAGCGCCTACAAACGTTGCCGACAACCAGGTATCTAATCACATGATGAAACGAGCCGAGTAGAGCCGAACAGAGGGCGCAATAGTTGTGCACATTTTACCTGCCCTATTGTCGGAGAGCTTTGGTTGCGGAAATAAACCGGTTCTTGATATGTTCTTCATCAGCATGATGATAGTGGGTGATTTTCCAGATGCCACTCACCATTACATCTTTGATCAGAGACTGACTTGAGCCGAAAATAAGAACATCTAAAATAGAGTCGGGAGTAACGGTAGCAAGATCTGCTGAATTTTCGTCTAAAACAACAAGATCAGCGCGATACCCTACCTTGAGTGCACCCGTTTTTTGACCAATAGCGCGCCCTCCGCCATCAAGGCAGCGGCCATAGAGATTGGTTCCTGTGTGCGGCTGAGTCTCATCTGAAGAAATATTACGGCTGTGAGTGAGTAAACGCTGCCCATATTCTAGCAAGCGGATCTCTTCCATGGGATCGGTACAGGTATTGCCGTCAGACCCAATTGAAATATGTCCTCCCTGGTCCAAATACTCGCGTAGGGGAAAGAATCCATCACCAAGATTGGCCTCGGTGGTAGGGCAGATACCAACGGTTGCACCCGATTTAGCCAGAGCAGTGGTTTCTTGTGGAGTCATGTGTGTGGCATGAATTAGGCACCATTGCTGGTCAATAACATGATTGTCTAACAACCAGTCTATGGGTCTTTGTCCGAGCGATCTTATGGACTGCTCAACTTCTTGTGTCTGTTCAGAAATATGAATATGAATGGGGCATGACGACGTCTTGTTCACAAAATGGTTTATAACCTCATGCATAGGTTCTGCTGGTACTGCGCGAAGGCTATGTAAGGCTACTCCAACATTGTGCTGATGTTGATGGGCGCAGTACTGGGTAGCATCGTTCTGAATATCTATATAGCGTGCGACGGAGTTACCAAAACGTCTTTGCTCATCAAGCAGTGGCTGTCCATCAAACCCCGCATTCATATACAAAACAGGTAGTAGTGTTAAATTGATACCGGCAATATTAGCGGCGTTAATAATCGACCGTGATAGTTGGCTGGCGCACGCATAGGGTGTGCCATTAGGCTGGTGATGAACATAATGAAACTCGGCAACACTAGTGTAGCCCTGCTTGATCATTTCTAAGTAAAGGTAGCTAGCAATATCTTGAAGATCTTCTGGTGATACTAAATTAGCAAAGCGATACATAGTCCTGCGCCATGACCAAAATGTGTCTGTTGGAGAGTGTTGATATTCGGTAAGACCGGCCATAGCTCGCTGAAAAGCATGGCTGTGACAGTTTACTAAGCCTGGAATAACGGTGCCAAGCCTTTGATCACTTTGCTCAGCAGTAACGTTTTTTTGAAGACTCGAAATAAAGCCTTTCTCATCTACGCCAAGTCTGACGTTCTCAGCCCAGCCGTCGCCTAAAAACGCGTTGTTAATAAAATAAGTATGCTTTGGCATAAATAATGTCTAACCTTAATATTGCTAGTTGGTGGCTTGCCTTGATAATATAACGGAAGCCTGTATAGACAGGAAACCTATTTTTTTTGTTTGAGCGACTATTTATGATCCACAGTGATAATTCTATTGCCCCTCTTTACCAAAAAGTGAAAGAGCATATCTTAAAAAAAATTGAGCAGGGTGAATTAGTATCCAATAGCAGAGTACCCTCGGAGAATGAGTTGGTCGCGGAGCTCAAGGTGTCTAGGATGACTGCCAATAGAGCGCTTAAGGAGTTGTCATCTGAGGGCATACTAACTCGTGTCGCAGGGGTTGGGACATTTGTTGCTGAAGCTCAAACCAAGGGGCATTTGGTGGAGGTTCGCAATATTGCCGAAGAAGTACGTGAGAGAGGCCACAGCTACAGTAACATTGTTGTCACTCACTGCGCTGTGCCTTTGACCAGTGCGATAGCGACTGAGATGGAACTACCCAACAGCGTAAAGTCGGTGTATCACACCACTATTGTTCATCAGGAAGATGGAAAAATGCTTCAGGTGGAAGATCGCTATGTCAATGCGCAGGCAGCTCCAGAGTATATCCAAATTGATCTAAAGCTGACGACGCCGGCAGAGTACTTGCTGACTAACGTGCCATTACATAAGGTTGAGCACACCGTGCGCGCCGCGATGCCCAGCAAAATCATAAAGAAACTACTGCAGATGGATGACAATGTGCCTTGCCTGATCCTCGACCGACGCACTTGGTCCTCTGGTAACTTAATTTCGGTGGCTCATTTGTATCATTCGGCGCAGTCTTTTTCGCTGACCGAAACCATACAAAAAGAGTAGTCATTGCCTAAATATGTAAGTTTTCCGGACGTTGATAAATACAGTTGCCCGCTTTGATAACAGATTCAGCTTTATTACCCCCTAACCAGTAGGCTAATTCAGAGGGCTGCTCTACGTCCCATATGGCCAAATCTGCGGCTTTACCAATCTGTAGAGACCCTACTGAATCTGATTTCCCCAGTGCTTTAGCGGCATTAATAGTCATACCACGCAATGCCTCTTCTGGAGTCAAACCGAATTCCTGACACCCATGGACCATCATTAGCCGGGCAGACAATACTGGCGAGCTACCTGGGTTGATATCGGTCGCTAAGGCAATAGGTACATGGTAATCGCGCAATAGTTTTACTGGGGGTTTTTGAGTCTCTCTGAGCATATAAAAAGCGCCCGGTAGTAGCACGGCGACAGTACCGCTGGCGGCCATAGCACGTACTCCTGTTTCACTAAGATATTCCAGGTGGTCTGCAGAAAGAGCGCCGTATTTGGCGGCAAGTTCAGCACCACCACTCTCAGATAGCTGTTCTGCGTGAAGTTTTATCGGAAGATTCAGTCCAGTTGCCGCCTTAAAAACTTGTTCAACTTCATCGAGGGAAAAAGCAATATTCTCGCAAAAGGCATCAACTGCATCTACAAGACCTTCCGCATGCAGTTTGGGTAACATTTCATGACAAACCAAATCAATATAGCCAGAACGATTATTGGCATACTCAGGGGGCAGGGCGTGAGCACCTAAAAACGTAGTGGTGATGGTCACCGGACTGGTATCACCGAGTCTTCTCGCTACTCTCAACATTTTTGCTTCATCATCTAAGGTCAGTCCATAACCTGATTTTATTTCGATGCTGGTTACGCCATCACTGACCAGTAGTGCCAATCGATTTCTGGCGGCATGCTCTAGCTGTTGCTCTGTCGCAGCTCGAGTTTGCTTGACTGTGCTCATGATACCGCCGCCTTGCTTTGCTATCTGCTCATAGGAATGACCCTGTAAACGCAGATTAAATTCTTCGGCACGATTACCGCCAAAGACAAGATGGCTGTGGCAATCGATCAGCCCAGGGGTTAGACATTTTCCCTCAAGGTCTATGACGGTGGAGGCAAGATTAATGGATACATCATCAAGATCTTGCATTGAGGATATAAGGCTAATGAGTCCATCTTTGCAGGCAATAGCCGCTTTTTCTAGGGTCTCTGGCATACCTTTCTCAGTAATGATGGAGAGAGTAGCGTTGATCCATAAAGTGTCGTGTTGGGCCATCATTTTACCTTCCTTAATTAAGTCGGTGTTGAGCAGTTTGCTTAAACCTATAAAAATTCTTGCGTCCAGCTAGAGTATAGAATATCTTTGCTTGTATAGACAACACTGTACAGATTGTACGCAAGACTAATGACTACTATTTTAGAGGCTCAACTATGAACCATCAAACTTCAGGGAAAGGACCACGTGAGGTTAAATCTCCAACTGGCACTAAGATGACCGCCAAACATTGGACTACAGAGGCGCCATTGCGCATGTTGATGAACAACCTTCATCCAGATGTGGCTGAAAGACCTGAGGACTTGGTCGTTTACGGAGGTATTGGAAAGGCCGCTAGAGATTGGCAGAGTTTTGATAAAATTGTGGAATGTCTACGGGCTTTAAACGAGGACGAAACATTATTGGTACAAAGTGGTAAACCTGTAATGGTCGCTAAAACACACACCGAGGCGCCACGTGTACTAATTGCTAATTCTAATTTAGTACCGCATTGGGCGAACTGGGAACATTTTAACGAGCTAGACCGAAAAGGTTTGGCCATGTATGGCCAGATGACTGCAGGCTCTTGGATTTACATTGGTAGCCAGGGGATTGTGCAGGGAACCTACGAAACCTTTGTTGAAATGGGACGACAACATTACAACGGCGATCTGTCAGGACGCTGGATTTTAACCGCAGGATTAGGTGGTATGGGAGGCGCACAACCATTGGCAGCAACCTTAGCTGGTGCCTGTAGCTTAACCGTTGAGTGCCAAGAGAAACATATTGATTTCAGGTTGCGTACTGGCTATTTAGATAAAAAGGCTTATACCTTAGATAGCGCACTGGCAATTATCAATGACGCTATTAGCGCTGGGGAAGTGGTGTCGGTAGGCCTGTTGGGTAACGCAGCAGAGATTCTTCCAGAAATGGTCGCGCGAGGGATACGACCCGATGCTGTCACTGACCAAACGTCGGCGCACGATCCTATTCATGGTTATTTACCGATTGGTTGGACCGCAGAAAAATGGCAGCAGTTACAGTCCAGTGATCAAGCCTTAGTGACCGAACAATCGCGTAAATCTATGGCCGTTCATGTTCAGGCATTGTTAGATTTTCATGAGATGGGTATTCCGACATTCGATTATGGTAATAATATTCGTCAGGAAGCACTTAATGCGGGGGTGAAAAATGCCTTCGATTTTCCTGGTTTTGTCCCTGCTTATATTAGACCGCTCTTCTGTCGTGGGATCGGTCCTTTTCGCTGGGTTGCACTTAGTGGTGACCCTGAAGATATTTACAAAACTGATGCCAAAGTCAAAGAGCTGATACCTGATGATAAGCATCTTCACAATTGGTTAGATATGGCGCGGGAGCGGATAAGTTTTCAAGGTTTACCCGCACGAATTTGTTGGGTTGGTTTAGGGCAGCGTCATCGGCTTGCAATGGCCTTTAATGAGATGGTCGCCAGTGGTGAGCTAAAAGCCCCCATCGTTATTGGTCGTGACCATCTTGATGCAGGGTCTGTGGCCAGCCCTAATCGTGAAACAGAATCAATGCTTGATGGCTCTGATGCGGTATCCGATTGGCCACTGCTTAATGCATTACTCAATACAGCAAGCGGCGCTACGTGGGTCTCTATTCACCATGGCGGTGGTGTAGGCATGGGTTATTCGCAACACTCAGGGGTTGTGATTGTTGCCGATGGTACTGAGCAAGCCGCTAAACGTCTTGAAAGAGTGTTATGGAATGACCCTGCAACAGGCGTGGTTAGGCATGCCGATGCGGGTTATGAGGATGCTGTGGCCTGTGCGCAAGAAAAGGGACTTAACGTACCTATGCTTGGTATCGCTAACAGCAGTTTGAAGGATTAGAGGAAATTTCAATGACACAATTTATCAGAAAAAAACACACGATAACCTTACAACCTGGCTTAGTGTCGCTCGCACAGTTACGGGACATTTATATTAACCAGTGTTCTTTTGAGCTTTACGAGCAAGCTTGGGAGGATATTGATACAAGCGCGATTGCTGTCCAAAAGATTGTCGACAAAGGCGATACTGCCTATGGCATTAATACTGGGTTTGGCCTCTTGGCACAAACCCGTGTTGAGGACGATCAGCTTGCTTTATTACAGCGTAACTTAGTGCTCTCGCACTGCACAGGTGTGGGTAAGCTTATTGATCCAGCCGCAGTCAGATTAATCATTGCCCTAAAGGTGATTAGTCTATCTCAGGGCCACTCTGGGGTGCGTTCATCAGTAGTTCAGTTACTGATAGAGTTTTATCATAATGACATATTACCCTGCATTCCTAGCAAAGGATCTGTGGGTGCATCCGGTGATTTGGCGCCATTGGCACATCTTGCTGCTGCACTTATAGGGGTTGGTGAAGTTCACTATAAAGGCCAATTAATGGCCGCCTCACAAGCCATAAATCAGGCTAGTTTAAAGGCGCTTGTACTTGGGCCAAAAGAGGGGCTGGCACTGCTTAATGGCACCCAAACATCAACTGCATTAGCATTGGCCGGGCTATTTGAGGCTGAGAATTTATTTGCCGCCGCCCTTGTCACCGGAGCATTGTCAGTAGATGCAATGAAAGGTAGCACAGTACCTTTCGATGCACGTATTCACCAATTAAGGGGCCAGCCAGGCCAGATTGCCGTGGCTAAAAAATATGCTCAGTTTTTAAACGGCAGTGGCATTTTGGAGTCTCATGCCAATTGTGGCAAGGTACAGGATCCATATTCCTTACGCTGCCAGCCTCAAGTGATGGGGGCTTGTTTAGATATACTCAACAATAGTGCCTGTACTCTGCAAATCGAAGCCAACGCAGTGACGGATAATCCATTGATCTTTGCGCCCACTTTAGAGGCACTTTCAGGGGGTAATTTCCATGCTGAGCCAGTCGCTTTCGCAGCTGACAATTTAGCCTTGGCGATTGCAGAAATAGCGTCAATTTCAGAGCGGCGTATTTCTTTATTAGTTGACCCGCATATGAACAGAGGCTTGCCGGCATTTTTAGTTGAGAATAGTGGCCTTAATTCGGGCTTTATGATTGCTCAGGTTACCGCCGCGGCTTTAGTGTCAGAGAATAAAACATTGGCTCATCCTGCCAGTGTAGACAGTATCCCAACGTCAGCTAATCAAGAGGACCATGTCAGCATGGCAACGTTTGGTGCAAGGCGCTTGAGAGATATGACTGAGAATAGTGATTATGTGGTTGCAGTGGAATTATTAAGTGCGGTTCAAGCGGTTGAATTTCATAAACCACATCTTACGTCTACGCCCCTGCAAGCAGTGGTGTCCGAGGTAAGAAAAGTAGTCCCTTCGTATACCGAAGATCGTTTTTTTGCACCAGACATTGTTGATGCAAGAAAAATCATTAGTCAGTCCTACTTTTATGAGTTAGTAGCGGACATCCTTCCCTCTGGAGTAATTTAGTCATGGACGTGGTTACCCTCAGAGAAGCTAGTAGTCCCTTGTTGGTGAGTTTCCCGCATTCTGGAACAGGCATTCCAACTGCTATAGCGCAACAATTTACTACAGCGGGACGCAGCCTTGTAGACACCGATTGGCATGTGCCAAAACTGTATGATTTTCTTGAAGAATTACCCGTATCGACGATTACGGCAAATTATTCCCGTTATGTCATAGATGTTAACCGATCACCCCAAGGAGCCGCACTTTATCCCGGCCAAAATGAAACTGAGTTATGCCCCACTAGCACCTTTGCCAAACAGCCAATCTACCTTTTAGACAAGGCGCCAGATACTGCAGAAATAGCCCGCCGTAAAGAATGCTACTGGCAGGTTTATCATGATGCCTTGGCCGAGCAACTGGCGCGTATTAAAAAAACTTATGGTTATGCGCTGCTTTGGGACGCACACAGCATCGCCGCGGAGGTGCCACGCTTCTTTGAGGGTGTATTGCCAGATCTTAATTTAGGATCTGCAGGTGGCCAATCTTGCGATTTGAGGTTAAGTGCAGATCTTTTAGATAAGATGGATTCCAGCGGTTACTCCGCAATACATAATGGACGATTTAAGGGCGGCTATATTACGCGTCAGTATGGTTCACCCAACTCAGGTGTCCATGCGATACAGATGGAAATTTCGCAGAATACCTACCTGCTAAGGTCATCTGATTATGAATATGACAGTATTAGAGCAGATAAGCTTAGCCAGTTTTTGAAAAAGATGATTCTAGTTATGCTAGATTATTCACCCAATCATTAATTATCCTGGACAGTTCTCATCATAAAAATGTAATCACTTTCACCGTAGTTGAGGAGCGCCCAGCGATGGTGGATGCTCTGGGTTAGTTCTGTAATCCTCTGATTATTCCAAAAAAAATCTACCGGACCACTGGCCTACTAGCCACTTTACTCAGTATGATCTGACATTCTAATTTTAAGGACAATACAATGATCGCAGTTATAGCTAAATTAAATGTTAAACCTGGATGTGAGGAAGAGTTTGAGGCAGCTATGCTGAATCTCGTCTCTGACGTGAATGAGAATGAGCCAGGAAACCATCTCTACAAATTATGTAAAAAAGCGGATGGTAATTACGCGGTTATGGAGCTCTATGAAGACCAAGCCGCTATTACAGCGCATGGTGAGTCTGCCCATTTTAAAGCGGCGGGCGCAAAGTTCGGCGGTTTGATGGCGGGTGCGCCAGAGATTACCCGCATGGAGGTTGTTGGTTAGAGTTTTTTGCCGAGCTTTCGCTCGGCATTTCTCTCATTTAAATAACCGATGCCGCTCTGTAGGCAGCCATTAAGAGTGTTTTGGTAATAGTACTTAACGTGATCTAGCGCACATTTTTTTTATTCTCAAGTGCTACGCTTAATGTACCGTATCCAAAATAACTTGGGGATAATTGGTCCATGAAGCCTCAACAAGACGGCTTTTCACTCATCGAATTGCTGGTTTGTATCGGCATACTCTCTGTTTTATTAACAATTTCATTACCATCAATGACGTCCATTACGGGACACCAAAGAGTTGCAGCACAAATTTCGGAGATACGGAATGCCCTGCAGCTGGCGCGAAGCTTGGCAGTAATGGAAGGTGAAATTTGGAAAGTGTGCATGCTTGATGCACAGCAAAATTGTGTCAAACAGAACGGCGTTTCTTTAGCCGTATTTAGAGATGACAATAATGATAATCAACGTGGCCATGATGAGAAGCGGAAAAATGTTTCATCAATAGAGGGTGTAAACATCAAACTTTCAGCCTCAAATCGTGCCTACATAAGATTCAAAATAACCGGCGAGTCAATGGAGTCTGGTAATTTTCAGGTCTGTGCCTCAGATTCAAATGTTATCAAAGGCCGCCAAGTCATTATTTACAGAAGTGGCCGTATTCGGCTATCAAAAGATACCAATCAAGATGGCTACCATGAGTCTTCAAGTGGCGTAATTAAGTGTTACCTATAATTTTTTAACGTTTTTAATATGCTTAAAGTGTGACCTATCTAGCAACTTTAGTAATTAATTCGATTATTTTGCGTTTTTCACTCAATAATTCCTCCAAAGTCAGATTTTTTTTCCTAGTCTTTAGTAAACAATATTTTGGGGCTCGGACATGGATGTCAGGCGGCGTAAATCTGGATTCACTCTGGTAGAAATTTTAATCGTCATTACCATCATTGGTATATTGGCCTCAATTGCTTATCCCAGTTATCAACAATATGTTGTCAAAGCTAACCGAGCAGCTGCACAGCAGTTTTTGCTGGAAGTTGCTAGCGTTCAGCATCAGTATTTTTTGGCTAATAACGGTAATGGTTTTGCAAGCGAGGTAGTACTGTTTGGTGGAACCGGTGACGGTTGTGAATTTTCTGGTGGGCTCATTAAAGCGCCAGTTAATTTTTGCACATTTTATAGAGTGAGAAGTTTTCCCGCAGATGGTGGTTCAACAATGCGAGTAAGGGCGATCTCCGATAAGGTGGGCGTGCAGCACGGTGATATAAATAATTTAATGATTCACAGCGATGGGCAAAGGTTGAGTAACTGTTCTTTCGGTGACCCCACCACTTGTGCTGGAACATGGTAGTGCTGTATAAAAATCCCTCTCGACAGTTAACAAAG
>Ga0209279_10001945_pt1 | contig 10372 bp, 14 predicted proteins | sample CoawatmetaG00DNA_3_FD_187508 | JGI IMG/M metagenome (GOLD analysis project Ga0209279, IMG submission 187508) | Marine microbial communities from the West Antarctic Peninsula - Coastal water metaG006-DNA (SPAdes) (version 2) | ecosystem: Environmental > Aquatic > Marine > Coastal ... | reverse complement strand
TGATGGCTTTGTATGAGGCTGATAGGAAGGTAATACCAGAACCATCACTCGCTGACTTTAGGCGCTACCGATTGGCCCAAGAAAGATATAACGCAATGGCTCCATTAAATAATTAACAAAAGTGTTGTACATGTAAACAGAAGTGTTATATAATAGTTGCAAGTTAAGAAAACAACACAGCAAACGGAGCATCACATGAAAAGGCTTGAGTTAGACACATTTAATCCTTACACACTAATAAATGTAGATATTGGCGGCGTACAGTGGACTGATTATCCAATGTTTACTGAAGCCCATGTATTGTATGCAGAAGCAAGTGACGGAAGACCTTTAACTGATGATGAGTTAACACTGCTTGTTGAAAACTATCCAGACTTTGCTAGGGAGATGGCTTGTGAACAGATACCCTTTTAGAGATCGTATAAACCCCAGTAAGCTGGTTGAAAAGATTGATAAGCGTGATAACACCACAAGGACGCTTAGTTGCTTAGGTGTGATAATTGGGGTAGTGTGCTGGTTATGGTTCATTGATGGAATATTGGGATGAGTAACGAGCATTACCGATCAACTTACTATTCAAAAGAAGAAGCTGAAGAAATAGTGAAGAAGAATCAAGACAGGATGGACGCTAGAGCCAAGCAGATAACTGCCGCTAGGCGTGGAGCGGATACGATCAAAGAAGCCAACCAGATGGGTATGACTGTTGCGGAATATCTAGAACTGATTGAATAACGTGGTATAATCAACCATTAAGTTAACGTCCACCCCAAAGCGGAGACAGACATGGCACGACCAACGAAATACACACCCGAACTATTAGACAAAGCTGATGATTATCTAAACAACTGGATAGGCAGACGACTATTCCCTAGTCACCAGGATATGTGCTTACAATTGAAGATAAGCGAGTCAACTTTATACGATTGGGCTGGTAAACACGAAGAGTTTTCGGAGATATTGGCTAGGGTTAAGCTAACCCAGTTCGTAGTAACTATGGATGGCGGCATGAGCGGTGAGATGAACGCTAACCTGGTTAAGCTATTAATGGGTAAGCATGGACTGTCTGATAAGTCGGTAGTAGACCAGACAAGTAGTGATGGCTCAATGTCTGCACCTACAGTAATACAACTAGTGGCTAAAGAATTTGGTGAGCTGTAGTGTCTACAGTAGACGTAGAGCTACCACCTAAGCTAGTACCAATATTCCAGGGTGAAGCACGTTACAGGGCAGCTTATGGCGGTCGTGGTGGTGCTAAGTCTCGTGCCTTTGCTATGATGACTGCTGTATGGGGTTACAAGTTTGGCAAGAGTGGGCGTACAGGTCAGATCTTATGCCTACGCCAATACATGAATAGTCTTAGCGAAAGCTCATTTGCAGAGATTAAGAGCGCTATCCAGGCAGTGCCATTCCTTAACGATTACTATGATTGTGGCGATCACTTCATACGCAGTAAAGATGGTCGGATTAACTACAGCTTTGCAGGCTTAACACGCAACATAGACAGCATTAAGTCAAAGGCCCGTATCATACTGGCATTCATCGATGAGGCAGAGACAGTAAGCGAAGAAGCTTACATGAAGCTGTTACCATCCATACGTGAAGAAAACTCCGAATGCTGGGTAATATGGAACCCACAGTCAAAGGATTCAGCCACGCACAAACGGTTCCGTGAAAGCACACCTGAAAACTGCAAGATCACAAGCATTAACTGGCAAGACAATCCTTGGATGCCTGAAGTGTTAACTAGCCAACGCCTGGAAGATCTACAGCTTAGGCCAGACACTTATGGTCATGTATGGGAGGGTGACTTCTTAGAGTTCCCAGAAGGTGCTTTTTGGCTGCGTGAAATCAATGCCGCTAAAGCTGATGGCAGGGTAGGAAAGCTGCCAGTAGTAGAGGCTCATCCATGTATGACGTTCTGGGACATTGGCGCTAGTGATGGCTGTGCAATATGGGTAGTGCAAAAGGTAGGGCTAGAGTTCCGTCTAATAGACTTCTATGAAGCATGGGGCGAATCATACAGCCATGCGGTGAAATGGATTAAATCGCTTGATATGGTGTTTGAGGATATGTATCTGCCACATGATGCCGATCATAAGCGCCAAGGTCAGGTTACTAACAAGTCACCAAAGCAGATGCTTAAAGAACTAATGCCATCATCTAACTGGCGTATCGTCCCACGCATTCAGGATCTACTGTGGGGAATACAGCAAACGTCAGATATGTTCCCTTACCTTTACATCGATGAGGTTAAATGCGCTAAGGGTTTAGATCACCTCAAATCCTATCGCCGCAAGTGGTCAAATAGTGAGCAACGCTGGTCGCATATACCAGACAAGTCTGAAGGCCACTCAGAGGCTGCTGACGCGCTTAGACAGATGGCCCAAGCATTCGCTGCTGGTGATCTAGGACGCGGCAAGAAGAAGCATCGTGGAGCCTTGAAACGTGGACTTAAAGGTATGGCTTAGTTGTGATATAATCGGGCTATATTTATTGTGAGGTATTTGCCATGAAAGCTACTAAACCAAAAAAGAAGCCAGTAAAGAAGCCTAAGAAGAAAGGCGGGTATTTTTTGTGAGCAAATTAACTGAAGTATGTATGGCCTGCGGCAAGGTTGTTGGTTGGGGCGTTCTAATTGATGTTGGACACATTATGGCTTGCAAAGAATGTATTGAGATTGGGGAAGAATAAATGGCTATTGCTAAATTAGGCAGTGAAGTTTACAACCTTCTTCGCTTAGGTTTTTTAAAGGCTGAAAGTGCTGGAAGTGATAGAGCTATAAAGGCAGCAACAACTAAATATAATAAAGCTTTATCAAATAACCCTGAATTTGCAAGGGTTGAGTCTATTCGATTGAATGGCGACACACAAAGAAATGTCCAAAACTTAGGTGAAAGAACAGTAATTAACCCTGAATCTCTGCTTGGGGATGTAATTGTTCCTGTAGCTGGTGATAGAACTTTGACTGGAAATACGTTAACTAAATCACAGGGGTTTGGTCTGCTTAATAATGTTAAGGTTAAGGGTGGTCCTAAGTTTATGATGGAGCATCAAGACAAAGGACTAGGCTGGGCTTCTATGAAAGGTGCTGCGAGGCAAAAGCAGAAGAACTTTGACCTAGCTGCGCGTGAAACTGATAACCCTAATATTGTTGGTGTGTATACCGCAATGGGGGATGAGGCTAATAACTTTGCGACTCCAATTGCAGATACAATAATCGGTCAGCTATCTGGCAATAAGATACCAAAAGAAGTAATTAGCGAATTTGATGACATTATCCGCAAGGCGAATCCTGGCTGGGTAGGTGTTAACCATCCTAAAGCAAGATCGCAGTTAATGGGGCTTGATGGGTATCCACAAAAGGGTGCTGGCGCGTTAAGGTCTAGATTCACCAAGCTTGCTAGTATGGCTAAATACAGAGATCAAGGGTTTCCATCAAGGAATCGTATCCGTGATGATGTTGTCGAGCCAGAGCTACTTAATGCTGATCGTGGCGCTTCTGGTTTTACCATGTTTGATGCCGTACCTAATGGCGAGACAATCTCATTCACAGAAAACCCTAGCTACGATACTGGAATACTGGGCCAGTTTAGAGGCGGCTTAACTGAAAGTGTGCCTGCTGAAATAATGTTCCCAGATGTATTTAGTCAGCTATCAAAGAAGGTTAATAAGGCAGGTAATACGCTTAGTCGTGGTGAGATACTTGGATCATTAGTAATGGATCCAAAGCTTTACCAAAAGGCTGACCAAAAGTGGCTTGATAATATTGCTGGCTACTTAGAAAAGAATCAGGGTAAGCTTGGCGCATCATTGCCTGCTATGGCAGTTGGGTTGCTAAGTGCTAGCGCTAGTGATGATAGTGAGGCTGGTGTGTTAGGTAAGGCAACCAGCCTTATGGCAGATATGGCCTCAGAGTACGCTAAGGTGAAGCCTAAGACGCATCTGGAAGGTATATTGGCGCAAGGTGAGCAGGCAAACTTATCTGATGACGCTTTGAGCCAAGGGTATAAGCCTGACGTGTTTCATCATGTAGGTAGCCCAGACATGGATGCTTATGACATTAACGCTAATAGGGTTAGTGGAGGCTCAACACCAGCAGGTCTATACACCCACAACCGTATGCGAGACTCTAAGCTTTACGAGGATATAGCTACAGAGAATGGCAGACCTTGGGAGCGTTATAGCGTTGTTTCTAGCACTGATAAGCCTTTTGTTGTTGGTGAGACTAAGCCTAATGACGCACTAAAGGATAACTTTATTAAGCAAATGGAGTTAAAGTTTGGTGATAAGTATTCTGACCTTCCAGACCATAAGAAAGGGTACTGGGACGAGAAGATTGATAAGTTCATGCAATACGGCAATACAACTGCGTCACCACTTACCCCAGTACAGCAGCGCCAAGTCTACCTAGATAGTGGATACGACTCTCTACTACTTAACGGTAATGAGATGGTATTCCTAGATACTGGCAAGGTCAGGGATTTAAGGGCTGACTTTAATAAGGCTGATGTTGGTCAGGAGGGTTTGTTTAAGTCTTCACCAGCAGCATTAGCAGGCGCAGGCATATTAGGCCTAGGCGCAGCAGCTCAATCAAATGATACTTACGCAGACTATTCGCCATCAAACTTGGCTAAACTAAGAAATGATGATGTGGGTGGATACCAAGCGCCTCAAAGTATGGCAGCAGCTAACATTGCTGGCTTAATGGGTGACGCAAACAAATTTGGCTATGATGATCCATTGATGGGCATGGTGGCTCCGCAACTTCCAAGTGAATTAATGAATAAAATAGCTTATAATGACGAACGTGGACTACTTGACTACGCTAAAGCATACGCAGGGCTACTAGGATTTTAAATGGCTATTTCAACATACGCAGAGCTAAAGGATTCAATCGCAAACTTTTTAAACCGCGATGACCTGGCAGCTACTATTCCAGATTTCATTGCTTTGGCAGAGTCTTCTATTAATAATGAGGTGCGTCACTGGCGTATGGAAAGCAGGGTTGAGACTACAATCGATAGTCAGTTTACTGCTATTCCAACCGATTGGTTAGGCACCATTCGCTTCCATTTGGCTGCTAACGGCACTACCGATTTGCGGTACCTGTCACGCGCTGACATGCAAGAAATGCGAGCTAATAGGAACGACTCCACAGGTGTGCCAGGGTTCTATGGTCATTCAGCGGGTCAGTTTGAAGTGATGCCTACTCCAGGCGGCGCGTATAGTGGTATACTGAACTATTATGCCAAGATACCAAGTTTATCCGATAGTGAGACGACCAACTGGTTATTAACTCATTATCCAGATGTTTACCTGTATGGGGCTTTGTTACACTCTGCTCCATACTTAAAAGAAGACCAACGCGCCCAAACATGGGCTGCTTTGTACACCACGGCTGTAGAGCGTATTAATGACGCAAGCAGTAAATCAACCGCGTCTGGCTCTGGCCTTCGCTTAAATATTAAGGCTTATTAATATGTCATTTACAACTTTGCTAGAAAACGAATTATTAGATCATGTGTTCCGTAATGCGGCTTACACTCCACCAGCTACTGTTTATGTAGGTCTTTACACCTCTGCAACAGATGGCGCAGGTGGCGGTACTGAAGTAACAGGTGGTTCATATACCCGTCAAGCTATGGCTTTTGACGCAGCTACATCTAGTGCAATTGATAATACATCTGCAGTAGAATTTGCTACAGCTACAGCTAACTGGGGTACTGTTACTCACACAGCTATTCTTGATGCTGCTTCTGGCGGTAATATGCTTGCTGAAACATCACTTACAGCTAGTAAAGTTATTAGCACTGGTGACGTATTCCGCTTCCAGGCTGGTGAATTTGACATTGCACTAAGCTAGAATGAATGGCTATGGCGCAGGATTATATGGGCCTAACATATATGGGCAAGCTGCCTATGTAGACGCTGTCGCGGCAGTTAATGCCGCTTCAACGGTAACGGCGAATGCTGTTAAATTAAAGTTTGGCTCTGCTAGCGTCTCGACCGCCTCTGTAATCACAGCGGCTGGTATAAAGGCCCAGTTGGGTGTTGCTTCTATTTCCACTACCTCAACGGTAACGGCTAAAGGACAACAAGCTGATCAAGGCATAGCCTATGTAACCGCCACATCTTCTGTCGGGGCTACTGCTGTTGCTCAATACAATAGCAATGCTTCAATAGATATTGTTAGCGCTGTATCAGCCGATTCTCAAGCTGTACGCCAGGGTAATGCTAACGTTAATACTGTATCTACTGCTTCAGCAATTGCTGTTTATGCGGTTGGCGGTCATGCAAGTGGTCAAACAGTGTCTAGTGTTGTCGCTAATGCTGAACGCTTAATACAAGGCATTGCATCTGTGTCTGCATCTAGTAGCGTAACTGCTGCTGGTAAAAAGTTCCTAAGTGGATCTGCTAGTATTGATACTACCAGCACATTGACGGCAACGCCTACAAGGGTTCATAACCCAGAAGCAAGTATTGAGGCAATATCAAGTGTTGCTGCCACAGCAGGTGCTATAAGATCTGGTGATGCAAATATCAGTACCATTTCTAGTATTAATGCTAACGCTTCTATTATTTGGTTTGGTGCCGCCTTGTCTAACACTTTGTCTACAGTAATGGCAGAGGGTAGATACAAGTACAGGCCCATACCAGTTAATGATGCTGTATGGGTGGAAATTCCAGTTGGGCAAAGCGGCTTAGGCTGATTTATAGTACAATACAAACAGATTAATGAATAGGATAGTGCAATGGCTGATACAACAACACCCAATTATGGTTTAACAAAGCCCGAAGTAGGAGCAAGTGCTGATACTTGGGGTACAAAGCTCAATACAAACATGGGTCTGATCGACACTCAGATGAAAGCTTCTGCTGACGCTGTAGTTGTTAATACTGCCTTAGCTAACGCTGCTTTGCCTAAGACTGGTGGAGCCTTAACTGGTGCAGTTACAACTAACTCCACCTTTGATAGTCGTAACGTATCAGTAGACGGTTCTAAGCTAGATGGTATTGAATCAGGCGCTACAGCAGACCAAACAGCAGCACAGATACTTACTGCCGTTAAGACGGTTGACGGTAGTGGTTCAGGGTTGGACGCTGACTTACTTGATGGTAATCATGCTTCAGCTTTTCTTACACCTACAGGGGATGGCTCTCAGTTAACAGGCGTACAACCTTTCCCAACTGGCACTGTAATGGTATTTTACCAAGCGTCAGCACCTACAGGTTGGACTAAAAGCACTAGCCACAACAACAAGGCTTTGCGAGTAGTTAGTGGCAGTGGTGGTGGTTCAGGTGGTACGCATGGACTATCTAGCCCACCAAGCACAGCTCACACGCATACAGGTGGGTCACATACTCACTCAAGTGCTGCTCACACCCACGGTCAAGCATCGCACACACACAGCATTGGCGCTCACAGTCACGGTAACAACTTATCTGCTGCTGCTCATACGCTTAGTACATCTCAGATGCCTAGCCACAGCCACAATCAGCGTGAATATAACTCAGGCAATCAGGATCACTACCCATATACAGGCTTCAGTAGAAACGCAAGGGGCTATAGCCAAAGAACTTCTGGTGTTTATACCTTAAACGCAGGTAGTAGTGGCTCGCATAGCCACGGGATGTCTGGTAGTGTAAGTAACTCGGCAGCGTATAACTCTGGATCTGGTGGCAACCAAACCACTACCTCAACAACTCCAGGCGCTACTGGTGCATCAGGTACACAGACTACTAGTTCTGCTGGCCCAACTGCATTTGCTCCACAATATATTAACGTAATAATCTGTACAAAAAGCTAGGAAATAAAATGGCTGTAGTAGTAGAGTATAATTGTCCATTAGGTTCCACCTGCGAAACTGCAGAGAACAATGTGATTAAAAGATGCGCCTGGTACACAAACATAAAAGGCACTGATCCAAACACTGGTGATGAGTTAGATGATTGGGGCTGTGCATTGTCATGGCTTCCAACATTACTTATTGAAGGTGCCGCACAATCTAGAGGCACTTCAATAGCCGTAGAATCATTCCGTAATGAAATGGTTAAATCAAATGATTTGTCTAGGGAATTGCTGATTTCCACGGATAAGAACTTAATAGGTAAGTAAAATGGCAACAGTAAACGTGGTAACAGAAGATAAGGTAATTGTTGTAGATGGTGAGGCACGTGAAGCTGATTACACATTCCCGCCCGCCCTATGGGCCATCCAATGGGATGGATCTACTGGTCATGCTGAATGGACTAATGGGGCAAACACAGACATTACATCTACAGATGTTGATTCGTACATTGCGATGTGGACAGCAGAAGCTCCAGCGCCAGAGATTCCGCTTACTGCTCAAGAAATTATTAATAATGACAGCTATAATTATTTGGATGATACAGATTGGTATGTAACTCGCTTTGCTGAGACAGGTGTTGCAGTGCCAGGCGATGTGGCTACAGCTAGGGCTAATGCTAGGGCAGCTATTGCATGAGTCACTTCATAAGCGTTTATGAAAATGCTGTTTCTGAAGAGTTCTGTGATGCTTTAATTGAGAGGCATTTGCAGCTTCAAGAAAAATCAATAGAAGCCCCATCTAGGGGGCAAGACGCTAATAGTCAGCGAAAAGACATAGCCTTTTATTTTGATATAGAAGACCCAGAAATGGCTGATTCGCTTATATCGGTAATTTCTGACTATTCAAATAGATATATAGACGAACATCCTTCTTTAGCGTGGATGAACTTGCGCATTGTTGATGTTAAAGTGCAAGAAACAAGACCTAAAGGCGGCTTTCATAGCTTTCACGCCGAGCGTGGCTTACAGCGTCACTCGCTTAGGGAGCTGGTATATACTGTATACCTTAACGATGTTGTTGAAGGTGAGGGCGAGACAGAGTATTTGGAGCAAGGTCTTAAAGTTAGGCCAAAAAAAGGAACTATTGTTATTTTTCCATCTGCATGGACTCATACACATAGAGGCAATCCCGTTTATTCGCAAAATAAATACATAGCAACTGGCTGGTTAGTTTGTGACGATGCGTAAATTAGCGCTTATAGCTTTTCTATTGCCTTCATTGGTTATAGCAGAGCCTATAGTCACTAACTCTACTACCGATAGCAAGGTTCACACTACTGGCGAAGTAACTACAACGCTTAAATCTCCACCACCATCTGCTATATCACCGTCATTGTCTGGAGGCAATACAGACTCATGTACAGTCGGTGTAGCAGGTGCAGTTCAAACTCAAATCTTAGGTATATCAGCAGGCACAACAACTCGTGATCTCAACTGTGAACGCCTGAAGAACGCCAAAACACTATACGACATGGGCATGAAAGTGGCAGCCGTTTCGGTTCTATGCCAGGATTTGCGTGTGTTCGATGCTATGATAATGGCTGGTACGCCTTGTCCGTATAACGGGATTATAGGTTCTGATGCGAAGATTGCATGGGAAAACGATGAAGCCAAAGTACCTAAGCCAGAAGTAATAACCAAGTATGACACTAAAGAGTTTTTACTTAGCGTAGGCGGTGCTGTACTAAGCTTATTGCTATTTTTATGAATAGGCTGGTTGTTGTAGCTTTATTGGCAACATATGCCATAAGCGCTCACAGCGACTACTTGTACGGCATTACAGGCAATTTAGCTGGTGCTGGACACACTTGGGGCATGAGCAACATTGGCCCTAATGGGTCGCAAGGATTAAGGATTAACGGCGTTTATTATCAGTACACGCCTGTAAAAAATACAGAAGACGATATGTTGGTTCATGTGCGCAACAAGAAACTTGGCGTAGCAGGTGAATACATATTTTCTAATACGGATGATTGGAGTGGGTTGCCAGGCGGCATACCTATAACCAAGGGGTTTGCCGTAGATAACCTACCTATTGAGCTGTGGGGTGATGGGTCGATTGATGTAGAAGGCACTGGTTCTGTTACTGATGCTAACGTCATATACAGCTATAAATACAACAACGATTGCTTAACGCCAATGTCTGATCCATCTTGTCCTGGCTACACTGAGGCAGTTTTAGCCATGATGGTTGTAGATGCTAAAGGTTATGACCCGCTTGCTGATGGCAATGTGACTGATGTAATAGATGAAAAGGTTGAGCTTGAAGATGCTCCAAAGCAAGAAGATGAAGAAGTTGAAGAGAAAGAAAAGCTGCAGAAGCTTCTTAGCGGTGTAAATGATTCAATACTTTTTGCTAATGTAACGGCACAAAACCTACTGATGTCTAGTATGTCTCTTAGTATGAACTTAAACCCATATTACGACAAAAAGATTGCAGGTGGTGAGTATGAAGATAAGGTTGTTATGGATGGCGGTGAGCTACCTGACAACAAAAAAGGCGCAAGGTCTGGCCTGGCACAG
>Ga0209279_10001943_pt1 | contig 10385 bp, 3 predicted proteins | sample CoawatmetaG00DNA_3_FD_187508 | JGI IMG/M metagenome (GOLD analysis project Ga0209279, IMG submission 187508) | Marine microbial communities from the West Antarctic Peninsula - Coastal water metaG006-DNA (SPAdes) (version 2) | ecosystem: Environmental > Aquatic > Marine > Coastal ... | reverse complement strand
GGCTCACTTAAAAAAAGATTAAGTACCGCCACCCAAAATATAATTAATTTTTTTCCAGCAGCTTTATTTGCTGATGGGGTCAATTCTTTAAATTTAAGTGGGAATACAACAGCTTACAATATAAATATAATATAGGAACCAACCAAACTACATTTAATATTAATGTTGACCACATCTCAAATCCTTTCGTTGTTGAATTCACTACAAATGGAGAACTATTAAATAGTCCTATTAGTAAAGAACAAATCCTAAATAATTTAGAAATGTTTGGTTACGGTTCTGACACCCTAATCAATGTAGCGGACGGAACAGTATCCCCCTTAAGAAATTTAACTACTGAATATAAAAAATATGTGATAACTTTAGGTGGAGAAATAAACGCAAAACAGTACAAAGTAGTTAATTTTAAACCACAAACTACAACAACCGGATTTATAACATTTACAGTAGAAGGAAACCCTTTCGTAAACAACACTAGTACTGTTGATACATTTTTTATAAAACCAAATAGGGAAGAAAGTGAAGAAGCGTTTAAAAACTTTGATTATGTAGAAAGTTTTTTAATGAATAGAGATGTTGTGCCCGAATATACAGCTAATTTTAGACTTATAAAGGAGTCTCCATTAGGAGGAACATACTACAGTGATAATTTACAAACATGGCCTAAACAGGACGCAATTAATATAGATATTACTACTAGTGCGTATACTAGTTATTTAACAACATTATCTGATTTAGGTAAGGAATTAGACACACAAAAAACTAACTTAATTTCTAGATTTTTAACTTCACCAGTTTTAAAAGAATTTGACACCGTAGACCAAAAAGTAGAAAAAACTTTACAAATATACGGAAGAAGCTTCGACGACATAAAAACTTTTGTTAATGGTATAGCGTATATGACAAATGTTACATATGATAGTAAAAACAACATACCTAATAAATTAATTAAAAACTTTGCAAAAACTTTAGGGTGGGCAACACCAAACACACTAAATAATAAAAACTTTTTAAATAATATGCTTGGTGTGTCAGTACCGGAATACTCTGGTACTAGTATTAGTAAAACCCCAGCAGAATTAGATATTGAATTATATAGAAGGATACTAATGAATACAGCGTATCTTTTTAAAGCTAAAGGGACAAGAAAATCTATAGAGTTTATGTTAGGACTATTAGGTGCTCCCGAAGCTTTGGTAGAATTCAATGAATATGTTGTACTTGCAGACGCAAAAATAAACTTAAATAAATTTGATGATAATTGGAGAAGTATTTCCGGAGGAGCTTATACCACTAAAATAATTAAGTACAGTATCCCTTTTTCTTCCTTTACCTATGTTACAGGAACCACCTTAAATCCATTTATCACGACAGATTACCCTATAGATGAAGAGGGCTACCCAAAAGTTCCCAGAATAACAGATAATTTCTTTTTCCAAAGAGGAGCGGGGTGGTTCGAAAGAACGGAAGAACATAAGTCAGAACTAATCATAAACCAACAAAAATCAATCTTAAGTGGTTGTAGTCCTAGCATAGTAACTAAGTTTAATACTTTTACATGGGGTGGATTTTGGGGTACTGGAACACGCTCTAATGACCCTAAATCACCATACTTAGATAGGTTTAGGAGGTTCCCACATATGTATTTTGGGTTTGGATTAAAAAGAATTATAGATGATAAAAAATCTTGGGTTGAAATAGGACAAGACATATATAGGCCAGATATAGAACCAGACTTAGGAATATTCACCCCAAACCAAACAGGTGCATCCACAACCCAGAAGTTTAAAAGTGGTGTACTTATCGATAAATGTGGAGACCTACAAAGAAGAAAAGAAAAACTTATAATAAAATTTGAAGAATTAACTGCATCACTGACTAACCCTCTTTGGAGAAGACAACTTATAAGTAGAATTAGGTATATCGAAATGGTGCAACAAAATAAATGTATAATTGAGGACGAAACTAGAAAATATAGTTTTAATGATAGATACTGGAGGAGTGCATATTACCAAACAAGTAACGAAAAATTAGTTTTAAATGTTAAAAATGTTGACTTAAATTTAAATATAGGTCAAGGACTAACATATGATGTGTGGAGACAATCTAGTTTATATAATTGTATGTTCAGTGGAGGAACATTACCATCACCATACCCATCAAGTGGTGGTACATGGGACTCAACTAACCCACAAATTAACGCTAAAAAATTAGATTTTAAAGTTTTTCGTGATAATTTCTGGAAATTCTTTATTGACGTTAAAAATAGAATGACCATTAATGATGGTAAAACTGGTGGGTATCCAGTATTACAACAAATGTATCTGGATTATTTAAATACAAGTTGTGGAGCAAACAATAAGTATACTTATAAAAAAATGGTAGATTATGCCCAGTCTATGGGTGATTACTGGATAAGAATAGTTGAACAAATGGTTCCAGCGAGTACATTATGGACTAGTGGTGTTAAAGTAGAAAATTCAGATTTTCACAGAGATAAATTTGTGTATAGATGTTTCTCAATGTCAGGAACATCTTACGATAGTGGATATACAACTACATTTACAGTAAATCCAACTGGGTACACATCTTACCCAGCATCACAGTTTCAAGCAAGAATGATGAGTTTTAATGCACCTCCAGTAGCACCAGCAGCTAACACATTATACTATAATAATATATTAACCGGAAATACAGTAAATCCAATCTCCACTTACGCTTCCATATATGACATAGACAAAAGGTCTTTAATATCAGGAAGTGAACTAGTAACAGAAGAAACAAAAATACTCGCAAGAGGATTCAACAGTAATAAAAGAAAATTCAAGTCAGAACCAATCTTTACAAAACAGGGAAGTACAAATAACCTTTTATGTATATATGGACTAAAAGATTTTGGTTTAAAAAACCTAGCATGGTTAAACACTTACAATTTGAATAATAATAACCCAACAACACCGACCACAACAAACACAACACCAAGAGGTGGTGGTAATGTAGCTACAACTAATATTACTAACACTAATAGGGGTGGTGTATCATCAGGTGGTGGATACTAAAAAATATTATTATGGAAAAAGTATATAGAACAAAAATAGATTTAAGAGTTTTAGGGGATAAAATAAAGTTTAACTTCTTTATTTCCGGTAAAGTTATGAGTAAAGGCGTAAACGAAGAAAATATCAGTAAGAGACCCTCATTTAATTTTTCATACAACACTATGTATCCTGTAGACGTTATCCTAAAAGTAAAAGATGGGGTACAACGAGTATTTTTATATTTTGATGAAAAAATAATAGAGTTTAATAGCACAACCAACCTAATTGCCACTACAAGAACCCCGTTAATACTAGAAGTATTTAAAAATAGTAAGGGGAATTTTGGGTTTGAACAAATTACGGCTAAAGGGGTTGGAGCTTTTTTAAGTCATAAAAATTATTTCAGTACCAGTCTAACCGAAGGAAGTATAAAACCTTTTGGTAAAATTATAGGTGGAAAAAGTCATGCACTACAGATGATGATACCTAATGTTAGGTTTAGTCAAAATATGAATAAGACCCTATCATTTGATATGGATATATTAGTAGAAAACTGTGAACAATATGCACATTCATTAGATTTTAAACTTAATATAGATGAAAACACTATAATAAAAGGGGAGATATTAACCATTAAACCCGTTAAACAAATTATAAGTCCACCAACTAAAATAACTCTTGACACCACTTATTTAACATTAAAACCTAAAGATTTGGCGGACAGAGAGGTAATTTATGACTATAAAAAACAATTAACACCACAAAATGTAGAGCCTGAAACTTTAGAGTTAATAAGTAGTAATGTGTACGCTGTAGAAAATCCATTAACAATAAATGCTGACCTAACGGATATAAATTTAACCAAAGACAATAATATACAGATACCTTATAATATATCTAGATACATAGAAAATAATGAAGTAAAAGAAAGTAATAAAATCTTTAGTAATGGTAAATACCGTTATCCCCTCAATTGGGTAAATGAAATGCAGGACAACCAAGCTCTATCACAAGCAGATAAATGTTATTCTTTAAAATTCGCGACTAAGACACAACTAACGGCATTTACAGATAAACTTAAACACCAGCAGATAGGGAATATAGAGAACTACCCAAGAATTAATAGTCAAGGTAAAACAGAAAGAATACCAAGGAATTATTCAAAAATATCACAATGGGTGGAAAGAAGTTCATTAAATAGCTTTAATGATGTTAGATTTAATTATGATGTTTACGGGGACATTAATAGTATTGTGGTTTGTCCACGTAAAGAATCTATTGTTGGTCCAGAAAAAATTGGAAATGAAAAAGGGTTAGTTACTAAAGGGGGTGAATATTTATTGTCTTCAGGATTAGATTACATTGGTGATTACCATATAGAGTCTGGTGTTGCAATGGCAGGTACAAAACATACAGATAACCTACATGAAACTTTAACACCACTTTATACTATTGCACCTATAAGTGCAAATACAGTAACCGATTTTTGTTTTTCAACCTATACTAAAAAAGACGAATCAGAACTATATACTGGTTTTACCGTTACAAGTGGAGACGCTAATATACCTAATAAGACCTATGATTTACATCTAAGTGCAGCTTCATTTTCCGCTGAAACAATAATACCTATTAGTAATATAGAAATACTAAAAAGTATGAGGATGATAGATGATGCAACTTTACAATATCGACCTTATGCTTTTAGTGATGCATACGGACGTAATGGAGGTACCTTAATTTTTAATGAATCTGATGTCGATAATTATTTAACTTATTCCGCGATAACCAGTGGGGTGTATAGATTCACATATAAAGCTTACCTTAATATAAAATATACAGACACCCAATGGTGTCAATATTTAGAGACAAGTTACCCTTCAGGATTTACAGGCACCTACCCAGGGAACGATTACGAAATTAAAAGATTAATAAATACATCAATTATTCAGGCAGGAGATGGTGAAAAAGAAGTAGTTTCATTAGATACAAATTTTAAATATAACTCCGGTGAGAAATACAGAAATTGTGAGTCTGGTACAGAAAAATATGTTTGTGGGGACGTTCCAACGAACACAGGAATATTAAATTTTGATTTCACAGCATCACTGATACAAGGGTCTTCTACGGGGGGCACTGGTACGACTTTAACGGAGTTTAGGGTAGTTAGAAGTAGAGATGTAGACGGTTCCGCTAACGCTTATTTAAGTTTAGATTCTGATAAAAATGACTTAACAACTAGTGGTATGAATATGTGTACATTAAGTTCGATGACATCATCCACTATTTTCCACAAACAAATACCTATAACTTTAGATACTGGACTTATAAATCTTATAAGTGGACAAACAATACAGTTAAAATATAAAACAGATTGGAATACAACATCTAAAGGTGGTTTTTATGATTTATCAGGAGGAGCTACAGCGTTAGATATAAATCTAGGGCATAAGTTAAATATGAGTGGACAAACCTTAGAACTACCTTACTATAGAGGGGTAAAAGCTTCTAATGGTGTACTTAGTAAAAAATTATTTTTTGACTCCACTAAAAAATCTATTCCTTTCGAACTAAAAGTAGGTGGGGTTACTAAAACAGTAGAATTGGATGGCACATTATATCTTTCAGATAGTGAATGTGGTAATATAAAAACACCTCATATTGATAATAGTACCTTTGGTGGTCTAACCTTTATGGATACAACAGCACCAGACAATAAATTAGTGTGGGACATATCAGTAAAAAAACCTTCTAATACGTGGCAAAGAATGATAGAAGGTAATGATATAAAAGATTATGTATTGAGCGACAAGTCAAAATCTAAGATGACAACAATGAGTCATAACGGAATATTCCGGTTCTACACACCAACTTATAATAGTAATGAATATGGTGCAAAATGTGATTTTAACTTCCCACAATTAAGTCAATCTTATGTCATACTAAATAAATTTAAAAATTATTATGGTAATATATTAGAACACTACATTGTAGTAACACCAGATTGTGGGTTCCATAAACCTTGTTCCGGAACTAAAGTTGTTTCTACATATGATATAATACACAAGACGACACCAGCAGACTGGAAAGTACTTAATCTAAATAGAAAATTAAACATAAAAGGGAAAGAAGTTAATATAATTTCATCATATTCTCACTACAACCCAGAACCAGAAACTATACAATCAAAAACAACCTGTAAATATTACTGTAAATGCGGTCAAGAACTATCAAGTGCACTAAAATTAGACCCAATATATGGAATAACTAATATTTTTAGTGATTTATCCATTTACGGGTGTGACGATTGTTTAAAAACCGCTCAAGAATACTGTTCCTCATTAAATACCCAATGCACACCACACCTAGTTGGTGATTGTGTAAAAGAAAATATTTATTTAGAACAAGTTATAAATAATTTAAGTACACCATATACATCCGCTTTTAATACTAAGTCTAAAGGTGGGGTTAGGGATATGGGTAGCATACCCGCAGGTGGTGTAGAAATGTACTCATGTAAAGATGGGTTATGTTTTAAAGATAAAAAAGGACTGTATAAAACGTTTGAAGAATGTGTAGCTATATGTGCTACACGTACACAACCTAAACCTCCAAGCACTACTGGTCCAGTAAAAGGTAGTGCCGACTCTACCTCAGATAAATCAACAAATTCATCATATGTCGATAGTGGAGGAGGGTTGTGTCCCACAGGTCAATATTGGTGTAGTAGTTCGAGTAAGTGTATAAGTGTGTCACAACCGTGTAAATAATAAAAATTAAATGTAGATATGGCAATAGCATCATCAGTAGGAGACATAAAATTAATTAACTATAACATAGAACATACTCTAAGTGGGAGGTGTGATGGGCAAATTTGGTCTGTAGACGTTTCTGGTACCACTAGTGTGACAGCACCTTATAAGGTTAGTTGGTCAGGTAGTAGTAATGGCTATACCGCAGATACATTTGATATTATAAATCTATGTGAAGGATGGTACGAAGCTACAATCACAGACTCTATAGGTAATACCGGAAATACACAACTACAAATCAGTGGGTTCACCATCCCAATAATAGAAGGTAGTTTAACAAATAACGATTGTGTATTAAACACTAATAAATTAGGTGAAATTAGTGTTACAAATTCTACAACAGAAACATCTAGTTTTAGGTATGAATTGGCAAAAAATGGTAGTGTGGTAAACACCCATTATGGGACTACCGCTGACACTACCCACACATTTACAGATATTAGTAATGGGATATACACAATAAGTGTGATAGAAGACCGTCCTATGAATACTAATATTGTAGGGGATAATAGTGGGTGTACCCCCTATAATTATGATGATGGTAATAATGGGATGAGTACCGCTGGATGGAACCTCAATACACTATCCTCCACAACTATTAGTTGGACACCATTTGTACCCAACGCACCTTATGATATGGCATTTAGTAATACTTGGGGTCCAGCAACTGCAGGAATAAATGAGTTTTATGATAGTGGTTTAGGTTTAGATGGTAAAGTATATAGTAGTAATCCATATGTTTGGTTTTATACGGGTACTACAGCAAGTAGATTAACAAATAACAGTGATGACTGGTATTTGGGGGAATCCGCTATTGATATGACTGAAGGTGGTAATTTAGGGCCAGTCGCTCTTGGGACTATCGCGGGAGACATCGGTAAATTTTATTATAACACAGTAATCAATAAATTTTTGTATTGGTGGCCATCACAAGGAGCAAGTTACGCGTGGAGAACAGTTGACCCTCGTGAAAATTATGGTATATACGGTAACCCAGTAGCTGTTAGTGGATTAACTGGTACAACTTACGGTATATCAATAGAAGACGTTAGTTCTAGTGACTATTCAGTTGCGTCTGGAGGTACAGTTAAACCCGCAACAACAATAGTATTAGAAGGAGGTGCATCACAACTTTACGCTTCACAAACAAATAACTCTGCAATAGCAGGTAAACAAAGTCTGTGCTCCTACTATAATTATACTTGGGAGTTAACCTTTAGGTCGGGGGGTGCTGACAACGACACAATAGGTATTACATTAGCTTCATTTAGAGATGACACGGGTAAATATGGACCTACAGGTGTGACCCATACACTAGACCTGAAATTTAATGGGTCAAGAGGAGATGCATCTATTCATGTTAATTACGGAGCGGACTCATATGGACTTAACAGGTACACCACCCCAAAGTTTAGAACCTGTAACGGTGGGTGTCCTCACTCCGAAAGCACAAATTACGGAGTAACTGCGATACTTACGAATTCACCCGCAAAAACACCATTTACCGTTTCCACCGATTGGAGTGCTATGGGAGCAACTAGAGTAAAAATAACTAGGTTTGGTGATTTTGGTGAATTTTTTAATATACAATTTACTGATACAATGGCTAACGCATCTGGTGGTGCAGTAACTAAAGGAAATGGAGACGCGAACCCATTTAACTCCACATATACTATTGATTTAAATTTATTAGACAAAAGTACTTGGACTGGTGACGCTGCCTCAGCACCTTATTGGGCAGATAATTACTCACTATGTAGATATTTAGGTTCAAGAAAAATTGGGTTTTGGTCTACATCACAACCCGATACAAGATTCTATCATATGCAATTTAGTGGTGGTTCGTTTAATGAGTATTTAGAAGGACCAATATGTGGTACTAATAATGGGCCCATGTCCACTATAGGGATAACAGCTAGTACTGGAACCACGGCTAATATGATTAACACTAAATGTAAACCAAAATACAATACAACACAAAAAGGTGTACCACAAGTCCGTCCTACCATAAACGCATCTTTACAATCAATGCCTAACCCATCATTAACTATAAATGGTTTAAGTAGAGCCACAACTAATGTAACTACACGAATAGGTGGTATACCAGCATTAGAAGTTTATAATTTAGAAAATAATAAAGGTAAAAATATACAGTTTTATTTTGGTGGGAATAATGAAGATATGGCTTTTGAAAATCTTTATCCTAAATTTAGAGTTTATCCTTATATTTTTGAAACTGAAGAAGTAGCCCCATTAGCGGACTATGAAGCAATTTTTGACACAATGCCTGCTTATCTAGATACAAACATCCAATCCACGATTTATAGTGCTGAAACATTCATGCCTTTATCCGGGTTATCTACAGACACATCGTGGGAATTTATTATACGACCTAGTTATCTTTATAAAGATAAAAAATCGGTAAACGACATTTGGGTTGATACAGCTAAGTACCCAACCCAAAGTAATATAGAATGGGAAACCGACTTTTATATGGTGGTAGTACAAAACCCACCAATACCACAATTATATTTGGATAGTTTTAATGTGCCCACGCCAGGTAGTCCCCTATTACGAATTGAAAATTATACTTTAGTAAGTGGGTCTGGTGATATTCCAGATAGTACAGCAACTACTTATAGTTCATCCACTTTTTATTATACACTACAATCACCTATCGCGAGTAGACCAATCGTAACCGTAAATGGGGTTGTATTAAAAGAAGGTAGAAGTGGTACTACAGCTCCTTCTGGTTACGAGGTAGCTGATGGTGCTAGTGGTGACTATGGTGATTATTATTTCTATGAAAATACTAGAAGTGTTATATTTCATCCATCAACAGTACAAGTTGGAGATAATTTACAATTTATGTATGATGCAAATGGTGGTGGGTATACACAATATATTACGATTCCTGAGACTGTTAGTACTACAACTACAGATAGAATATATACGGAGAACGATTATTATTATATTAATTTAGAGAGACAATCACTGGGTGGTGTCGCGTTAGCCATAAACGGAATCATCCAATTCCAAGACAAAGACTATAGAAAAGACGGAGACAACCTTATACAGTTATTAAATGAGACAAGTACATATAATAGTGGGGATACTATAACCTTATTCTATAAAACTATATATCAAGTAATCTCTACACCAGTAACTAAAGAACCGCAAATTCCTGTTTCGTATATTAAAAACAATAATTTAGTGGAAGAAATTATAGTACGACTAATAGACTCTAGAGGGAACCAAGTACAAGAATTAATAGAAAAAATTGATGTAGATAAGACAGGTAGTGTTCTAGTAAACTTTACTTTATTACCACCAGGTGTAGATACTTATTATTATTATGTTATAGTAAGAAGATACTACCCATTAATTGGTGGACAAACTATAACGACAGAAGGACAAACAGAGACAGTTAGTTTTGTTATGGATAGAAATGTTTTTTATTCACCCGTAACAACAACAAGAAGTATTAACAATATGGGGAAGATTGGGCCATATTAAATGAAAAAATTGAAAACAAAAT
>Ga0209279_10001936_pt1 | contig 10414 bp, 10 predicted proteins | sample CoawatmetaG00DNA_3_FD_187508 | JGI IMG/M metagenome (GOLD analysis project Ga0209279, IMG submission 187508) | Marine microbial communities from the West Antarctic Peninsula - Coastal water metaG006-DNA (SPAdes) (version 2) | ecosystem: Environmental > Aquatic > Marine > Coastal ... | reverse complement strand
ACAGATATATTATAAGGAAAGATTATGATTCAAGTTACAAAACGTGATGGAACAAAGGAACCTTTGAATGTTGAAAAACTTCATAAAGTTGTATTCCATGCGTGTGAAGGTATTACTGGTGTTAGCCCATCTGAAATAGAAATTCAAAGTCAAATCCAGTTTTACAATGGAATGCAGACTTCTGAAATCCAGGAAACACTAATTAAAGCAGCAGCTGATCTTATTAACGAAGACACTCCAAACTATCAGTTTGTTGGTGGTCGCCTGATTAACTACGCGTTACGTAAAGAAGTATATGATGGCTACGAACCTATTCACGTACACGATTTAGTGATTCAAAATACTACTCGTGGATTCTATGATCCTGAACTAAGTATGTACTATTCTTCTGATGAGTGGGATAAGATCAATGGTTTCGTTAAGCACGAACGAGATGAAAACCTAACCTATGTAGCAATGGAGCAATTGCGTGGCAAGTATCTGGTTCAAAACCGTGTTAGTGGTGAGATCTTTGAAACACCCCAAATGTGTTATATTCTTATCGCAGCTACACTGTTCCACAACTATCCAGTAGAAACTAGGTTGCAATATGTAAAGGATTATTACGATGCTATTTCTCTACACGACATTAGTTTGCCTACTCCTGTTATGGCTGGTGTGCGTACGCCTCAACGTCAATTCAGTAGCTGTGTTCTTATTGAAACTGGCGATTCTCTCGACAGCATTAGTGCTACTGCATCTGCCGTTGTAAAATACGTAAGCCAAAAAGCTGGTATTGGTATCGGTGCTGGTGCAATCCGTGCCGTTGGTACTCCTATCCGTAAAGGCGATGCTTATCACACTGGTGTTATTCCTTTCTATAAACACTTCCAATCTGCAATTAAATCTTGTTCGCAAGGTGGTGTTCGTGGTGGGGCTGGTACAATTTATTATCCTATCTGGCACTTTGAAGCAGAAGATCTTCTTGTATTGAAAAACAATAAAGGTACTGAAGATAATCGTGTTCGTCATATGGATTACGGTGTACAGTTTAATAAGTTGATGTATGAACGCCTAATCACTGGCGGTGATATCACTCTGTTTTCACCAAGCGATGTCCCAGGCCTATACGACGCGTTCTATGCAGACCAAGACAAGTTTAAAGAACTATACGAACGTGCAGAACGAAATACAAAACTACGTAAGAAAACAATCAAAGCTGCAGCGTTGTTTAGTTCCTTTATGGATGAGCGCAAAAACACTGGTCGTATCTATCTGCAAAACGTAGATAATGCAAACGATCATGGTTCATTCTTGCCAGAACTTGCTCCTATTCGTCAAAGTAACTTGTGTGCAGAAATTACATTGCCAACTAAGCCTCTGAACGATATTAATGATACTGAAGGTGAAATTAGTCTATGTACTCTTTCAGCTATTAACTGGGGTAATATTAAAACTCCTGCTGATTTTGAGAAGTGTTGTAACCTTGCAGTTCGCGGATTGGACGCGCTATTAAGCTATCAAAACTACCCTGTAATTGCTGCAGAACTGTCGACTATGAAGCGTAGACCTATTGGAGTGGGCATTATTAACTTTGCCTATTGGATTGCTAAGCATGATTTAAGCTATCAAGATATCACTCCAGAGGGCTTAGAACTCATTGATGAATACGCAGAAGCGTGGTCATACTATCTTATTAAAGCTTCAGCAGATCTTGCTATTGAGTTTGGTAGCATTTCAGGTGCTGATGAAACTAAATACGGGCAAGGCATTACTCCTAACCAAACCTACAAAAAAGATCTTAACGAATTGGTTAAGCACAAAGAACGTATGGATTGGAAGGGTCTACGCAAGCAGCTTAAGGCTACTGGTATTCGTAACTCTACACTAATGGCTCTTATGCCATCTGAGACATCAGCACAAATTGCAAACGCTACTAATGGTATTGAACCACCACGTTCGCTTATCTCAGTAAAGCAATCAAAGCACGGTGTTCTTAAGCAAGTAGTTCCAGAGTATCGTCGATTAAAGAATAAATATGATTTACTATGGGATCAAAAGTCTCCTGAAGGTTATTTAAAGATTATGGCAGTATTGCAGAAGTATATCGATCAAGGTATCTCAGTTAATACAAGTTACAATCCAGTATTCTTTGAAGATGAAAAGATTCCAATGAGTGTTCTTCTGCAGCACTTGTTAATGTTCTATAAATATGGTGGCAAGCAACTTTACTACTTCAATACATTCGATGGTCAAGGTGAACTTGATACAGACAAAATGACTGACTTGCCTCAGGGCGAATTAGATGAGGATGATTGCGAAAGTTGTACTATTTAAATGTGCGATTGCGAAAGTTGTACAACTTTAATGTTGACAGTTCAGCTAAATGATGATATTATAATACAAGAAAAAGAATTCAAAGGAAAATTTAGATGAGCGTTTTCGATGTAAACAACCGCGTTGACCATACTTCAGTTGCGTCCTTTTTGGATCCAACTGGAGGGCCAACCATTCAGCGTTATGATACACTAAAGTACAAGCAGTTTGATCAATTGACTGATAAACAGTTAGGCTTCTTTTGGCGTCCAGAAGAAGTTGACATCTACCAAGATGCAAAAGACTTTAAAGCACTAACAGAACATGAACAGCACATCTTTACTTCTAACTTGAAACGTCAGATTCTGTTAGATAGTGTTCAAGGACGAGCTCCAGCTGAAGCCTTTGGTTCTATTGTTTCGTTGCCTGAACTTGAAAATTGGATTATCACTTGGACGTTCTCTGAAACAATTCATAGTCGTTCTTACACTCACATCATTCGTAACATTTATTCTAATCCATCTAAGATCTTTGACGGAATGCTTGATGTGCCAGAAATTGTAGACTGTGCTGATTCTATCTCAGGCTATTACGATGATCTTATTGAGAAAGCTGGTTACTATAATCTTTTAGGCCTTGGTACTCATACAGTTAATGGTAAAAAAGTTGTAATTGATCTTTACGAATTAAAGAAACTTCTATATCTTACACTAATGAGTGTTAACATTCTTGAGGGTGTACGTTTCTATGTTTCGTTTGCTTGTTCGTGGGCATTTGCTGAATTGAAGAAAATGGAAGGTAATGCCAAGATCATTAAGCTTATTGCTCGTGATGAAAACTTGCACCTTGCATCTACTCAAATGATGCTTAAATTGCTTAAGCAAGAAGATCCTGATTTTGTTAAGATTGAAGAAGAAACCCGTGATGAATGTACTCAAATGTTTGTCGATGCAGTCGATCAAGAAAAAGAATGGGCTGAATACCTATTTAAAGACGGATCTATGATTGGACTAAATACTGAGTTGCTTTCTCAATATATTGAATTCATCGCAACACGTCGTATGACTAACGTAAAACTTACTTCACCTTACACTATTAAATCTAATCCGTTACCGTGGACACAAAAGTGGATTTCAGGAGCTGACGTTCAAGTAGCTCCACAAGAAACAGAAATCACTTCTTATGTTCAAGGTGGAACAAAGCAAGATGTCGACAAAGACACATTTACAGGATTCTCGTTATAATGTATGAAAAATATTTTGAAACAGTAGTAAAAGATTTTCAAGTAGATGGTCGTTATAGAGTATTCAACGACATTCTTAGAGAACGTGGAGCCTTTCCAGAAGCTATATGGTATGGCAAATACGCTCCCAAGAACATCGTAAACTGGTGTTCAAATGATTATCTTGGAATGGGCCAAAATGAATATGTAATTAGTGCTATGCACACTGCGTTAGATCAATCTGGCTCTGGTTCCGGCGGTACTCGAAATATCGGCGGAACTTCACAGTACCACGTAACACTTGAAAGAGAGCTTGCTAGTCTGCATAGTAAACCAGCATCTTTGTTATTTACAAGTGCTTACGTTGCTAATGAATGGGCTCTTATTTCTCTAAGTAAAATTATTCCAAACATTTGTTTTATTTCTGATAGTAAAAACCATGCTTCATTAATTGTTGGCATGTCACATAGTCGTGCTGCTAAAAAGGTTTTTGAACATAATAACCTATATGATTTAGAAGCACAACTTAAAGCTGCAGTAAAAGCAAAGCATATTCCTTGTATTGTATTTGAGTCTGTTTATTCTATGGACGGTGATATTAGTCCAATGGAAGCTATCTGTGATCTTGCAGATAAATATGACGCGATTACTTATATTGATGAAGTTCATGCCGTTGGACTATACGGTGAACAGGGTGCAGGTTGGTGTGAAAAACTAGGATTATCAGATAGGGTCGATATAATCAATGGCACTTTGGGTAAAGCGTTCGGCGTTCAAGGCGGGTATATTGTCGGGAATACTAATATTATTGATGCTGTTAGGTGTGTTGCTAGTGGGTTTATATTCACTACATCAACCAGTCCGGTCATTTGTGCCGGAGCATTGGCATCTATCAGATATCTCCGTGACAATCCTCAACTAAGAGATAAGCATCAAGAACGCGCAGCAAAGCTAAAAGAAATGTTAGCTGAAGCTGGTATACCAGTCCATGAAAGCTCATGTACTCATATTGTTCCTGTAATGGTAAATGACGCGTTTAAATGTAAAACCGCAAGTGATCGTCTTTTAAATGAGTACGGCATATACATTCAAGCGATTAATTCGCCAACCGTTCCTGCTGGATCTGAAAGACTAAGAATTGCACCAACACCATTTCACAATGACGTGATGATGATACAGCTCGTAGAGGCGTTAAAAGAAGTTTTGAAATGAATCAACTTGAGAACGCATTCTTTAGTGCGTTTAGAAATAAGGAAACAAAAATGAGTAAAATTAAAAAAGCGTTCTGGTTTACGCTAGGAATTATCTTAGTGGGCGTAGCTTATCTTGGAGTATTAATTCCTGGGTTGCCCTGGAGTACTCCAATTCTTGGTGCAACATTCTGCTTTGCAAAATCAAGTCCAAGATTTCACGCTTGGATTATGAATCATCCACGATTTGGTCCGTTTATTAAAAACTGGTCAACATATCGTGTATACCCAACAGCGGCAAAATATCTTATGGTGGCGGTCATGACTTCTTCCCTTGTGGTATTTTTCCTTACAGTTGCTAACGTAAAAGCTACAATTTATATGGCTATCACGTTCGCATTGATTATTGGTTGGGCTACACGTTATCCTGGATCAAGGGATGAAGCAGAACGCCGTATTAAAGCCGGTGAAAAAATTGGTTGGCTAAAGTAAATAAATAAACACAATATGGCGTTCACCTCTGTTATCAAGTGATCGCCCTTTACACAATGTTATTGATGACGGAGATATTATGACGAAGAGAATCCTTATTACAGGTGGCGGAGGCTTTATTGCTCACCACTTAATCAACCAAGTACTAAAAACCACTGATTGGGAAATTGTCACTGTAGATCGTTTAGATTACAGTGGAAATCTTAATCGACTGCACGATCTTTTGCAAGAAAGAACAGCAGAAGAACGCAAGCGTTTACGTACAATCTTTCATGATTTAAAAGCAGAATTCAATCCAATGCTCGTTGCAGATATTGGCCCAATTGATGTTATTGCTCACTTAGCAGCAGGTTCTCACGTTGATCGGTCTATCGATTTCCCAATGGAATTTGTAATGGACAACGTTGTTGGCACATGTAACATTTTAGAATTCGCGCGCAAGCAACCTAACCTTGAACGATTCCTATATTTCTCAACAGACGAAGTATTTGGTCCTGCTCCAGAAGGTGTTAATTACGATGAATACGATCGTTACAACTCAACCAATCCTTATTCTGCTTCTAAAGCAGGCGCTGAAGAGCTTTGTGTAGCATATCAAAACACATATAATATGCCTATCTATATCACGCATACTATGAACGTATTTGGCGAGCGTCAACATCCTGAAAAGTTTATCCCTATGACTATTCGTAATGTACGAGATGGTGGTATGGTAACAATTCACTCTGATGAAACAAAAACAATTGCTGGTTCACGCCATTATATTCACGCTGAAGACGTTGCAGACGCTACTTTGTTCTTGCTTAAATCAGATCTTACTCTTGATACACAGAATAATAACGGTGTTAAATGTCCTAAGTTTAATATCTGTGGTGCAACTGAGTTATCTAACTTAGAGTTAGCACAAATGATTGCTGATGCTCAAGGTAAAGAATTGAAGTACCAAATGCAAGATTTCCATTCTTCACGTCCAGGTCACGATCTTCGCTATGCACTTAGCGGTGAACGCATGAAGAAAATGGGATGGGAACCAACTGCTGTACAACAACGTATTGCTGAAGTGGTTAAGTGGACATTAGAAAATAGAAGGTGGTTAGACGTATGAATATGAAAGATTGGGAAAGAATCATTGAAAAAGAATATCAAGACGAATTAAATACTGCGTCTGATATTAATGAGCACTTACATGATTTATCTAAACTAGCAAAAGATTGCACACATGTTACTGAGTTTGGTAGCAGGTTTGGATCTAGCACAAAGGTTTTCTTGCGTGAGCAATTATCACTTAGGGCGTACGATTTGGAGATTCACGAGCCTCTAGATCAATTGTTTAATATGGCACGTAAGTGCGGCAAGGATGTTGATTACGTACGGGGCAATACACTTGGTATTCTCATTGAACCTACTGACTTGCTCTTTATTGATACTTGGCATTCGCAAAAGCAATTGCGTGAGGAACTAAAAATTCACGGTAACGCCGCGTCTAAATATCTGGTTTTCCATGATACTCATACATACGGTGTTCGTGATGAACAAGCTGATTGGGCTAAAAATCCTAATCGTAAAGCTATGGCTGGGCAAGGGTTGCTACCGGCAGTTATTGATTTTGTAATTGCTAATCCTCATTGGAAGTTTAAGATGCATAAAACAAATAACAATGGACTAACCGTTTTGGAAAGAAGAGGCTAATATGCAAGTTGTGGATTGTTTCCCTTGGTTCGCTCCTTATGGAGAAGAGCTGCTTAAATTGCGTGTAAACCTTTTAAAGGACCACGTAGATAAATTTATTATCGTTGAATCAAACAAGACACATAGTGGGCAACCTGTGGAACGAAAGTTTCCCGAGGTTGCTCGTAAGCTTGGTCTACCTATTGAAAAGATAATCTATATCGAGCATGATATTCCAGAAACTGAAGACTTGGAAATCTTAGATATTGATAGAAGAAACGCTGGTAATAATTCTAAGAACAAAGAATCGCTATTAGCTCGTGTACGCGAACGTCTGCAAAAAGACGCTGTAATGACTGGCCTAAAAGATTTTGAAAAGCGTGATGTGTTCATCTACGGTGACGCTGATGAGATTATTGATCCTAAGCACGTGCACTGGTTAGCTAAGATGGCTCACAACCATCCTAATATTATCGTCAAGATTCCATTAGTATATTTGCAAGGACGTGCTGACTTACGTATTCATCATCAAGATGGCCGCCCTGTTATTTGGAAACGCGCAATGTTTGTTGCTACCAAAGAACAAATACAGCACTGTAAAATTAGTAATATTCGTTGTGGTAACATTGCTATACCAATTCGTTTTCCAACTAATGAAGGCGTTGTACAAGAAGATATGGGATGGCATTTTGCTTGGATGGGCACTAGTGCTCAACGGCAAACAAAGGCAGATTCTTTTGCTCATGCGTTTGATAGTTTTAAATGGCATACTGAAGGCGGTTATTCAGACTATAAGAAATTTGTAGATTCTACAGAACCTGTCGAAGGTAACATTGCACCAGATAGTAATGAAGATCATATTCTTAAAAGATACTCAGTCGCAAACCTTCCTCAAAAAATATTTGATATGCAAGATGTTAAGGATTTCTTATTGCCGTCAGTTAAGCTTGATCAAAACTACGCATTCAATGACTGTTCTTGTTATTGGTGCCAAAAGCTTGAATGGCCTCTGATGTATGATCTAGAAGATAACAACGAGAAACTTTGGTTTGAAGTTCCAAGAAGTTGTTCTGTTACTATTAAAGAAAGCTTTCCTTTACGTAAACAAGTTATGCGCGATACTAGGATGTATAACCGGTTTATTGAAGAAAAGAAAACACCTTTGATGATTTTCACAGATCCTGTTACTAGATTTATTTCTTTAATCAATGTATATCTTACTGAGAACCAGCGATACGCCGATTATGGTAAAGACGTCTTTAATTCGTTTGGTAAGGATATCGCATCTTTATCAAAGCCAGAAAAGATCGAGTTGTTCTTTACTAATTTGAATAAGATTACGTCTGGGCATCAGGTACACCATTTTCATCCGCAGTGCAGATTCATTGATACCGAGAATTTTGAAACCATTAAAGTTGTTTTGAAATCAGAAGTTAATGATTACTTTGATATAACCGCAATGCATAACGTTACTAATAAAGAAATTACGCTTGAAGATTTTACTGAAGAGCAGATTGATTTTATTAAACGTGCATATGCAAGTGACTACGCATTTTTAGAGAAATATGGTGTAAAGAAGAATGGCAATACTAAAAGTAAACGAAAGAACGGTTGAACATCTTCAGCTAGAAATCGGTCATCTTAAAAAAGAAAAAGACTTGTTCCGCAGAGATAATGATTCTTTGCGGAATGAGAACTCAATGTTGCGCGAAGTACTTGCAGATTTAACTTCAACAGAAAGCTATTGGAATAATGAAGTGAGCACAAAAACTATGTTATGGCGCATAAAAAACTTGCTAAATAACTTAAATAATGGTTGACATTTGTTTTTAGATGATGTATAATAGTATTATACAAAATGAGGTATAAACAATGAAAAACATTATTCCAACAACAGTCATCGCATCAATGCTTATCACTGGTTTGACTTCCATAGCTGGTAATGCAGCTGCAAGTCGTGTAGATGAAGTCTTCGAAGATAAAGAAGCTATTTGCTTAGCTCTGAACGTGTACTACGAAGCGCGTGGAAGCAATCTAGCAGACAAAGCAGCAGTTGCTGATGTTGTACTCAACCGAACTCTAGACCGTCGCTATCCTGCTACTATTTGCGGTGTGGTGCAAGACGGTTACAAACCAGGCCGTAGTGATTGCCAATTCTCTTGGTACTGCGATGGTAAAGCTGATGTTCCACAAGATATGGATAGCTGGTACGAAGCACAAACAATTGCGTACTCAATGCTTGCTGACGACCAATATCGTGGCATCTCAGAAGGTGCAACTCATTATCACGCTACTTACGTTAATCCATACTGGGCTTCTAGCCTACAAATGGTTGGGACAGTTGGTAAGCACATTTTTTATCGTTGGGAGTAATAATGACTAAGTTTACAAATGCTGTTAATCGAATAGAACAGAAGTGTCCTCCTATTTGGATGATGCGACAAGCTGGCAGGTATCAGCCTTCTTACATGGAAATAAAAGAAACATATAACTTTGAGCAAATGTGTAAGTTGCCACGAGTCGCAGCTGATGTTGCTATGTTGCCTATTAAACAGTTTGACTTTGATGCTGCTATTTTGTTTAGTGATATTCTTTGGCACGTTGAGGGGCTGGGCATTCCGTTGAAGTTTGATCCAGCCCCCAAGTTTGCACACCATCTTAATGAAGATAACTGGAAAGACCATTCTGACTTTAGAAAGGCAAAAAATCATTTAGCGTTTCAGCAAACTGCAATTGCTTTAACTCGTGATCTACTTCCGTCTAATAAGAGTCTAATTGGGTTTATTGGTGGTCCTTGGAGTGTATTGAACTATGCTCTTGGTACTAATAAAGTAAGTAACGATTTCAAAACAATGTATCTTAAGGAAGTTATTATTCCTTTAATGGTAAGAAGCGTTAGAGCTCAGAAGCTTGCTGGTGCTGATGTTGTTATGATTTTTGATAGTGGCTTGCATAACATTAGCAAACACTATTATGAAACCGTGTATTTGCCAATGCTTCAAGAGCTTTCTGATATTGGTAATGTTGGTTATTATTCTCGTGCTTTGCCTAAAGGTACTCTACCCAAAGTAAAGAAAATGAATTGGTGTGGCATTGGAATTGATTCTACTGAAAATCTAGCCAGAACATTAAAGACTCACACTAATGGATTTGTACAAGGCAACTTTGATGAAAGCCACATGTTATTAGAGAACAAGCTGTACTATTATGAACTAGATAAGTGGCTCGATACTTTAGATGGTGTTGATACTACTGGTTGGATCTGTGGTCTTGGGCATGGCATACATAAGACGACACCAACTGCAAACGTGCAATATTTTATTGATACCGTAAGGAATAGATTTAGCTAATGAGGAGCAATTAATGTTTGATTATTATAGTAGCTGGTTTGAAAACCTACAAGCCAACATATGCGATACTATAGAAGATATCGATGGCAAAATGGAAAGCCACGAGCCCACAGGAAAAGAAGGATGGACTCAAAAGCATATGACTTTACGTGGTGATGTGTTTGAGAAAGCAACTGTAAACTTCTCTAAGATTGAAT
>Ga0209279_10001934_pt1 | contig 10429 bp, 7 predicted proteins | sample CoawatmetaG00DNA_3_FD_187508 | JGI IMG/M metagenome (GOLD analysis project Ga0209279, IMG submission 187508) | Marine microbial communities from the West Antarctic Peninsula - Coastal water metaG006-DNA (SPAdes) (version 2) | ecosystem: Environmental > Aquatic > Marine > Coastal ... | reverse complement strand
CGAACACTTAGACGGCAAAATGCAAGTACATCAGTTGGTGGTAAAAAGTCTGGATTAAAAACACCAGCTGGAACTTTCGAAGATGGCTTTGCTGCACAATCCAGGCAAACTGGATATTTTAAACCATTAACTGCAGGACCTGGATATTCAAACCATCAAAACGGTAAAGCTTTTGATCTACAAACAGGAATGGGCAAAAGTCAGAGCCCATATATAGTAACAACAAAAACATGGAGGTGGCTAGTTGCAAATATGCACCAATATGGATTTATTAGAGCAGTTTCTAAAGAACGATGGCATTGGGAATACCATCCTGGAGCAGGAATGTTTTCAAAAGTACCTAGAGACCATGGAACATGGGATAATTTAGTATAGGAGAAAAGTTATGGCATTAATACCACCAAGTGTATATGAAGGACAACAAGTAGTAATAAACTCAGATAGATTACTATTTAACGCAAGAACAGATTCAATATTATTAATATCAGAAGAAAGTGTTGGAATTTCAACTAATGGTACATTCAACGTTGATTCAGGAGATATTGCAATAATAAATAGTCCTGAAATATACTTAGGATTAGACGCAGTAGAACCAGTAGTTCTAGGTGATACTTTATTAGGTTTACTAGAAGAATTATGTGACGCTCTTGCAGCTGAAACCCACCCAACCCCTGTTGGTCCGTCAGGACCTCCAATAAACGCAGCCGATTATTCATCAATTAAAAGTAGACTTTCAACATTTTTAAGTCCACAAAACTTTACACTATAATATTATGCCATTTATACCACCAGCATTTCAATCAGCTCTATCAGGAATAGAAGCAAACCATCCAGGAAACGCGGTTGCCTTTGCAAACGCCTGGGCCGACGCATTTTTTATCGGCTTTGGTAATCCAATACCTCCATCAACAACAGGCCAGGCAGCAAAATCTGCAGCCTTCGGTATATTTTTAGGCGCATATGAAAAATTTAATCCAGCAGATGCTCCACAAGGAATAAATATAATGAAATCTGCAGTAACGGCTTTTGCAGCAACATTAGCATTAGGAATGTTACCAAATTTTGCAGCTATTCCACCTTCAAGTCCATATCCTGGGTGGGAACAATTTGCATCCCAAATAAGTGCATCAAATAATAAGGGTACGATGCCTGGATTAATAACTGCTGCAACTGTTCCATGGTTTATGACTGGAATAGCTGTTCACACAACGACTGGAGTTACGTTACCCTGGTCGTAACAATTAACCAAACTGTTTGATATTTATATAAGGAATACAAACGCTAGGAGAAAAAAATATGAAAAAATCTGATTTAGTTAGAGTAATTAGAGAAGTTGTTAAACGTGAAGTACGGTCTGCTTTGAAAGAAGAATTAGCAAATAAACAACCAATTAAAGAAAATATTACACGTAAAAAGAAGGAAAAAATAACTCAAAAATTTAGCGACAACCCATTATTAAATGAGGTTATGCAAGAAACTGCAACAGATAATTGGGCTTCAATGGGTAATAAAGAATTTAATTCTACAGATGCTTTAGCTGGTAGAGCTGGTTTAGCATCAATGATGGGAATGGAAAGCCCGGATCAAGCCTTTGGTGGAAAACAATCAATACAACAAATGCTACCTGAAGATAGAAAGCATGTTCAAGTACAGCCTGAATTAGAACAAGCTTTAACAAAAGATTATTCAGCACTAATGAAAGCAATTGATAAAAAGAAAAAGTAATATAAAATGGGTATTCCAATAGAACAACCAAATACAAATTTACGGGAAGAACAGTCTAGATTAAATGCTAGTAAAAATGCTGAGTTTATAGAAAGTTCTGGAAACTATATAATAGACGGTAAAATAGTTCAAGGCCGACCAAAAGGTTGGAAAGGTGCTAGAGCTAGAAAAGTTTCAACAAGACAACCTTTAGATTTTTTACCAGATGTTGCAATTGGCTTAAAATTACCATTTAATGATCCAAACGGTAGGCTATTTGATTTAAACTATTTGTCAATGGACCAAACAATGACCAATCTTGAAAACTTGTTATTAACTAGAAAGGGTGAAAGAATAATGCACCCAAAGTTCGGTACACGATTACAAGAGGCATTATTTGAACCAAACACTGAACGTTTAAGAGGATATGTAAATACTGAAATAGAAAAGGCAATTAGCTTCTGGCTACCATATATATTATTACAAGACGTTGAAGTTAGTGTTTCTGAAAAATCTGGTAATAATTCATCAATGATAGATCCATTCCATGGTATAGTTGCAAAAATAACATTCAGTCTAAAAAACAATAGAATAGATACACGTACAATTGTAATAGATATAAAAGCGGATTAATATGGGAATACAAACAACAAAATCAGACTTAAAATACTTGAATAAAGATTTTTCTCAATTTAGAGAAAAACTAATAAATTATTCAAAGACATATTTTCCTGACACATTTAATGACTTTAACGAGTCTTCTCCAGGTATGATGTTTATAGAAATGGCATCTTATGTTGGAGATGTTTTATCTTATTATTTAGATAATCAATTAAGAGAAAGTTTAATAACCGAAGCAACTGAGCGTTCTAATATTATTTCAATTGCAAAAGGTATGGGATATAAGCCTAAACCGTCAGTTTCTTCTTTTTCAACCTTAGATGTATACATACTACTACCATCAGTTGGTTCAGGCGCATCAGCTGCACCTGATTGGGCATACGCCCCAGTTGTAGATGCAGGACTACAAGCAGCTGCAAAAACTGCCGGAAATATAGGTTTCTTTTCCCTTTCACCAGTTGATTTTAGATTTTCAAGTTCACTTGACCCAACAGATGTTTCTGTTTATAAAATAGATAGTTCTGGAAATCCTGAATCTTTTTTATTAAAAAAACAGGTACCTGTACAAAGTGGAAAACAAAAGGAAAAAAAGTTTGGCTTTGACTCACCAAAAAAATACGATAAAGTATTATTGGATGATAATGATATAATACAAATACTTGACTGTAGAGATTCAGATGAAAATCGGTGGTATGAAGTAGACTATCTAGCACAAAATACAATATATGAAGAAGTAAAAAATACGGCTTTAATAGATCCTGAATTAGCCCAATTTAACGAAGAAACCCCATATCTACTAAAATTAAGAAAAACTTCTAGAAGATTTACAACAAATGTTTTAGCAGATATGACAACTGAATTACAATTTGGAGCAGGAAACTCCTCAGAATCAGATGAGTTAATAATACCAAATCCAGAAAATGTTGGTATGGCTATTCCATATGGAAACACATCTGTAATGGATAACGCTTGGGATCCATCAAATACAATGTTTACTAGGGCATACGGAAAAGCACCATCAAATACAACACTAACAATAAAATATCTAGTTGGTGGAGGTATAGAATCAAACGTTAAGGCTGGTGTAATAACCGATCTAACAAAGGTTTCTTTTAGTTTAGACGGAGATGGACTATCATCTTCAACAATAGGTTTTGTACAAAAATCTGTTGCAATAAACAATCCAGAACCAGCAACAGGTGGTAAGTCTGAAGAAACAGTAGAAGAAATTAGACAAAATGCCCTTGGAAACTTTGCAGCACAATCAAGAGCAGTAACTAGAGAAGACTATATATCTAGAGTATATTCTATACCAGCAAGATTTGGAAACATTGCAAAATGTTTTATTATTCAAGATGAACAAGTAAATCCAAAAACAGGAACAACTATATCTAATCCACTTGCTTTAAATATGTATGTTTTGGCATTTAATAGTAATAAGCAATTAACAAACGCCAACCTAGTAACTAAGGAAAATCTAAGAAATTATCTAAGTAGATTTAGAATATTAACAGACGCAGTAAATATAAAAAATGGATTTGTAATAAATCTTGGTGTAGACTTTTCAATAGTGCCTTTACCGGGCTATCAAGGACCAGACGTGTTGGTTAAATGTATTACAACATTAAAGGACATATTTAATATTGATAAATGGCAATTTAATGAGCCAATAATGCTAGGAAATATAGCAACTGAACTAGATAAAATAGAAGGTGTACAAACAGTTATAGACCTAGATATTCATTGTAAATTTGATAAAGATGCTGGATATTCTGGAAACTTTTACGATATTAGAACAGCAACAAAAAATAAAATAATATATCCATCTCAAGATCCTGCAATATTCGAAGTCAAATATCCTGACGACGATATTAGAGGAAAAATAGTGGCTCTTTAGAGGAGAAATAATATATGCAATATTCAATAACACCTAAAAAAGATGCAACCATTTACGAAAGATCTGGTAGTATGAACACTGGAATAGACGAAATATTAGAGCTTTCAAAAATAGTTAGTGCATCTGATTCAACTAATATATATAATTCTAGAGCCCTAATAAAATTTGATTTATTAAAAATATCAGGATCAATAGTTGCAGGAATAATACCATCCGCATCTCAACCAAATGCCCCTAAATATTATCTTAAACTATACACTAACAATGCCCATGACTTAGAATACAAATATGGAATAGAGGCTTGGCCAATATCAGAGTCTTGGAATATGGGTAAAGGTAGAACAGACGATCAAAAAGTTCTTCCAGGAGGATCTCTTGGCCATGAAGAAGAAGGTGTAAGTTGGCAATATAAAGATGGTAGATTTTATTTTGGAAATACATGGGCAACCAGTTCTGCAATAATGGGAGTTGGAACAACTGGATCCTATTCAACTACCCCAGGAGGAGCAACTTGGTATACTGGATCTGGATATGTTGCATCTCAATCATTTGACTATGAAGCAACAGATATAAACATGGACGTAACAGGCATTGTTAATAATTGGATAAACAAATCTATACCAAATGAGGGCTTTATAGTTATGCGTAGTGGCTCCAATCAAGGCAGTACCATTGATGAAGAAAGAAATGGAATTCCTTATGGTACATTAAAATTCTTCTCTACAGATACACATACAGTTTACCAACCAAAATTAGTAGTTGCATGGAATGACCAAGTAGCTACAGGAGCAAACACGCCAATAACAGTTACAGCTGATAATGTAGTAGATGTTAGAAATAGGGGCTCGTACAAAATATCAGATAGAGTACGGATAGATATTATATCTAGACCTAAATTTCCAGCAAAAACATATTCAACAGCGTCTGAAGCAGCAACCAAATATAATCTACCGCTATATTCTTATTGGTCTGTTAAGGACATGATAACTGAAGAAACAGTAATACCCTTTGATAGTGCTTCAACTTGGATTAGTCGTGATGGTGAAGGAAGCTACTTTAATTTATGGATGGACCAATTTTATGAAGAAAGAAGATATAAGTTTGTATTCAAGTCTATAACAGGTAACTATAATTATCCAACTACAGAGATAGTATATGATAATGATATGACGTTTAAGGTGGTGAGATAAATATATGGCAATTCGTAAAGGATATAGTATAAAGCGATCAAGAACTCGACCAATAAGTAAACGAAGGGTGAAAGATTCTAGGCCTATTGGAAATAAAAAACCTGTATTTCCAAGAACACCAATACTTACAAAAATACACAATAAGGCTCCACAAAAAAAGATACGTAAAATACCTGGAGTAGACGATAGGTTTGAAGCCTTTGACGATGAGTTAACACCCTTTGGGCGAGCATGCAAAATAGAAGCAGAAAAAACTGAAAAATCCCCATATATAATGCGAGATGATTTAGACTATTCATTAGGATCTTTTTCAGTTGTACCAGCAAATAAAGAAAGAATAGCATCTGATGAAGGATCTGATGAAGGGTTAAATATTGTTTCAACTGAAAAGGTTATTAGAAATTCAAAAGGTATAATAATATCAACAGAGGATAGTGAAGAAGATGGTGAATCATATGTCATTGCATCAACAAAATATTTATTTGATACATTAGACTATGAAAGAACAATTGATACAGAGTTTTCCGAATTAGCCCTTTCCCCAACTCAAATGGATGGACCAAATAAGGCTCCAATAATAATAGATTTACAATGTTACCCAGGCCATGGACTACTGGATGGTTCTGCAACTAATGGTTGGCACATACAAACACTTATTGATATTGGTGAACCAAGTTACCAGGTTGAAGCAAATAATAATGTTGTTTTAGTGTGTGACGCATATAGCTATATAGACAATGATGGTACTAGACAAAATGATGATTTAACGTTTACTTGGAGATTTACTGCTGATGGAATGGGATCCGCTATGAATTCTGTTGTTGGCGATGGAGAACAGGTATTAAGGTTATTTAATGCCCAGCAACAACAGCGTGGTAGATATACTTGCGAAGTTTCAAATGAAAAAGGAATGTCTTCAACGAGAGCAGTATTTATTAATCCTATTGGTGGAATTTTAGTTGAATTAGATGATAATGGTTTACCAACTGGTAATCATGTCAGAGACGAAAACCACGATAGTAAATTTTCTCAATTTGATAGCTATTGGGATTACGATCCTACTAATGTAAGGTGGTACCTTGCAGAATACAATGGTAGTAGTTGGATAGAAGGAACAGAGGAAAAACCTGTTACAAATTCTCCGGTATCTGGTCAATATTTTGCATCAGATGCACCAAAAGTAATATTAGATAAAGATAGCCCAGAAAAACTAGCAGCAGATTATGCTGCATCCTGGGTAAAGGACGCTAAAGGAAAATGGAAGTTTAATAAATAATGGCAAAAAGAATAGAAATATACGACCCAAACGATATTAAGCTTATAAAAAGTAGGCCGGCGTTTACAAACTTTGGTTCAATTGGAGAAGCAGATTACGTAGAACTACATGTTCTTAGCGGTGAAAATGTACTTGAAAGTAATTATGATGTTGAAGGTTGGTCGACCGACACAAAGGATACGAATAATTCATCACCATCTATATTATTAAATATTCACGAAGATATACGAGACCTAGGATACAGATCAGGTAAATTTAATGTATTATATAACTTCTTTAGAAAAATAGTTGGTGATAACATAAACTCCCTTATCATTGACGAAGTATCTAAAACCAGAAAAGAAATACGTATTAGATTAAAGGATCCTAATAATATGCCTCTTGCTGCAGAATTTTTAGAGTGGGCAAATAAAGAAGGTGATGATAATAGAATAGATATTGAGGTAGACTTTTTTAGTGAAGTCACCCTTAACTTTGGTGAAGGGGTAACGGCTTTAGCTGTAAATTGGATGGTAGACTATCAAGTCTGGCCAGAATACCCTTACTCAGTAGTTGTTAAGCTATATGAACCCTTACCTGAAGAACTAGAGGCTAAAGACGAACTTTGGATTGTAAAATCAATTGTTGATTCTGTTACTGAAGAATTAGACGTCCAATATATTCCACCAATGGTACAACCATATCAAATGGCGCCACCAAACTTTACAATACCAACAAAATATGATACTGCTTCTCCAACGGCTCCTAAATCATTAAACGATTTATTAGATGCACCAGACGAAACTAAAAATAAATTATTAAATAAATTTTTTAGTGGTAGTATCGGTGATGTTGATATAAATTTTGATTTTAATATAAAGGGAACAGACTTATCAAATGTTGTTCATTTTGGAAAAGCTACTGATAGATTAGAAAACTTTAAATATAAATTACAACAAATAGAATTTTATGATGCAAATATATTAGGTTTACAATCAGCAACGGCTGGTAATTCATATCAATTTGCACAAAATGTTTCTAAATTTAAAAATCTAAAAACAGCTGTAATAGCTGGCTTTGATGATATAGAAAACCAACTATACTATCATTCTTCTTCATATGAAGGAACTAGCTCTTATGGAGATTATTGGAATTTATCTTGGCCAAAGGAAACAGGTATTGAACCATATAAATTGGCACCCACAACTTCTTCTCTAGCATTGTCTTGGCTAGGACAAATAACTCATGAAGGAGCAGACCATTATAATACTGGAGCAATGTATTCTGCTTCAATGTACGATATGTTTAATGATAATTCTTTACAAAGATTAATTCCTAGTCATGTTCTTAGAGACGAAAACAACGCCGAATATTCTAGGTTTGTTAATATGATAGCACAACACTTTGATTATATATATTTTTATATTAGATCATTACTTGATATTCATAAACGAGATAATAACATATATGAAGGATTATCTAAGGATTTAATAAAACCGGTACTAGAATCTTTAGGTTGGTATCCTCATCAAGGATTTGACTTTGATGACCTATGGACATATCATCTAGGAACAGATTCTTCAGGAAGTTTTGGTGCATCACAAATCAACCACACTGCGGACTTTACCCAATCTGTAACGTTTGCAAATAACAGTCAAACAAGTCAATCTTTTTCAAGAGAAGAAATATCTAAAGAATTATGGAAAAGAATATTAAATAATTTACCTGGGGTAATGAAGTCAAAGGGTTCTGAAAAATCAATACGGTCTCTGATTAGTATGTATGGTTTACCATCAACAATATTAAAGATCTATGAATATGGAGGACCTCAAGTTAACCCTAACAGAAAATCAAAGGTAATATATGATAGGTATTCTTACTCTATAAAATCTTCTCCAAATGATTATATTAAGGGTACTTGGTCACCAGCATCGGCTTCAGTCGGACCAGTTAGATACCCAGACACTGTTGAAATGAGGTTTAGAATACCTGATATATCATCAAATAAGACTCCAATGGTTCTATGGAATACTTATAGTGGTAGTGTATCTATCTGGCTTGAACCAACCTCATCTAAACTAACGGATGGTCTTTCAAATACATCAACAAACTTTTTTCAAAAAAATGTTTATGGAAGAGTACATTTCGCCCTTAGATCTGGTTCAGGAGCATCATCAAGAATGATATCAGCCTCTACAGATTACGCTCCTATATATGATGGAGATTGGTGGAATATACAACTATCAAGAAGAGACGCAGCTAAAGACCAAGATAAGTTTGCATTTACAGGGTCAACTAAAATAGCAGATCATGCTGCTCAAGATTTAAGATACCAATTATATTGTAAAAAGAAATCTGATTTTTCAGTATATGGAAAAATACCATTTAATCTTAGTTCTAGTTTGGATGTATCTGGTTCTCTTGGAGAACGAACAGCAAGTTATAATAGGGCTTGGGGTGGAACAACTGGTGATATTATAGATGAAACTGTTTTAGGTAAATTATGTCACTACGTTGGTGGAGGAATAGGAACAGAAACTGGAGATAATTTTTTATCAGTTAGTGCTAGTAGCCAAACATTTTCTGGATCACTTCAAGAATTTAGGCTATGGCACCATCATCTATCAGAATCTGTTTTTGAAGGTAGGGTAAATTCGAATAGATCTATAGAAGGTAGATCGATGACTTCTTCTTATCATGATAATTTAGTAAGATGGGCTTTAGGTAATGACCTAAATAAATATAATGTTTCTCACTCAGTACAAATATCATCAAGCCACCCAGCACTATCTAGTAGATTTGTAAATGGGACAGGTACAACCTTAACCACACAAGGTACTCTTTACGGTTACCAAGCATTAGGTAAAACAAAAGGATATGGTGAAGAAGAGGAAAGAACGTTTACACTAATGCCTAAAGAAATAGGTTTTTCTCAGCATTCTGAAAAAATAAGGTTAGAAGATAATTCTCTTAAAAACTCAACGTTGGCTGTTGACGTCAAAAATGAAAAAAGTTCCAATGATACTAATCCAGTTGATTCAAATAAATTAGGTATATTTTTCTCTCCAGTAGACGAAATAGATTTAGATATAGCCCATGAATTTGGACCATATGATCCAGACAATTTAGTTGGTGATCCAATGGATACATTCAGGCCTAGTTATTTACAGTTAGGACATGCAAGAGATCACTATTTCAAGAAACACTTTGGTAATCCAAACTTTTCTTCATATATACGACTAATGCAATATTTTGATGATTCTCTATTTAGAACAATACGACAATTATTGCCTGCAAGGGCAAATGCTCAAGTTGGTTTATTGGTAAAACCACATAAACTTGAAAGGCCAAAGGTTTTAGCAAAACCATCTGCAAGTATGCATGGATATACGGCGGTTGAAAGACTAGAACCAGAACCACTTATGGGTAGTATAGGTATACTTGATTCAATGTCCTTTTCAGGATATTCTGCAGGAGAATTTGGTCAATGGAGATGGAAGGGAACACAATACCACGCAAATTCCCACTCTGCCTTTGGGCCCTCAGGTTCAAAAGTGATGAATCACCAAGGTTCTAGAGAAGGCGGGTTTATGCTTGTTGCTTCAACATCAAATGCAGCTATAATGAAAGACAGGTTCAAACCATTAAATAATAGAGAGGCGGCTCTTGGATTATTAAACACAACTGTTGGTGAAATAGAAGCAGATATGGACTATACTAAATTTGGATATGACCATGTATTAAAGGGTGCTAGATATATAC
>Ga0209279_10001933_pt1 | contig 10432 bp, 17 predicted proteins | sample CoawatmetaG00DNA_3_FD_187508 | JGI IMG/M metagenome (GOLD analysis project Ga0209279, IMG submission 187508) | Marine microbial communities from the West Antarctic Peninsula - Coastal water metaG006-DNA (SPAdes) (version 2) | ecosystem: Environmental > Aquatic > Marine > Coastal ... | reverse complement strand
AATACATCCATTATCTCTTCTAAATCATTTATTTTAGCGTGATTCATAACTTTATTATCTCGTTTTCTGTAACTTTTAGTTTGTGTTTGTAACCATCATCGTTTTGCTCACATAAATAGAGTTCATCGATAATCTCAATTACTTTATAAGAACCATTAATCCCCACCTTTCCAATAAGAACCCAATCTCCAACTTTTGCTTTTCTCTGTGACTCTCTTTCCTCAATCCACTTTTGTTCTTCACTCATTGTTAACCCTTATGAAAAATAAATATGGGTTCGTATTTTAATGTAACCCCATCCACATCTACTTTGTTTTTAACATTTGACTGGTCAACTCCAATCATTGACGCCATCAACATCTTTAACTTACCTTTATATTTACCACCAAGTGATTCTATTATATCAATCGAATCTTGTTCTAATGGATGAAAGTTACCTCCATTTAACTTGATGTCAGCAATATTCCAAAGTAAATACCTATCGTTTCTTAAACTTTCATAAGCATTTGTTAGCGTTGGTTTAAGAAAGTTATCTCTCCAATCTGAATACATTGGATAAGACTTAAAAGATTGTTCTTCATCATCCGAGTATTGCTCTCTATCAAAGTAAGGTGGTGAAGTAAACACCATATCTAACTTACCTTTGTATTGTTGGAAGTCCGGATGGTCACCAACATGCTCCGAACCAATCTGAAAGTAATGGTGTGTATTCTTTGACTCTTCCCAAAATGAATTAGTTTCTAAACCATGTTCATTAAAGAAGTCAGCGACATATTCATACCTTGACTTATTAAGTTCAGGTATCCAATTATCTGTATTCGGGTCTGTTCCAATGTAATGTATTTTCTTCTTGGAAGCCATAGCACCAAGTATCCTACCACCCCAACCACTTGAAGGATCGTAAATATTAAGTGGCTCATCTTGCTTGATATGGTCAGTATATTTCTCATACAACAACCTAGCAGTTAATGGTGGAAAGTTAACGGCTGGTTGTGAGTTTAGACTCAATCTGAATATCTGAAATGCCTTGGGGAATAACTTGGTGTGTATATCATAAAATCTAATCATAAACACATTAGTTTTGTTATTACCACCCTTAGTCAAAACATTATCAGTAACATCATCAATAGATAACTTTACTTTTAATGTCGGACACCATAAGTTAGTAACCATCTCATCTGTAATCAATCCCTCTTTGTAAGCCTGTTTGATTTCATCAGCAGTTATAGTTACATATGATTTAAGATATTTTTCTTGATGTGATTTAGAAATCCACAATCGATGGTTCTTAAATTTTAACTTATTGTCTTGATAATATCTTAACCACTCAACAGCATTTTCACCATTCCAATAAGGTAGCTTATTCTTTTCATTTTCTTTTCTATCTTTTGATAAAGACTTGCTGAAACTATACATGGAATCTCTACGAAGTCCTCGTCTTAAAGCCTTGAAAAATAAATCTTTATTTACATCTTCTTTGATTCTATCGTAAATAGAGTTAAGAGTTACATCACCCATATCACCAATACGGGTTTTAAGCATAGTTGGAAAGAACTGATTGACTCCATTAGCAAACTTATTAAAGTTCTTTATAACATTTCTCTGTCCATCGTCAGCCTTTTCTATGAAACCATGAATATCATATTCTCTTAGTTTTCTAAATGAACTAATTATCTGCTCAATAGATTGACCGACCATTGGTGGCGTTCCACGTTCATCCCAATCTTCTATAATATACTGGCGAACTTCAGTAATCCACTCGTCTAGTTCTTTATCATTTTTTAAAAACAATTCGTGGTAGGTAATATTAACTGCTGAATCTAATATACCACTTTTCTCGTAATAATATTTACTCACTAACAACCTCTTTTAATTTACCTAAATGTTGTCCCGTTGCTTCAAGGTATTTTATAGCATCTGCTAAATCTTTAGCAAGGAATGTATAACCCTCATCAGTTGTCCACTTTTTATACTGGTCGAATTGACCTTTAGATTTCTTCATAGTATATCTCCATTGTATCCTACTAATTTACGAATATTATTGTGATTTGTCAAGCACTTTTTATTTAAATATGTTAGGATTTTGTTTTAATGTTTGTGTTGTAATTAAGTTTTTTAATTTAGTGGTTGACCAACCATGCGCTCTCGATGTATAAATAACTTTTGGTGGTAAGTCTTTACCTGTATATGGCTTATCAATATAATCATCTCCTAATATTCTAACATCAGGTTTAAGCAATTTTATAAGATTATAAAGTTCATCTTCCGTTTGATATACATGCACATCATCTATATACCGAATAGCCATTAAAGCTTCACATCTATCATCAAGTGGTATAACTGGTTTGTATTTATTATGTCTACTTAACGATGGATTATTTTGTAAAAATACAATAAACACATCACAATGATTTTTAGCATCTTTAAAACATTTTATAAAACCTGGATGTAACACATCGAAATTGCCTGCTGTAAACCCAAGTATCTTTTTTTTAAGTTTTGTGATTTTATATCCTAATGTTCTGTTAACCAATTTCTAAAATCTACTTGGGGAATCCAACCTAGTAATTCTTTAGCCTTTGTTATATCTGCTAATGTTATGTCTGGCTCATATCTTTTTTCTACATATACGATATCATCACTAATTAGCTTAGCTACTTTATTGATAGATATTGCCTCACCATTACCAATATTTATTGACTCACCATCCCCTACCTTTTCACTCCATGATGCTAAGAAATTAGCTTTAACTACATCATCAACTGAAATAAAATCTCTTCGTTGCTCTCCATCACCAGTTATTGTTAATGATTGATTATTAGCATGTTGTCTCATAAATATGCCTGTTACCAAAGAGTATGCACCTTTGTCTCTTTGTCTTGAACCATACACATTAAAGTATCGTAAACATACCGACTCCAACCCATATAATTCTGAAAACAACTTACAGTATTGTTCACCCATTAGTTTTTGTAATGCGTATGGACTCATTGGATGTATCTCGGCATGTTCTGTTGTTGGTATCTCTATTGGATTACCATAACATGAAGAAGAAGCACTATACACAATTCTTTTAACTTTATTTTCTCTACACGCCATTAAAACATTTAATGTACCATTAACATTTGTATTGTGAAATGGAATAGGATTCTTAATTGATGGATCTACTTCAGCACAAGCAGCTAAATGGAATACAACATCCACGCCTTCAAACATAAAATAATCAGATTTTGATTTCATTAAAGATATATCGATGTTATGAAAGATTGCATTTTCATTTAAATATTCTTTTTTACCAGAAGAAAGATTATCTAATACAATTACTTCATGACCGCCATTACATAAGTAATCAACTAAGTTACTACCTATAAAACCCGCACCACCTGTTACCAAATACTTCATCAATCATCTTCCCCTAATATTGAATGTAATAACACTTGATGAGCAGTTTCTACAACACCATAATCATGTGAATCTACCCAATATTTCATCACCCCACCATCAAAGGTATTTAACCTATTATCTTTATCAAAACCAGACAATAATATAAATTTTATTCCTAAACTTTTACAGAATCTAGCACAATTAAAAATATTCATTGAATTACCCGATGATGATATTAATATCACTAATGTATCCTTATCAGCAAAATCTTTTAAGAACTCTACATATGCCTCATCTCTACCATAATCATTTATATAACAAGTTAATCTTGAAGGATCAGAGAAACTTATACATCTTTTATTAAGTTGTTTGGTATAATCTTGTGATATATGAGATGCTACTGAATTACTACCACCATTTCCTATGATTATTATATTTTGATGACTATCAATGATATGCTCTAAATCATTTTTATAATGTTTTATTCTTTCTATTTCATTTTTTAATTCATTTAATTTCATTTATTCTCCAACATAAATTATTCGCGAACCTTGTGGTTCTAAATCTACAGGTATTTGTCGTAAATCAGGTAAAGAGTTTATTATTTCTTTATGTTTTTCTTTTGGGGCATAAAAAATTAAAAAACCACCACTACCGGCACCACACAACTTTCCACCTAAAGCACCATTTGAAATTGCAATTCTATACCATTCGTCTATATACCCATTACTTATAGAGTTTTGTGTTTGTCTTTTTGTCATCCACCCCTCATTTAACAAATATCCAAAATATTCTAAATCATTTTGTTCCAATGATAATTTCATCTCATCTGCCAATGATACTAATTTCTTAACTAATAATCTTTTCTTTTTATTGTTTTTTAAAAAAGAACTTGTCTTAGTTAAAATTTCATCAGCCGATGACGATCTAGTTAAACCGGTATAAAAAAATAATAAGTTTTCATGTAGTTCTTTTTTAGTTTCTTTAGAACAGATTATAGGATTAACAAATGTACTACCATCTGAATTAAATTTTATGTGATTTAATCCCCCATACGCAGCTATATATTGATCCTGTTTTCCAATATTCTTCTTACATTTATTTATTTCTATATCACATGCGTTTTTTGCTAATGTTTCTGATGATGAACTTTTACCCAAATAAGCATACAAGGCATTTAACAAACCTACTGTATATGTACTAGAAGAACCCAAACCCGTACCCATTGATGGAATGTCAGAAATAGAAGTTATTTCTATACCATTATCAATACCGACAACTTTTAAACTTTCTCTAATAAGTTCGTGTTTAAGTTCATTTGGAGTATCAACAAACTCTGTAATAGAATAACTTGCTCTTATTTTATCATCAAATTTTTTATTTATAGTTATGTAAATATATTTGTTGATAGCAGTAGTTATAACTGCACCAGCATCTTTTTCATAGTACGATGGTAAGTCACTCATACCACCCATAAAACTTATTCTTAATGGAGTTTTAGAAACAATCATTCTTTTCTCATCCGTTTTAATGCTGCCCCAACCACCATGTGCATATCATAATATTTATATTCAGCTAATCTCCCACCGAAGATAACATTATTTTCTTTTCTAGCTAGGCCTTTATACAATTTATATTTATTGTTATTTTCATCATCATTTATTGGATAAAAAGGTATGTCATCTTCCCCACATTCTTTAGCATATTCATACATAACATAAGATTTACTATTAGTTTTAGCTTTATGTGGTTGGAAATGTTTATGTTCAACTATTCGCGTATAAGGTACATCTTCATCAGAATAATTAATAGTTGCACATCCTTGATAATCACCATCTACTACTTTATTTTTATGAACTAATGTTCTATAATCGAGTCTTCCAAATTTATAATCATAATACTCATCTATCCTACCAGTAAAGATAATTTTGTTAGCTAATGAATCCCATTGTTCTCTATCCTTAAAGTAATCAACATCCGTTTTTATATCAATACCTTTTAATAAATTTACAAATAAATCTGTATAACCATTTTCTGGAAATCCTTGATACTTGTCGGTAAAATATCCATTTTCATAAGTCAATCTAATAGGTAACCTTTTTATTATAAAAGTAGGCAATTCTTTAGGATCTTTATCCCATTGTTTTTTTGTATACCCCTTTACGAAAGTCTCATAAATTTCTTTACCAACTTGAGAAAGCATCCATTCTTCTAAATTTTTAGGATTGTCGATATCCTCTTTAACTTCATTTAATTTATCTACGGCTTCTTCTGGCGTTTTTACACCCCAAAGTTGCTGTAAAGTCATCAAGTTTATAGGAAAAGAATAGATTTTATCTTTATATGAAACTCTAACAAAATGGTGATACGTTCTAAACTCAGTAAATTTATTTACATAGTTCCAAATCTTCTCATCATTGGTATGAAATATATGACCACCATACTTACACACATGAATGTTCTCAATTTCTTCTGAATAGCAATTACCACCGATGTGATTTCTCTTTTCTAAGACTAAACACTTATAACCTTTATTGGTTAATTCTCTTGCAGATATAGCACCATATAAACCAGAACCCACAATTAAATAGTCGTATTTACTAGAATCTTCTAAAGAAATTGACATAGTCAAACCCCGCAATTCTTTCAATGGATGTTCTTTCTTTTAATGATCTCATCATATCTAATCCCTCATGCCATATCGGAGAGTCAAATGTGTCTTCTGCATATTTTGACTTCTCTTGTACTGATTTTAAATCAGGTTCTGTATAGTATGGATAGTCATGTGGTAAAATATCAATCAATGAGTTATCTCGTGTGTGTATTGCATTAGCACCTACAGCAGATGCTACAGAACTTTTAGTGTTAGGTTTATATAAAAATTGTAAATCATCTTTTGGTCTAACGGAATAATGACAAGTATATAATGGTGAAGTTGTAGTCATTTTCTCCCAATCATAAACTGCAGTTAAGTTTTCAACCTGTTCTTTATGAAAATGACCAGCTGGTGAACCTATATATGCTAACTTAAATTCATATTCATTATTACAATAGTATTCAATATTTTGTAAATGTTTTTTATCCCAATGATGATATAAAACTTCAATTTCTAATTTAGGGCATAAAAGTTTTATTGTATTTTTTAAATCCTCCGTGGGAACAATTAAGCCATCTAATACCCATTTTTGTTTATTAATCATATAACATAATTGTTTTATGGTATAATTATTATTAGCAATACAATCAATAACATCTAATATAAGTAAATTATTATTTTTTTTCAATTGCTCAATGCCATCATCTGGTATTTCTTTTAGGAAAACTACAATAGAATCTTTAATACCATCTGGTAGTCTATTCACACCTATTTCGTTTATTAATATTTCACCATCCCAATATTTACTTTTGTATCCCAATGATTGGAGATGTTCACTTATGTCTTCCCCTCGATTAATTGAGGATCCCCATCTATTTAGAGATCTAAATATAACATTTCTCATAATTTTCCTATGTTAGTATTTAATTTACTAATATTATTGTAACTTATCAAGCACTTTTTCTTTAAATTCCACGATACCATCTGCCAAGTTAGCTTCCCAATCTTCGTGGGCTTGTTCATCAGCACCATCTGTAATATATTTAAATGATATAAAAGGTACATCGTAATTATAACATACCTTAGCAAGAGCATATGCTTCCATATCAACAACCTCGCCATAGTATTGTGATTTATCTTCCACAAAACAATCGCCAGTTCCACATGTAGCATTTCTACCTATTGGATTGAAGTCTATATTTTGTTGTTGTATGATTACAGGTGGATCCTGTTCAAATGGTGTCTCACCTCGTAGAAAACCAAGACCTGTAACATCCATATCTCTTTGAACAAACTTGGTACAATCAACAAGGGTTTTCTTTTTAATCTTACGAGAACCAGCAGTTCCATAGTTGATAACAAGATTTATTCTAGCATCATGATTAATACTACCTTCTACTGCCAATCTTTTTGTTAATTCATAAGTAGCATTTACTTTACCCACACCAGTAATCAAAAGATTATGAGGTTTCCAATCTTCTAACTGACCTTGTGTTTCTACATCTAATGCTGATACTATTAATATATTCTTTCTCATAACCTTATTACCTTCTATATGTTTTGGGATGTATGGGCACATTAAACAACCGTACCCACAACAATAACCTCGTTCTGTTAAAAACTCGCGAGACAGCATTACTTATGTGTTAAATCTATCTCGTGCTCGTCTTCATATGTTTTTAATATTCTCTTAACCAATGGATGTCGGACACAATCTTCTCTATTAAAAGCCATGTGGTTTACACCCTCGACATCTTGTAATCTATACCATGCATCATAAAATCCACTCTTCTCATAGTTGGTTACACCATTGGTTTTGTACTTATCACATTGAGACATATCACCTTGTATAATCATCTTACAATTCTCTGATATTCTAGTTAGTAAGGTTTTGATTTGCATAGGTGATACATTCTGTGCTTCATCTAATATCACGTAGCAATTCTCTAAGTTAACACCACGTAAGAAGTTCAACACGCCTATCTCTATCTTGTTGTCTTGAATCATCTTACCAGCTTTATCTTTACCGATAATCTTATCTAAGATAGTAAAGGTTGACTCATTGTATTGTTGTATCTTTGATGATAATTCGCCAGGTAGAAACCCTAGCTTATCTTCATTACCAACATCAACTGTTGGATTGATGATAATAAGTTTATCATATGGCGTTCCCCTACGAAGAACATCCTGTAGAGCTTTATATATTGAAACATAGGTCTTACCTGTTCCGGCTATACCATGACATAAAACCAATTGAGTTTGGTCTTCACTTATTATATCGTGAAATACTCTTTGGTTTAATGTTTTGGGTTTAAAGTTATTTACTATTTTCGGAATGGCACCTACATCGGACTTATAAGTTCGTTTAGTCATATTGGATTACGCTCCTAACGTTTATATCAAAATTATCTATTCGTGGCACATATTTTAAATCAACTAAAACTACATTTCCAACTACATCATATCCAGCTTCTTTTGCTAACTTGTTTGTTGCTGATATTGTTCCACCACTAGCTAACACATCATCTACAATAACTACCTCTCCACTACCTTCTGGTAGTTCTAATGAAGCATTACCATATTCTAAATTATAATCTATTGTGTGAACATTATCACCAGGTGTTTTACCTTTCTTTCTAGCACATATAACACCACCACCAAAATATACAGCAAGTGCTGAAGCAAATACATATCCTCTCGAATCTATACCAACCCAATACTTAGGGTTTCTAACTCGTCTACCCATTTCTACAACAGATGACCTAAATGTTTCTTCTTCTGCTAATAATGGTGAAAGGTCTTTGAAATTAACCCCCTCTATTGGAAAGTTTGGGTATTCTTTAATAAAGTCTTTATAACCAGCCATTCACTTCACTCCATATTTTAGTTGTTTTTGGAAACACTTCTTTCATTTGTTCTAACATCACTTTAGCATACTCTTGTATCTCTACCTGTGATGTCTTTTCGTTTCTTAACTCAATAAAGTTCATAACTGCCTGAAAGGATGCTGTCCAATATACTTCGGTGTATTGATTTAATGGTAGGATTATTCTTGCCTGTTCTTTAGCCATACCAGCATTAATCATTCTTTCATACGCCATTTCTACTTGTCTCATATACTCATTGAAAACACTTGTCATCCTCTTCTGTTGTAAGTCATCCAATACACCCTCAGATGCTTGCTTATTATCGTCTGATTGTTTTCTCCAAACTTCGGGTATGTAAAAATCTTTTACTGGTACATATCTACCACTAATCTCATTCCAAGCGTGGTCTTTGGCTGAACTATTAGATGTTGTTTCTATACCAACCACATGTTTATACCATTGTCTCATTACAAACTCTGGTGCTTTAACATGGAATTGAACCTGTAAATGTCTGAATGGACTAAAGTGTTTATACTTAGCAAGATAACGAACTAACCTTTCATCTGTCTTATCGTATACTTCTTTTCGTTTACCGAATGATACACGAGCAGAGTTAACTACGGTTAAGTCATCACCAAGTGAGTCAATAACTTCTATGAAACCTTTATCTAAAACATTATTTTTCACCTACCTTGACCTCTGTATTTCTTCTTTTTGAATCGTTTAGAACCTACTCTTGTGCTGAACTTAGTACCCCTACCTTGACCTTGTGTTGTTTTCTTTTTAGATTTAGTACCACCATCGTTACCAAATCCACCTCTAGCTTTTGCCATTATAACCTCTGTTGTTTATTTTTTCTTAAAATGTATCAATGGAGGACCAACTCTCCTCTTTAATTCTAGTAGTGATACTTCAATATCTCTTTCAGTTAATTTTATACCCAAGTCTATTTCCAATCCAATCTTTATTACAGGTTTGTTTTTCATTCTTTACCTCTAATAGAATTTAAGAATCGTTTAAATAGTTTTTTTATAATATATGGTTTAGTTAGATTTCTAGCCATCATCAAGATGACTTGCCCCCTCACAATTGCCTCTTGATGTTCACTCATAACCTATGTTCTCCTCAGGTTGTCTTTGTTATCTTTTTTGCTAACCAATCGATTATTTCGATTGAATATGTACAATACATACAGAAAAATACTAACCAGAATTCGGATATTAATTTTGAGATAAATTCTATCATCCTAGTTTATCTCCTACATTATCTGTAAACTCACGTGATGTAGCTACTACTATTGGTGTGGGTGGGACATGATAATATTCAGATCCTGTTAGATATGCCATCGCCTCACCTTTAATATCATCTAAACTAGCATTCTCATCTAAAGTTTCAATACTAGTTCTATACTCTTGTCCATCTGAACCTGATATATTCAACTTCCAACTATCAAAAGTATCATCAACTACTATTTTTATTACTTCTAGTATTGAACTACTTTGTGCCTGTGTTACTGTAAATAAATCAGCCATTATTTATTCTCCTGCTCTTCTGCTGGCTTATCAACTAAGTCTTCTTTCTTAGC
>Ga0209279_10001926_pt1 | contig 10450 bp, 8 predicted proteins | sample CoawatmetaG00DNA_3_FD_187508 | JGI IMG/M metagenome (GOLD analysis project Ga0209279, IMG submission 187508) | Marine microbial communities from the West Antarctic Peninsula - Coastal water metaG006-DNA (SPAdes) (version 2) | ecosystem: Environmental > Aquatic > Marine > Coastal ... | reverse complement strand
GTCTAACAGATTGCGTGAATTATCTTTTTTAAACAAAGGAATAAAACTTTCTATAATAGATAAAAGAAAAAAAGTAGATGGAGAATTTGTTAAAGATTTATTCGAGTCTAAAGATGGGCTAAAAGAATTTATTCGTTTTTTAGATGAAAACAGAGAACCTTTAACTTCAGATGTTATATCAATGGAAGGTGAGAAAAATGATATTCCAGTTGAAGTTGCTATGATATACAACACTTCATACACGGAAAACTTACATTCTTATGTAAATAATATTAATACACATGAGGGCGGAACTCATCTTGCAGGATTTAGAAGAGGATTGACTTCTACCTTAAAAAAATACGCAGACTCGTCAGGCATGCTAGATAAGTTAAAGTTTGATATTGCAGGTGATGATTTCAGGGAAGGACTTACTGCAATTATATCAGTTAAAGTTGCTGAACCTCAATTTGAAGGACAAACAAAAACCAAATTAGGGAACAGAGAGGTGAATTCAGCGGTATCTCAAGCAGTTTCTGAGATGCTTGAAAATTATTTAGAAGAAAACCCTAATGATGCTAAAATAATTGTTGAGAAAGTAATTTTAGCAGCTCAAGCTAGACATGCAGCAAGAAAGGCTCGTGAAATGGTCCAAAGAAAGACAGTAATGAGTGGTGGGGGACTTCCAGGAAAATTATCAGATTGTTCTGAACAAGACCCAGCATTATGTGAAGTATATTTAGTTGAGGGAGATTCTGCAGGTGGTACAGCAAAACAAGGAAGAGATAGGAACTTTCAAGCCATTTTACCTTTGAGAGGTAAAATATTAAATGTTGAAAAAGCAATGCAACATAGAGTGTTTGAAAATCAAGAAATTATTAATATTTATACTGCATTAGGAGTAACAATAGGTACTGAAGAAGATAGTAAAGCACTTAATGTAGAGAAATTAAGATACCATAAGATAGTTATTATGTGTGATGCCGATGTTGATGGAAGTCATATTGCAACTCTTATTTTGACTTTCTTTTTTAGATATATGAAGGAATTGGTTGAAAATGGAAATATTTACATTGCAACTCCTCCATTATATTTGGTAAAAAGAGGAGCGAAAAAAGAATATGCTTGGAATGATGAAGAGCGTGATCAGATTATGGAGAAAATGGGTCAAGGTTGTTCTATTCAAAGATATAAAGGACTTGGAGAAATGAATGCTATACAGCTTTGGGAAACCACAATGAATCCTGAATTTAGAACATTTAGAAAGGTAACCATTGACAATGCAGTTGAAGCTGATAGAGTTTTTTCAATGTTGATGGGGGATGAAGTTCCGCCTAGAAGAGAGTTTATTGAGAAAAATGCAACTTATGCTAACATTGATGTTTAAAAAATAAAATAAAAATTTATATGAAAGTTACTATAGTAGGAGCGGGAAATGTAGGGGCAACGTGTGCTAATGTAATAGCATCGCAGTCTATTGCAAGTGAAGTTGTTCTTTTAGATATTAAAGAAGGATTTGCTGAAGGTAAAGCACTAGATATGATGCAAACTTCAACAACTTTAGGATTTGGTACTAAAATCATAGGAACTACTGGAGATTACTCCTTAACCTCGAATAGTGACGTAGTTGTAATAACATCTGGAATTCCTAGAAAACCAGGAATGACAAGAGAAGAATTAATAGGGATTAATGCTGGAATTGTAAAAGATGTTTCACAAAATATATTAAAACATTCAAGTGAAGCAATTATTGTAGTAGTATCGAACCCAATGGACACCATGACTTATTTGACTTTGAAATCTACAGGCTTGCCAAAAAATAGAGTGATTGGAATGGGAGGTGCTTTAGACAGTTCTAGGTTCAAAACATGTCTGTCTTCGGCTCTAGATAGACCTGCGAATGATATTCACGGAATGGTAATTGGAGGACATGGTGACACTACGATGATTCCTCTTACAAGGTTAGCTAGTTATAATGGAATACCAGTTTCAGAATTAATTTCTTCAGATGAATTAGAGGAAGTTGCTCAGAATACAATGGTTGGTGGTGCTACTTTAACAAAACTTCTTGGTACTTCAGCTTGGTATGCTCCCGGAGCTTCAGTTGGTTTTCTTGTAAAATCAATACTAAATGATGAAAAAAGAATTATTCCTTGTTCAGTATTTTTAGATGGAGAATATAATCAAGATGATATTTGTATTGGAGTTCCTTGCATTATAGGTAAAAATGGGTGCGAAAAAATTGTTAATATTGAACTAAATGATTCTGAAAAAGTAAAGTTTAGTGAAAGTGCTGAGGCTGTAAGAAAAATGAATTTAGCTCTTTAAATAATTGAATTAATAAACGATTTAAGCCGAACATTTATTTAGAATTGCTTTATCCTGAAGTAAATCATATATTTGCTCGTTTTAAAAAAAGAATTTTCTAAAAATAATTGTATGCAAAATAATGGTCTAATAAAGTTTTTTGCTTTTTGTTTCGGCTTAGTTAGCTTATATCAAATTTCATTTACTTTCATAACATCTAGAGTTGAAGATAAAGCTTTAGAGTATTCAATAAATTCTATCTCTGATCAAGAATTAAATTTTCAAGATTTAAGAGATGAAAAATATGTTAATTATTTAGACTCTATTTCCGGTGAGAGTATTTTTGGGTTTACTACATACAGTAGTGCTAAAAATAAAGAACTTAATAAAGGGCTAGATTTAAAAGGAGGTATAGATGTTACTTTACAAATTTCTGTTAAAGATATTTTAAAAGGTTTAGCAGAAAATACTAGAGACCCTATTTTTAATAAAGCCCTTGATAACGCTGATGAGTTACAAAAAGATTCAGATGACACTTATTTAGAATCTTTTTTCGATTCATTTGAGTCAATAAAAGGAGACTCTAGCTTAGCTTCTCCAGATATTTTTGCTAACAGATCTCTAAGTGATGAGATTAATTTTGAAATGACTGATAATGAGGTTAAGCCAATAATAAGAAGAAAGATTGATGAATCTATTGTTTCTGCATTTGAAGTTTTAAGAAAAAGAATTGATAAGTTTGGCGTAACTCAACCTAATATTCAAAGGTTAGGAAATTCAGGAAGAATTCGTGTAGAATTACCTGGAGCTAAGGATGTCGCAAGGGTTAAAAACTTACTTCAAAGTACTGCTCAACTAGAATTTTGGGTTACTGAAAAAAATGATCAATTTTTAACTTTTTTATCTCAAGCTAATGAAGCATTAAAAGAAATAGTTTTAGATCCTGTTTCAGACGTTGAAAATAAAGAATCTTCTAAAATTGATGATCTTTTAGCTGATGTTGAAGCTAACGACTCTATTAGTTCTTCTGATAAAAACCCATTGTTTGATTATTTAGTTGGAACTGGTTTTCAAGGAGGTCCAGTAATTGCTCAGTTTTTAGCTAAAGATCAAAAGAAAATTGAAGAGTATCTTTCAATGCCAGAAATTAGACAGCTACTTCCCTCTGACAAAAGATTTACTCGTTTTCTTTTTGGAAAGCCAGATTCAAACACTAAAGTAGTTGATTTATATGCTATAAAATCAAACAGAGATAATGAGCCTCCATTAAGTGGAAGTGTAGTTGTTGATGCTAGTCAGTCTTATGATATAACTAACGCAGCAGCTGTTTCCATGCAGATGAATGGTAAAGGTGCTAGGAAATGGGAAGAAATGACTGGGAATGCTTATAAAGATAAGAGCAATATAGCAATCGTTTTAGACAACATAGTTTACTCTGCACCAGGAGTTTCTAAAGGTGCAATTTCAGGTGGAAGATCCGAAATTTCAGGACAATTTACATTAAACGAAGCAATTGATTTAGCTAATGTGTTAAGAGCTGGAAAATTACCCGCTTCTGCTGAAATTATTGAGTCTGCAGTAGTTGGTCCATCTCTAGGAAAAGAAAATGTTAAGAAAGGAATAAATTCATTTATTATTGCTTTAATTTTAGTTTTGTTGTGGATGATATTCTACTATGGTAGAGCTGGAATATATGCGGATGTTGCACTTGTTTTAAATATCGTATTAATTTTTGGAATATTAGCTGGACTAGGTGCAGTGCTTACTCTCCCGGGAATTGCAGGTATAGTTTTAACTATTGGTATGTCAGTTGATGCAAATGTTCTAATATTTGAACGTACTAGAGAAGAACTTTCTAAAGCTAAAGGGCTTAAGCAATCTGTTAGTGATGGTTTTAATAATGCACTATCTTCAATTTTAGATGCAAATATTACAACAGGTTTAACAGCTTTAATTTTATTTATCTTTGGCTCAGGTCCTATAAAAGGATTTGCTACTACTCTTTTAATAGGTATCGCAACTTCTTTATTCACTGCTATATTTATAACTAGAATGTTAGTTGATGCTAGATTAAATAAATCTAAAAATTTAGATTTTTCTACAAAATTGACGAAAAATTTATTTAAAAATTTAAGTATTTCTTTTTTACAAAAAAGAAAAGCTGCTTATGTTATTTCTTTGTCTTTAATATCGGTTGGTGTATTTTCACTTTTTACCAACGGTTTAAATGAAGGAGTTGATTTCGTTGGAGGAAGATCATATACTGTTAGATTTGATAAAAATGTTAATCAAAGTGATGTTCAAAATGACCTTATTGCAGTTTTTGGAAATGCTGAAGCAAAAACTTACGGATCTGATAACCAACTAAAAATAACTACTAATTACAAGGTTGATGTAGAAGGTTCTGAAATTGATATTGAAATTGAAGAAAAAATGTTTGAATCATTAAAAAAATATCTTCCTGTAAATATTTTATATGATGATTTTGTTAATGGATCAGATGATAAAACAGTTGGAATAATGTCTTCTACAAAAGTTGGCCCAACAATTGCCGATGATATAAAGAAAAACTCTTTTCTTGCAATATTTGGTTCTTTAATAGTAGTGTTCTTATACATACTATTAAGATTTAGAGACTGGCAATATTCTTTAGGAGCAGTAGCTGCAGTGTTTCATGATGTTTTAATAGTGTTAGGTGTGTTTTCTATTGCATATACTTGGATGCCTTTTAATATGGAAATAAATCAAGCCTTTATTGCTGCCATTTTAACGGTAATAGGTTATTCATTAAATGATACAGTTGTTGTATTTGACAGGATTAGAGAGTTCAGGTTTATTAATAAAACTTGGGAATTTAAAAAAATAGTTGATGGAGCATTAAATAGTACTTTAAGTAGAACATTAAACACTTCATTCACCACTTTAGTAGTTCTTTTAGCGATATTTTTATTTGGAGGTGAATCCATTAAAGGATTCATGTTTGCTTTAATTATTGGGGTAGTTGTTGGTACTTATTCTTCTGTATTCATTGCTACACCTGTTATGTATGAGACTTTAAAAAAGAGTTTAAAAAAGTAATTTAGACTCTAAGTTTTTTTACTGTTTAGCATAAAGAAAAATCCTGTTAATATAAGCGGAATACTCAACCATTGGCCAGTACTTAATACTCCAAAGAGTTCTTCTAGATAGCCTCCTTGACTTTCTTTTACATATTCTACTAATATTCTTATAGAAAACAGACCGGACAAGAAAAGGCCGAATATAAATCCTTGTTTATTTTTCAAATCAGTTTTCCAATATAATTGCCTTAGAATTATAAAAAGTAATAAATATCCAAATGCTTCATATAGTTGAGCAGGGTGTCTAGGGAATATTTCTCCTCTGTTTAAAAAGACTACTCCAAAGTTCGACTCTGTGTAATTACCAACTATTTCAGAATTGAAGAAGTTCCCAATTCTAACAAACATTCCTCCAATAGCAATTGGAATTGCAATTCTGTCAAAAATCCATAAAATGGAATCATATTTGAATTTTGACTTATAGATAAACATAGATATAATTATACCAACTGCAGCTCCATGACTAGCTAAACCTCTATAGCCAACAAACTTCCAACCATCAATAATTCCGAAAAATAATGAACCATTAATATCTCTTTTTATTGGTAGAAAAATTTCAATTAAATTATTTTGAAAATACTCCCAGTTATAAAACAAAACCTCACCTAGTCTGGCTCCTATTAAAGTACCTATAACAATATATATAAAAAGAGGTTCAATGAGATCTATTGATTTATTTTCGTTTATGTATATATTTTTTATCAAATAATAACCTAGCGAAAAAGCAATTATAAACATAACACTGTACCAGTGAATTGCCAATGGGCCTAAATTTAAAAATATTTCACTAGGAGACCAATCGATTTTTAATAATATCATTTTTTATTTTTTAATAAATATATAAAAACTAGGTAATCTTTATGGAACAGGATCAAATCCTTTTCCTCCCCATGGATTACATTTAATAATTCTTTTAATTCCTAAAACACTTCCTTTCACTACTCCGAATTTTTGTAAACACAATTTAAAATATTCTGAACATGTTGGCGTATATCTACAATTTGAGGGTAGTATTGGAGAAATTAAGATTTGATAAAATTTAATGATTATAATTAAAGGAAATACAAGTATTTTCTTCATTAAATCAAATTATATGAAGAATCGTTTTTATCATCGTTTAACTTAATTCCCAGTTCTAATAAATCATTTCTAATTTGATCAGATAATTCAAAATTCTTATTTACTCTAGCTTGATTACGTAGTTTAATAAGTAATTTGATTAATTCAACTGATGAGTCATTTCTGGTTTGATTGGTATCTTCTAAATTAAAACCCAATACATTAAACAGGAAATTATTAAATACTTCCGACAGCTTCTCTTTGTCAGAATTATTTAAGTTTTTGGATTTAATATTTACACTATTAATGAACCTTATACAGTCAAACATTTCTGCTATTAGCATTGGAGTATTAAAATCATCATTCATTTTTGAATAACAATTTATAACCCAAAGACCTACATCGAAATCAGATTTTTTTTCATTACTAGCTAGTTTAGAAATTAAATTGTATCCACTGATAAGTTTATTGAATCCTTTTTCAGAAGCTAATAAAGCATCATTACTTAAATCTAAAACGCTTCTGTAGTGAGCTTGGTAAATAAAAAATTTAACCACATTTGGATTGAAAGCTTTACTAAGTATCTTATTGTCTCCACTAAAAACTTCATTTGGTAAAATAAAATTATCTATAGATTTCGACATTTTTTTACCGTTCAATGTTAACATATTAGTATGCATCCAATATTTAGCGGGATTACTACCATCAATAGCTTCCGATTGAGCTATCTCACAATCATGATGTGGAAATTTTAAGTCTAATCCACCCCCATGAATATCAAAAAAATCACCTAAATATTTTTTACTCATTGAAGTACATTCTAGATGCCATCCGGGAAATCCTTTTCCCCATGGTGAATTCCAAAACATAATATGATTTTTTTCTGCTTTCTTCCATAAAGCAAAATCTTGAGGATTTTTTTTATCTGAAGCTCCGTCTAATACTCTAGACTGGTTCATCATATCTTCAATCTTTCTTCCGCTTAATTTTCCATAAGTATTAGATTCATTGAATTTTAAAATATCAAAATAAACAGAACCATTTTTTTCGTAGCCGTACCCAGTATCAATAATTTGCTTGATACTATCAATTTGTTCAATTATATGGCCTGAAGCTGTTGGTTCAATATTTGGAGGAATTGTATTTAATTTTTTTAAAATATTATGAAAATCTAATGTGTATTTTTGAACTATCTCCATCGGTTCAATATTTTCTAATCGAGCCTTTTTTGCCACTTTATCTTCGCCAGAACCATCTTCATTTTCTAGATGACCTACATCTGTTAAGTTTCTTACATACCTTACTTTGTAGCCTAAATGAGATAGGTATCTGTAAATTAAATCAAATGAAATAAAGGTTCTGCAATTTCCAAGATGTGCATTGTTGTATACTGTTGGTCCGCAAACATACATTCCAACATTATTATTATCTATTGGAACAAAAAAATCTTTTTTACCTGAGAGTGAGTTGTGTATTTTTAAATCTTTATAATATTCAGATTTCATTTTTATATTATAGTGAACTTTCGCTACGAATATAATCTAAAAATTCTCTTTTGACACTTTTATCCTTAAATTTACCTCCAAATTCAGCAGTCACTGTACTACTGTCTATATCTTTTATTCCTCTGGAATTAACACATAGATGTTTAGCGTCAATTACACATGCTACATTTTCTGTTTTAAGCGCTTCTTGAAGAGCTCTAACTATTTGAATAGTTAATCTTTCTTGAACTTGAGGTCTTTTTGAGAAGTATTCAACAATTCTATTCATTTTTGAAAGACCTATTACAGTCCCATTAGAAAAATATCCAACATGAGCTTTTCCTACTATAGGAAGTAAGTGGTGTTCACAAGTAGAATAAACTGTAATATTTTTCTCAACTAACATTTCTTGATAGTTGTATTTATTTTCAAATGTTGATGATTTAGGAAGGTTTTCAGGCTTTAGTCCACCAAAAATTTCATTAACAAACATTTTTGCCACCCTAGTAGGTGTTCCTTTTAAACTGTCGTCTGTCAAATCCATTCCTAACGTTTCAAGAATATTAAGAACATCTTTTTCAATAAGTTTTATTTTTTCTTCATCAGATATTTCAAAAGCATCTTCACGTATTGGAGTATCTGCAGATGAAGAAACGTGATCGTCTCCTATTAAGTCTAGTTGTTCTTCAAAAATTTTATCGTATTTCATATTAGATTTTCAAGTGTAAAGATAAATAAAGATTAGTTATTATATGTAGAATTAAATGACTTTTAGAGTTTAAAAATAAGTGAAAGCGTTGAAAATGAACTATTAGAATCAATTTGAGTTAAATCTGTTAATCCAGAATCAAATAATTGATGTTTTCTTTTTGATTCAGAAATTTTATGAGACAAACTCAGAACTGTATCTCCAAAATCATATCCAAAACCAAAAGCCAATGTGCTGTAATCTTCCATCATTTCAGAATTTTTGTAAGGGCTACCATAAAACTGATAACCAGCTCTTAAACTTGTTTTATTTAATCTGAATTCTGTCCCAAGTCTAAAGTCAATTGTACTGGAAAGTTTATTCTTGATTTCATTGTTATTAAATGAAAAATCCTTTGTTGGCTTTAATTTAATTTTCGAATAATCTTTACTTTCAATATCTAAACTTATCAAGCCTATTTTTCCAAAAACAAATGCAGTACTCGCTGTTAAAATGGATGGAGATGATATCTTGTATTCAGGGTATCTATTGGTTACTCTTGGATCAATTTTGTCTTGGAAGTCATTTCCGTCTAAATCTTTAGAACTTGTTTCAATGTATTGATATGTTTCATCCCAAAGGATATATCTAGTTGGTGTTTGATAAGAAAGACCTAGTCTAAACGAATTGAATTTTGCTATTGTCCCTAGTTGTAAAGAAAAACCCTCACCCTGAGTAATTAAATTATTTTCAAACAAAATACTTTTTATAGGTGATTTTTCTGAAAAATTACTTTCAAAATGCCTAGTAAAAACACTTTTATAAACAGAATGAATGTTTATGTTTAATCCAAAATAATAATTCTCTTTATACTGTATGGATAAATTATAATTATACTTAGAATTTGATCCTTTGGATTCACTGTAGTATTGTTGATCAACTCCTTCACTACTATCTACCAATGAGTAAAAGTTTTTAGAGTCATTGTCATAACTTATTATATATGACTGGTATCCTAAAAAAGCTTGTTGTGCATAATAACCATAGTTTTCACCCAGATATTTATAAACACTTGCAATGCTTTCACCCGAACCAACTCCTAATTCTGATTGGCTAAGGCTGAAGGAGTTATTTAAAAAAAAATTATCAATTGAATTTTTTGGGTTTCTTCCTTTTGAATCAAAAACATCTTCAAATGAATTACTTGTTTGAAAATTAAATCCAAATGAAATTTGATTAACATTCCCACCACCGAAATTTTTTAAAATCCAAATACCACCACCTTGATTTAAATTAAATTTGAAATTTTTATTTTTTTCGTTATTATTAAAAAATAGAGTATTGTTTTTTGTATTTCTCCCACTCATTGTAAACCCATATTCGTTGTCTATAAATACAGCTCCACCAGCAGGGTTTATATTAATACTTGAAAGGTCACCTCCTAAAGAACCGAATGCTCCTCCCATTGATTCATATCTTGCTGTACCAAAAGGCTTATCTAAAGTAATACTAAGTATTTCACTTAAAGTTTGAGCACTTGTTGTTAGAGATGAAAGAACAAGTATTAATACTGATAGTTTTTTAACCATATCTCTAACTTCTATCTTCTTCCTTTTGAAGAACCTGCAGATGATCTTCCAGAAGAACTACTAGAGCTAGAGCTACTTGATGAACTTCTATTTGGAGAAGAATAAGAAGATCTTGAACTGCTACTATTGCTAGAATTTGAGCTAGATCTAGATACGTTATTTGAACTACTAGGGGGTTTATTATCGTTACTATTTCTAGAAACATTATAAGACTTACTTTTTAAG
>Ga0209279_10001923_pt1 | contig 10457 bp, 12 predicted proteins | sample CoawatmetaG00DNA_3_FD_187508 | JGI IMG/M metagenome (GOLD analysis project Ga0209279, IMG submission 187508) | Marine microbial communities from the West Antarctic Peninsula - Coastal water metaG006-DNA (SPAdes) (version 2) | ecosystem: Environmental > Aquatic > Marine > Coastal ... | reverse complement strand
AGTAAATACTATTGAGGGTATGGAACAAAAGCATATTCAAAAATGGGGATGGCAAGTATCAGAAAAGGGTTGGGTAAACTATCCTGATTACCAAGCAAGAGTATTCAGAAGGGATGAGTCTATAAGATGGACAAGACCATTACATGAATACATCAAAGGTTGTAAGACATATGCTCACCTACCACCACACGAAGAGTTGAGTTTATATCATCCAAAAACAATAGAAAGGCAAGAGAAGCAGAATATGTTTTACAATGAAAATTTTAGTCAAGAAATGAATGTGAGGAAATTGTGATATTTTATAGAATATTAGATAATAAGCTTTACCACATAAATGATGTTCAGAAATTAGGATTTGAGGAATCAGAAGGTATGAGAATACCGGACGAGTATTTAGAAAATAAAGAATTTATGATTATGAGAACTTGTTTTGGTATAGGCGATTGGGGAATAATATCTGCTATGCCAAGACTACTTAAAGAAAAGTATCCTAACTGCAAAGTTTATGTTCCAAGTTCAAATTTAATAAAAAAGCTATTTGGTGTTGATACAAATATGTGTGAAGTTATATTCAATAGTAATCCATATGTTGATGATTTTAAAGATTATATAATTGGTGAGGTATTCCATGATCATTATAGAGTTTATGATGAAAGAAATTCAAACATTCCATTATTAGAACAAATGTTGAAGTTTTGGCAATTAGAAAATTTTGAATACACAGATTCACAGCCAGAGATTTATTTTTCAGAGGAAGAAAGGCTTTTTGGTGACTCTATTATTAATAGATTTGTTGGAGATGAGAAGTTCGGTTGCTTATTAGTATCAGATAGATTTGGTACACAAAAAGGTATCTATAATAAGAAATCATTTGATAATGATTACAATAAAACCTTTAAGCTATTAGAAGAAAATCCTTTACCTTATTTTTATTGGAGTTATAAACCATTAGATGAAATAGGTTTTACATCTATTGATAAAGTATTGGATATGAGGCATATAGATTTAAGAATACAACTTTATATAAAATCTAAAGCTAAAGTAAATATCAGCAATCAATGTGGGGCTAATCACTTAGTGGTTAGATACTCAAAATGTTATGAAATACAAAGGCAGTTTCCAATATCACATAACTTTGTAAAAGGTGAAATTTATTTATGAATAAGAATGTTATTTACACAACAATATTTGGCGGATATGATGAATTAAAAGAGCCACAGTTTATACCAGATGGGTGGGACTTCGTGTGCTTTACAGACGCTGATTTAAAATCGGAAGTTTGGGAGATTGTAAAAACAAATACTTTTTACAATGATAACACTAGAAATGCTAAGCAATTTAAAGTTCTTCCTCATAGGCATTTATCAAAGTATGATTGTAGCATCTTTATTGATGGTAATATGACAATTAGAAATAATCCAGATGAATTAATTTCTGATTATCTCTCATCTCATAGTATAGCATTTTTTGATCACGGAAAGAATACGTTAGATCCAAGAAATTGTATATATGATGAAGCTGAAACCATATTTGAATTTGGTAGAAGGAATGGAAACTATAAAGATAATCCAGAATTAATCAAAGCTCAAATGGAAAGATACATATCAGAAGGGTATCCTAAAAATAATGGTTTAATAACTGGTATGGTTATACTGAGAAGGCATAATGAAAAGGATTGTATTAAGGTTATGGAAGATTGGTGGACAGAAATAAAATATAATAGCAGGAGAGATCAATTAAGTTTTAATTATGTAGCTTGGAAAAACAAAACAAATTTTAACTACTTATCTGGTGATTCAAGAGATAACAAATGGTTTGTTAGTTTAGGAAAACATACAGGCAAAAATAAAAAGGCTAAAGAAGAGTACGAACCAATAAGTTTAGATTATTTTATGAATATGGAGCTTGCTGGTGGTACTGGCGGAAAAGAAATTATCACACAAAGTAATACTTTAAGAACTGTTAAAGATGTTTATATGTTTTGTTCAATTCCAGGTAATGTACAAACAATTAAAAGTAAATTAAATCCCAATAACTGGCAATATTTTAATTGCATATTGTCTGAATTTAGAAAAAATGTCGGTGACCATCACCAATTAGGCTGGGATAAAATGACAGAAGATTACTATCTAAATTTAGAATTGATGAACGATTCAGAGCTGGAGTTATTTTTAAGAGAAAACCCTGTAGAATTTGATAATGGGTACATAAAGCACAGCTACCACAGAGCTTGTGCTATGATTGGTAGGCTGATAAAAGGGAAACCTTATATTCCTTTTTATATGAAGAAGAGTCAGATATATGATAATCCAAGACAGAAAGATAACCAACACAGAAAAAAACCATTGATACATAGTGTAAAAGGTTTGGAAGATATTTCATTATCAATCATTGACTTTACAATATGCCAATCTGGCATATTAGCTTTGATGGGGATTAGAGAGAATGATGATGTAGATATTATAATATCTTCTGAGGCTAGAAGTCAGACATATGGTGGTGATGTTAATTTTATCAGAGATAAATCAGTTGAGATATTTCAAGCTAATCGTGGAAAGTTTAGAATATTTAATGCGCAAGGTGATGATGACTTAATTGAAAACTATAGCTTTAACGTAGGTGGCTATAACTTTTTAGAACCTAGATTCTACTTCAGTAGAAAGAATAAAGATACTGCTAGAGATAAATCAGATTGGCAGGGAATACAACACTTCTTTGAGCTAGGTGGTCATAAGGGTTATCCTTTTAATCAATTGTCAGATGAACAATGGGGACTTGATTACATAGACCAATGGGGAGTAGAACTTCCGTGAAAAACATAGTATTTATTCCTAATATAAATCTTGGTAATGGTAGAAGCAATCCATATCAATACTCAGTAGATAGTTGGAAAGCTTGGTGTGATAAGAATGATTGTGAATTATTGGTATGGGAAGATTTATTATATCCAGTAGATTATATGAAGATTACCTGGCAAAGATATTATCTCTTTGATATATTAGATGGTAACAATATAGAATACGACCAAGTACTTATGGTTGATGCTGATACAATCGTACATCCAAATTGTCCAAACTTCTTTAATGAAACAGACGGTAAATATTGTGGAGTAATGAACGATGGGGATTATGAATGGGTGATGAGAAGTATCAGAGGATTTGGTGACGAGTTATTTGATGGGATGAGAATACATCCTTGGAACTATATAAATGGTGGGTTTCAGATACTAAACAAAAACCATAAAGAATTTTTTGAGTCAATGAAGAAATATTACAATGAGAATAGCTCTTTGATATCAGAAACTATATCTAAATTAAAAACGGCTACAGACCAAACCATATTAAATCTTATGTTACATAAGAATCAGATAGATGTAAAGATACTATCTGATTGTTATAACTTACAGGACCTATCAAGAAAGAACTTGTTGTATATAGACAAAAGCTGTTGGTGGTCTGATGAATTACACCATTTAAATGCTGGTTGGGTATATCACTTCAATGCTATACCACCAAATAATATGAATAGGGATGTTGCTTATTGGATGGAACGAACATATAAGGAGTTATACAAATGAAAATAGCTTTCTTTTCGGAGATTGGTACTAATGAAAAGTACTTTAGAAAATTTGATAATGCTAGAACTGAAGTTGCGTGGTGTTTAGCTTTAGATGCGCCAATGTGTAGTCTAAATAAGATACCACTCACAGACCATTATGATTTGGGTATTGTTATTATTCCTAAGAACAATCCTAATGTTGATTTAAATCATATCAGAAAGGTATGTGATAAGGTAGCTGTGATGCAAGAAGGTCCTCATTGGTTCTTTCAGGACTATAGTCTAGACCAACAATTTCATTACTACAATCTTCTGAGAAATGCTGATTGGGTTTATTGTCACAATGAAAGTGATGTTAATTATTTTACAGGTTTAGGTTGTAAAGATGTAAGGGTTATGAGAAGCTTGATGTTACCGTATGGGTTAGTATCACGTAAAGACACACTATTAGATAAGTATGGCGACTTGCCAAGTCCGAATGCATACAAAGAATCAGCTACAATAATAGGTGGAAACTTTGTTAGTTGGTATGGTGGTTTTGATTCCTATATGGTTGCTAGAAATGTGGGTAATCCAATTGTTGCGCCATCTATGGGAAGAAAACAGCCGCTGGAAGATAACATAGAAGATATAGAATATTTACCTTATATGACTTGGAGAGAATGGGTAGAAAACTTATCAGAATATAATATAGGTATTCATCTAATGAGAACACATGCGGCTGGTACATTTGCTATGAATTGTGCATGGCATGGGATACCTTGTGTCGGTTACGGTGGATTGGATACACAAGAAATACTACACCCATTGACCACAATAGATGTTGGTGATTTAGAAAAGGCTGTGTGGATTGCTAAAAAATTAAAAGATGATAAGTTTTATAAACTATGTAGTGAGACATCATTAAAAAGATTTGAAAAAAATTACACAGAAGAAGCTTGGAAAATAAATTGGCACAATACAAATTAAATTCTATTTTGGTTGAGGCTGTTTATACTTATTATCATAAAATAAAAGGTTATTGAATGAAATTTATATACTCCCAAATTAATCCAGACAAACTATTGCATATGATACATAAAGTTGATGAATTTAAAGATTTAGAAGACATAAATAGAAAAGATTTGGTTCCTGAAAAAGAGTTTATTCAACTTTCTGCTTTAAATTTACCCAAAGGAAGAACATTTAGACCACATCAACACGTTTGGAAACCTGGCGAAGAACAATGTATATCACAAGAGTCTTGGGTAGTTATAAAGGGTAGAGTAGAATGTCGTTTTTATGATACAAATGGTGATTTTTTAGATAATCCAATATTAGAATCAGGAGATTGCTCTATAACTTTAGAAGGTGGTCATAACTATTTTATATTGGAAGATGACACATTAGTTTATGAATATAAAACAGGTCCTTACAAAGGAATAACGCTTGATAAGGAGTTCTTAGATGAAATTTAATTTAGGTTGTGGGTGGAGAAATTTTGGAAAAGGTTGGATTCACGTTGATGGTGGCAATTATGAACATTTAGACTCAAATAATATTTATTTAGGTGAGTATGAGTCAAGTAGTGCTGATTTAATTTACGCTTCTCACGTGATTGAGTATTTTGATAGAGAAGAGGTAGTTAAACTGTTAGATTGCTGGAAGGATATATTAAAACCGAATGGTATTTTAAGGATTGCCGTTCCTGATTTTGAGTCAATGATTTCACTTTATGCAGAATACAAACTTGGCTATGGTGGTTACCCATTAGAAAAATTTTTAGGGCCATTATTTGGTAAAATGAATATGGGTGATGAGGTTATCTACCATAAAACTACATATGATTTTCAAAGCTTATCTTCGTTGTTAGAAAACATTGGTATGAAAGATGTTAAGAGATATGATTGGGAACAAACAGAACATTCAAAGTTTGATGATCACTCACAAGCTTATTTGCCACATATGGACAAAGAAAATGGTACATTAATTAGCTTAAATGTAGAGTGTACAAAATGATTTCATTTGATAAAAAATTTATATTCGTTCATATAAACAAAACTGCTGGAACTTCTATAGAAAAAGCTTTATCCAATTATGGTGTTAGAAAGTTAGAGGAGAATAGTGATTTAGAACTAGAACTAACATACAAACAATCACAGCATTTTAATACTGAAGAATACAAAAAACATTTAGGCGATGGGTATGATGATTACTATAAATTTACAATAATTAGGAATCCATTTGATAGAGTTGTTTCTTATTATTATGGCGGGGCGATAAAAAATAATCTTGGTTTTAAAGATTGGGTTGTAGATAGATACCAAAATGAAAACTATAAAGATTATATCAGAATGTATTCTGATTTTACTCATTGGTTTGAAGAAAAAGATATAGATTCTGTTCTCAGATTTGAAAAACTAGCAGAAGATTTTAAAAATTTAAAAACAACACTAAATTTAGATTGTGATTTAGGTTGGAAAAATGTCAATAAAAGTAGGTCTCATTACAAAGATTACTATGATGAAGAATCAAGGGGTATTATAGAAAATCATTTTGATGAAGAATTAAAAACATTTGATTATAAATATTAAAACAAAGGAGACTAATTTTGGGTAAAGTAATTATTGAAAAAGATGGGGAAAGTATACACAATACAATGTACAAAATATCAGAAGAGGGTAAATCAAATTTTGTTAATGATAAAAGTTTGATAGATAAAATGCTGAAAGATTACAAAGGTAGTGGTAAGCAATGGCCAAAAGTCTATGGCGTACCTAGGAGTGGTTCAACTTTAGTCAGAAACATTTTAAATACTATATTTGATGGAAGAGTAAAAGTTCAAAAACATCATCATTTTGAAACTGTAATAAGCAATGGCGATATGACAGTTGCCTCTTATAGAGACCCAAGAGATTGTGCAATATCAAAGTGGAGAATGAACTATGGTGGATTTGATAATGATAAAGATAAGGTTATTACAGACTGGAGCTCTGAAAATTTGATAATTCCAAGCCACCATACGCTTATGGAAAACAAAAAAACTTCTGTAAGCGAATGTGTAAAAGCTATAGCAAGAAGATTTAAGGATTTGAATAAGTTTGATTCAGATTTTGGGAATGATAACATAGGATATGATATTTCAAATTATAAAGACGTGGGAAAAAGAAACAAAAGCATTTATTTTGCAAGATATGAACAATTCCATGACAATTTTGATTTGTTAATGAACCACTTTGAAAAGTTTTTTGAAATAGTAATTGTCAAAGATTTGAGAAATTTTGTAGAAGATATTTGGAATAAAGATAGGGTGAAAAGAGTTTATAGTGATTCTATACCACGCGGATACGACACCGATACAGAAATACATGCACATCACATATACAAAGGAGCTACAGGAACTTGGAGAGAGATATTAAAAGAAGATGATCATGATACAATGAATGAGCGTCTTTCATCTGAATTGAAAAGATGGGGCTATGAACTTTAATACAGTAAAAGAGTTTGAAGAAAAAGTAGCTGACTTTTATGGGGCTACTTGGGGAATCGCAGTTGACGCATGTACTCATGGTATAGAAATATGTTTGAGATATGTAGGAGCTAATAAGATTGTAGTTCCGAAAAGAACTTATCTGTCAGTTCCAATGCTAGCTAACAAAATGAATCTTGATTTGGAATGGAAGGATGAAGATTGGAAAGAATACTATGAGATAGGCAACACCGGTGTTTATGATGCTGCTGTGTTGTGGAGAGAAGATAGTTATCTACCAAAATCATTTATGTGTATCAGCTTTCAGTTTCAAAAACATTTAAGTTTAGGTAGAGGTGGCATGATATTGACAGATGATAAAGAAGCTAGGGATGAGTTGAAGAAAATGTCTTATGATGGTAGGTTACCAGATATACCTTGGAGAGAACAGAATGTAGATACTATGGGTTATCATTACTATATGACTCCCGAAACAGCGCAGAATGGGTTAGATAAATTTGAAGAGGCTAAAAATAGAGAACCAAGAAAATGGTTGTTGAATGATTGGCCAGACTTAACTAAAATGAGAGTATTTAAATGAAATCAATAGTATTATCTTGTGATAAGTATCACCCTATGACAAATCATATGATACTAACTTATCAGAACCTTTGGCCGACAAATAAACTTAAATTTTTAGTTCCATGGAACGAAGTGAAACCTAATGGGATGGTTGAACAATATGGTTCATCTAAAGTAGAATTAGTAAACACACCAGTAGAATTTAAAAAAACAATATCCGGCTTACTTAATGGTATAGATGATGATGAATGGATATTTTGGGGTTCAGATGACACTTATTTAATGGAAATTGATGAGGATAAAGCAAATAAATCACATTCATTTGTAGAGAGTATAACCGATACAAACAAAATTGGAGTAACATTTGGATACATCAGAGCAGTTCCAGATAATAGTAATCACAATAAGTTTATAGACTACGGAGATTTGAGGTTTGTAAAAAGAACCTTCTTAACAAATCAATGGGCGCATCAATATTGGAGAGCTTGGGTATTAAGATATATGTTTGATTGTATTGATGAAGCTCCTAAATATAAAGCTAAGGCTATGGATGGAATGTTGTCTTCTGATAATAGATTTTGGGATATATTAAATAGGGGAGATATGTATACTTTAAATCATAATATAGCAGAATGGGGAGAGAGTACTATAAGAGGTAAGATGGCTAAAAGTTGTTATGAGAGTTTTAAATCAAATAGTTTAGAAATACCAAAAGATTTTGAAATAACAAATAAAAGTAAATATTTTAAATAAACTCTAAGGAGATAGGAATGAAAAGAAAAGCATTTATAACTGGAATCAATGGACAAGATGGGAGTTATCTAGCTGAATTGTTATTAGAAAAAGACTATGATGTTTATGGTATTGTAAGAAGAAACTCTGTAGCAGAACACCAAGAGAGTAGAATAAATCATTTAGACGGATTAGTTACTACAGAGTATGGTGATTTACTTGATGTTAGTTCTTTGGAAAGGTTAATAAGAACTATTCAACCTGATGAAATATATAATATAGCAGCACAGAGTCATGTTAGAATAAGCATGGATATACCACAATTTACAGTACAGACAAATGCTCTTGGATTATTAAATGTTTTAGAGGCATACAAAAATAATTGTCCAACTGCGAGATTTTATCAAGCCTCATCTTCAGAGATGTTTGGTAGAACTGTAGAAGAAGATGGTTATCAAAGGGAAACTACAAAGATGGAGCCGACAAGTCCTTATGGTTGTACTAAGGTATTTGGTTATAATATGGTTAAACATTATAGAAATGCATATAATCTATTTGCTGTAAATGGTATCTTATTTAATCACGAATCACCAAGGCGTGGTGCTAATTTTGTAACTAATAAGGTTGTGAAATCTGCTGTGGAAATAAAAAATGGTTTAAAAGAGGACTTACCTCTTGGAAACTTGGATGCTTTCCGTGATTGGGGTCACTCTAAAGACTATGTTAGAGCTATGCATATGATAATTAATCATGATGTGCCTGATGACTTTGTATGTGCTACAGGGGTTACCAATTCTGTACGTGATATGTGCGACTATGTATTTACAAAATTAGGTATGGATTATAAAGATTATGTCACTCAAGATCCAAGATTTATGAGGTCAGAAGAACTTAAATATCTCAAAGGAGATGCAACAAAACTTAGGGAAACATTCGGTTGGGAACCTGAATATACTTTTGAAACTTTGATGGATGATATGATTGCACATTGGGTAAAAGTATATGCTTAGTATAGTACAAAACTTCATTTGCACTAAAGATTCTAGATTGGAAGTAGTAAATAGAAATTCAATTAAATTAGGAGAAACATTCAATGATACTGATTTCTATGTAAATTACAACTCTGATAATAAGAACTTTGAATCAATAAAAAATTCATATAAAGATAATGTTCCCAAAATGAATTTTTATAATGAACTAATAAAAGATTGGGCTTTGGTTACCTTATCTTTGGTAAAAGAAGTTACTACGCCCTATGTAATGTACATATGTGAGGATATGGAAGTGAATTGTACAAAAAAACATATGGAATCTACTTTAAACGAATTTTTTGATAATGATTTTGATTATATGTTTCTATCTAAAATAGGTCCTTATACTCAACAAAAGTTTATTGATGGTTATACTCCTTACAATGTAATAGAATCACCTGGCTATAAAAAAATGGATTTTGGATACTTTTATTTAGGCAAACACGCGCCACATAAAAGATTATCTATGGATATGGCTTGTAGAACAGATTTCTTTATTAAAACTTTAGAAGAGTTTCTAATTGAAGGGGAAGGATGTACTCACGATATACCATTTAGAAAAAAGCATCTTCCTAATTTTTATGAGGGCTACTACGATTTTAATAATGGTATGAGAAGATTTTCAGATTTGAAGTGCTACATACCATCGGAGATTATATTTAAAGAGTTTGATGGAGTTAAGGACAAAGATTAGTATGAATATAATAAATTTGAATGATATAGACTTAGACTCTCTTGGTGTTATACTTAACAAAGCTGGTAGGGTTGTTGATGGTGTAAATCACGGTAGAATGGTTCTCAAAGGGGATGGTGTTTATTATAAGATATTTGACAAGGAATATTGTCGTAGAGAGAACTTTGTAAAAGCTTATAAGGCTGGTTTCTTTGATGAAGTTGCACCAGCTCTTCAATCTTTAATAGAGGATGATGGTGAGATAGTCGGCTATGTTACAGAAGCTGGAGATACATCAAACTCATCAATAAGAGATATGTCTGAGTTCTTCTATAAAGATAAATCTATTCAAGCTTTACAACAAAAATTACTCAAACTAGCAGATGAAAAGAAACTTTTTTACTATGATTTAGTTCCACAAAATATAGTTGTT
>Ga0209279_10001915_pt1 | contig 10488 bp, 10 predicted proteins | sample CoawatmetaG00DNA_3_FD_187508 | JGI IMG/M metagenome (GOLD analysis project Ga0209279, IMG submission 187508) | Marine microbial communities from the West Antarctic Peninsula - Coastal water metaG006-DNA (SPAdes) (version 2) | ecosystem: Environmental > Aquatic > Marine > Coastal ... | reverse complement strand
AAGGCCGATAATAAGATGGGTAATAAGGCCGATAATAAGATGGGTAATAAGGCCGATAATAAGATGGGTAATAAGGCCGATAATAAGATGGGTAATAAGGCCGATAATAAGATGGGTAATAAGGCCGATAATAAGATGGGTAATAAGGCCGATAATAAGATGGGTAATAAGGCCGATAATAAGATGGGTAATAAGGCCGATAATAAGATGGGTAATAAGGCCGATAATAAGATGGGTAATAAGGCCGGTAATAATAAGGCCGGTAATAATAAGATCGGTAATAAGGCCGGTAATAAGGTCGGTCGTAAAATGATAAGATCGTAGCGGTGGTGAACGCGCCACAGCCCTTCGACAATCGGATAACATCGAATGTCGATAAAATTTCGTGCCTTTAGCAAAGCATGAGTAGTTTAGATAGTAATTTAGATAAAGTGCGCAAACTTGATACAGGGTGCACGAATAACTTATTTGACTACTACGCGACCTGGTCGTTCGTTATATTTATTCTGTCGATTGTCGCCTACTTGCTGCTGTTGTTTGTTGCTCCCCGTGGAAAATATGCCCGCAGCGTTGCTCTCAGCATAGTATGGTGGGGAATTGCGAACGCATTTGCGGTCGGTATAGTTGGCCACATTGCGATGTCGTATCCAGCCAATGCAGAAAGTTTTACGAACGACGCTCACACACGTAATCACGTAGTAGACGATTCTATGCATCTCGTGCCGCTTCTTGCCTGGGCCGTCATCTTAACGGCCGACTCGGACAGGATTGTGCCCGGCAATCCACACTATGCGCTCTTTGCGTTGCTGCTGTTTGTCATTGTAGTCACATTGTACTACACAGTTCCTTTATCATTGGACGCAGTGCCTGAAGAATTTAGATTCGATTGTATTGCGCTCGCAAAAAAGAAGTCCATGATAAATTATAATGTATCCCAAACATTTTTCGGCGTGGTTCCCAACCGTGTAAATAATCCAAATGATAAATTAAGGCTTGTATACTACAGATTTCAAAATGATCCATTATGGATGGCAGTGGCGATACCCATACTCTTTGTCTTGTTCCTTGTGATGCTCGTTGTGATGGCCGTGTATAAAAAGTCTATAGCAAGAAAAGAGAGTAAATGGATGAAAACATAGATATTTGTGGTAGCGATGTGTGCTGCCTGGTGTTGTCGTCCGGCGGTGCTCGAGCCTTCCCCGTCATGGTTGCGTGTCTGGAAATGCTGCTAGTGCAGCGGAAGCTCAAGCTAGAGAACATCCGTGTTGTCCGCGGAACATCGGCGGGTGCGGCTGTTGCGCTGGCAATTGCGCTACGCATGAACATAAAGGAGCTGCGCGAGGAGTGTACGCATGCCTTGGCCACCGCTGGCACTGTCAGCTTCCACCCGCCCAACTTGTTCACGAAATTCGGCGGATCGTCGCACGAAGGCATCGCGCAGGGGATGAGCGACATGATCAAGCGCAAAGGCGCCGAATCCTCTTTGACGTTTCGGCAGCTCTACGAGAAGACGTCCTGCTCCCTATGCACGGTCGCCACGAACGCCATCGACGGTACACCGATTATTTGCTCTTTAAAGCAAACTCCTAACGCACGGGTACTTGATGCGGTGCTGGCATCCATGGCCATTCCATTCATGCTCTCTCCGTACCGATTTAAACTCGATCCATCGCAACTGTCAACCGAACGACTTTGTGTCGACGGCGCCTTGACGTATCCGTACCCGGTTTCGGTCCCCGGCGAAGACGAGCTTAGTCGTTCGCAGACGATTGGAATACGCGTGCTGACCTTACGGTCCGTTCAGAATCCAAGAATGGACCTTTCGTCGTTGGACTTTATGACGTACGCCGCAAACATGACGTCGATGCTCTTCGCAAAATTCGAGCAGACCGATACGGCAGGTTTTTTTACAATTCAAGTCGAGTGCCCAATGCGTGGCACCGGGTTCAACCTTGCGCAATCGACCATTCTTACCTTGGAGGCGGCTGCGCTATTGGCAACTTCGCGCGCTTCAAATTCCATACAGGAGATCGAAACAGGGTCGGTGAGCATTGCAACACAGACAGATTGGTAGAAAAATAGACAGCACTAAGTAGACGATGGAAATAACGGTAACAACATCAATCGTTTTGGCGGCGGGTGTCTGTATCGTGATTGCAATTCTTGTCATGATCATGGCAAAGTTTGGGGCCGTTGCAAGCGCGCTGCTCTCCCTAGCGCTGCTCGGATTTGCAGCCGCCTACATTTGGTACTCCGGCAACGAAGCGGGGTACGACAATCAAGAGGTGGTTGATACGTTCCACGCTCGAGATTCGTCTGCAGCGCAGCTCATGCTTCAGCGCGGCGGTGCCAATAGTAGCGAGGACGGCATCAGCAAGGGAAGCGGCAAGAGCAGCGGCGAGGGCAGCGGCGAGAGCAGCAGCGAGGGCAGTAGCGAGGGCAGCAGCGAGGGCAGCGAGAACAAGCTTGATGAGCTTGACGAGCTTGACAAGCTTGATCAACCCCTCGATTCCGAAGACAGTGTACAACGCTACGTTTATGCGGCACTGCCGGCCACGGGTAATTCGCAGACCCACCCGCTTCCACGTGCAGAACTTTCCAAGACGTTAGCACCATCCGCCAGCATCACTGCTTATCGTCGCGCAGTGGCGCACCGCTCAAATAGATTTGACGGAATCAACGAGCGCCCGAAAGAAGACAAGGGGGCGTCTGCTACAGATGTTAACTGGAAGCACAAGGCGACGACAAACTTCTACTGTCATAATTGCTGAGCGGTTCTCCAGACTTTTTTCAGTCACTATACCAAAAATGTCGGAATTGATATCATACACATTGACAGAAATTGGGCTTGCAGGAGTCGGTTTGCTCGGCCTGATCGAATCGATCCGCCTTTCCGCTGACAATGGACGGTTTAACGATACTGATGATGATAATAGAGAGCGGAAGTATACGCTGACGGCGTTGCAGGTAGAGACAGCGGTCAACTTTGTCGCAGCTTTCGTGTACGCCAAAATGATTGCCGAATACAAGAATAATCCAAAGAGCAAGATCATTCTACAGCTCCGGTATGCGGACTGGGTTTTTACGACGCCATTGCTGCTACTATCCCTGAGCCTGTTTATGTTAAAAAGCCACAGGCCTCAGCCGGAGATCGTCGAGATCTGCTCGCCGAGTGACTGCTCGCTGAGTAAGGAGCCCTCACGCTGGTATTTGGGCCTCGCTTTGAGTGCGGCGGTCGCCATGTGCGTTGTTGGTTATCGGGCCGAGCTCAAGCGAGATTTTAGGCTTGCAGTCGTCTCCTTTGTTTTCCTTGTGGCAGCTTTTGGGCTATTAGTGCCTTATATCGGCGATACCGGCATCGGCGATAATGAAAACATTATTGTCTATTCAGTCCTCGCATTCCTCTGGTGTTGCTATGGGTTTGTGTGGTTCATAAAGAACGAGCAGAAGCGCAATATTGCATATAACTCGCTCGACCTGCTTAGCAAGGTCGGGTTTGGATTATACTTGTGGGTGAACATACGGGGTATTATGTGAACCAGGATCAAACGGATTTTCCTTTTTTTTACGGCACGGTTCTGCAAGCGTGGATTTGCCTTTGCAGTTTTTTTTGGCAATGTCGTATGTGCTTGGATACTTAAGGGACAAGTCGTCATCAGAATGTTCCCACGTACGTTGCGAAGCACGACCCCATCGAGTACTGTCCGTGCTGCGTTTCACTTCAAAAAATGTTCGTTGGATCGGCACAACTGTCAAATTGTTTTGCTTCCACATCATATGCAGTGCTCTCTCAATGCTTTCGCGGTGCTGATTTTTGACAAGGAAAGGCACGACGTTAACTACGCGCTCAAAGTCGTCCGGGTGGAAAACCACGTGTCGATCGGTCAGCCCACCATATCCCTCGTCGGGTGGCACGTAAATGGTTCCCTTCGACGGCCGCACATCGGGGTGATCGCAAGCGTAGAAGTGATCTGACCTTGTCAGGATCACCCGATCGTACTCTTTGACTTTTTCAGCGTGGTTCTTGACGAGGACGCTTCGAAACGCGGCAATGACCCCGCCCGATCCTCGTACGCCATTTTTCAAGCCACCGTGGATATTGTGTGCGGGTCGAACCTTATACTCGCGCTTTTTAAGCGGCACACCGATTTGGTCTGCCACTTCATCCCACACTTTCAAGAAGTCGACCGATTCAGTCCATTTATAATGCGCGGCATCAAACAGCGATTGGTTGGTGTCGTCTGATCCGTGGTCAAAAAGAAGGGCCAGATCGGCATGCAACGGGTGGAGTACGTGTTTTTGCAAGGTGCCCCATGCGCACTCACCGCCGCGAGCATTGCCAAGCAATATCACGAGCGTCTTCGGCGCCTTCAGAAAGCTCGTCGGGGCGGAACTGCGTGGATTACGAATAGCACGCAGCGCCAATAATGCCATGAGCGTCACGGCGAAAGTAATCGCAAACCAAATGAATCCGATGTACTTCATTTTATATTAAATAGAGAAAAATGTTAAATAGACAAAATCACTGCACCGGTATGTCCCGAGTTTCCCACCACGTCGGTAAATGGATCCATTTACGTGACAAGACAACCGCTAAAAAGATGCTCACTGCGAGCAGGATGACAATTAAAATCAATCCGGCAATGTACGTGGCTTTTGAAGTGACCTTCATTGGCAAACTGTGACGAACTGTGAGTACGTGAACAATTTAGATAAGTGCGTTGGTGCGAAGGTGGCAAATATGCACGGTGTGTGTAAATCACTCCTACATATGCCGTACGCACACGTTGAGTTTGCTGGCGGCGATGCATTCCGGTGCATTAGTCTGTCGGATGGCACGAAGGACTATCCTGGTAGCACATTTTGTCTGCAGACTGGCACCGCATGGGACATCTTGCGCCAGGTGCATGTGGACGACGTGCTCAAACACGAAAGCAAACGTTTCATGGACGCACAGGAAAAGCTGAACGCCCGGGTGTGTCAGGCGCATGCGACGCACACGGAGGTCGAAGGTCTTGCAATGCCCAAGCCCATTACCCACGAAATGGTTGCGCAAAACCAAGAATCACGCAATAAACTTATGAACCCGCTGCTCGAAGCACAGCACATCGAGCAGCACAGCGAGACCGATATTGTGACACGACTCCATCAATTCTGGGTCATCACGGTCCTGCGAAAGAGCGAAGGTACCTACTTAATTGTGCACGGTGCACATCCCGATCAAAACGCAGCAGAGAGGCAAGCCCGTGCGGTGATTGACACGGAGCTGGTGAACGAGGCCGACGTTATCTCGGCACGTTCTTGGTTCGCTGTCATGGACTTTGACACGGCCGACCTTGCCTGCACCACATACGTGAACGACGATGCCATGAATTCGACCATGCGCAACGCACATTGGAAACAGGAAATGGCCAAAGCCATGACCGAGAAGGCAAAGTTGGATGGCGTGGACCTGCCAACAGCTGATCGACCGGGCTTTGTCATGAATCCAGAGTTCAGTGCAACCGTCTCGTCGGATGCGTGATGCCCCTTTTCATGTTGTGTCTTGAACCATGCGCATTATGTTGTCGCCTGCACGTAGCCGCGCCGCTCTTAGGGGCATCACCCTCGGTTCCGCTGACACCGCTGGCGACAGGGGGGCTTTATGGACGAATGCGGATTGGCTGTTACGCATCCTTTTAGCTCGGGGTTTGCGTAGACGTTTGCGGCACATCGGGCACGTGAACGCCGTTGCGCACCACCGAGTGATACACTTGACATGGAAGGTGTGCCCACACTCCAGTCGCACCGCCATTTCTGTTGCGTCTAAGCAGATTCCGCACACCGTCTGATACTCCCACGCCTGATTCTTGAAAACGGGCCCGTGAGAGCAGCACAGGCCCCTATTGACAACACGACGCCGGCATCTCTTTCTGTCGGCGTTTACACCCATACATCGCAAGTTGTTCATTATTAATTGGGTTCCGTACCGAGGGAGTTCATTTTTATTGTCGAAGAATTTTAGAGTCGAGGACCATTCGATTAATAATTGCTCCGTTTAGATGACGTGTTAAAGATATACTGCGTCATCATCCATCTAGGCAAAAAAATATCTTTCCAATGACCTGCAGTGGAAAAAAGGATCGACGGCGGCGCCGGAAAAGGGAACGACAACAGCCTGCGCCACCTTCGGAGGCCCCACCAGCACGACCGGCGCCACCGGCGCCACCGACGCCACCGGCGCCATTGCAGCACTCACAAACGCCTCCTCTCCGCGATGCCAATATCTTGCGCGAATTAGAGATGTCTGCGCTGAACAATGGTGTAACTCAGCAGCTCCGATCGACCAGCTGCGACCACGAGCCGCCAATATTGTCGGCGATTGATGGTTCACTGTCGTGTTGCGCAATCTGCTTCGAACCAGGCATCCACTTTCTCATGCACCGCTACGCGTGCTGCGGTCACATTGTCTGTTCCTCGTGCACACAAAAGTGTTCCGGTCTACCTACCAAGATATGCTGCTTCTGCTATTGCGAGCTGCCAATCAACGAGGCCGAAATCCGTGCATACACTCGACAGAACTCTGACCGCGGCAAGCCGTGGGCAATTGTACTAAATGGAAAGTACCTGATCGAAGACAACAAGCGGACGCTCACAAGCGAGGCGTTAATGCAGTACAAGGAGGGCATCCGGCAGATCATCCTTGCCGCCGCACACGACGAGCCGTTTGCACTAACGGAATACGCAAAGATTTTGGAAAACACCAGTAGCCGAAGCTGCCTATCGGATTGCGATCACCTACAGATCTTCGGTTTCAGTGAGGTCGACAAGCAACAGCTCATGCAGACAAAGATGAGTGTCCTGATTCGCAGTGCGGAGCAGGGCAACCCCGAGGGGATGCTGATGCTGGCCGAATTTTACCTCGCAGGTGGCGACTTCGCAAAGTCGCAGCTCCTTTTTTACCGCATCTTTAGCGCATTCGGATCTTACTGTTCGGTCGACATTGACTACACGGAACAAATCTGCTTTTTACCCGCAATACAGCTCGTTCCCGTGTCCGCAACACAGTCTCTTGCCCACGCCGCACAGAAGTCGGCGTACTGGATTGCGTGGCTCTCGTTTGTGGAAGACAACGAGCTCGAGAAAGCCTATTGGTACTTTCGTAAGGCGAAGGACGTACCAGACAAGTGTGGCGTGCGAAGGGGTTTGGTGCGTTGCTTTTACTGTTGCAAGAAAGCTAAGTACTTATGTAGCGCTTGCAAGTGCGCTCGGTACTGCAGCACCGCGTGCAATAAAGCCAATTGGGCCAAGCACAAATCAAAGTGCGCACTGATCAAGCATATTCAGGACGTATTTGAGCAGACTCAAACCCCTAGTGAGCGCCTCGACATGGCTTGTATGGAACACCTCTTCCTCGACCTAGGCGACGGTCTATGTACACGCGTGTCTTTGTATGAACCGCCTATAGTGACGTCCTTGCCGGCGCACGGTATCCGGAGATGCTGATATCGCTCGATTACTCGGCACACGGTATTCGGCGATGCTGATATCGCTCGATTACTCGGCACACGTGTGCGGCGAAAATTATCCTGTGAACGGATCGCCCTTGTGTTTGACAAACTGTTTTTTGTTTTTGAAGATGAGAACTGTTTTTTGTTTTTTAGACTGTTTTTTGTTTTTGAAGATGAGAACTGTTTTTTGTTTTTGAAGATGAGAACTGTTTTTTGTTTTTTAGACAAACTGTTTTTTGTTTTTGTTTTTTTGTAGAAAATAGTGTTTTATAAAGATGAAGGCTGTCGACGAAGACGAGGCGCATGAAAAAACAGTAAAGTTTAAAATGCCGGTGCGCAATGTAAGCAACCGGGCAACCGACGGATCAAGCCGCGGGCGCACCTCGGCGTGGTTCGAGCAACAGATGAACACACAAGCACAACAGCTCTTAGTAGTGCCACTTGACGCGGTGGAGCGTATCGAAAACATTGAGAAAACCCTAAAAGGCATCGATGACGATTCGAAAACACACGGCAGCATGCGCCGGCACCACATACGACAGTATAATGACTTAAAAAAAGAACTTGCCGATGCACACGCCATTGTCAATGAATATAAGTCTGGAAAAGCATCGGCTGACTATCGACGAGAGGCAACGGAGTACCTGCGTATGTTCAAAATGTGCAAGGTTGACACGGAGGCAACCGGCACCGTCGAGAACTCACTCACCTCCATGTCTGGGACGCAATCGCACAGACGCTACCGGAAACGTTCGGACCTTGATCATATCATCCGCATGGCATCGAGGTCGGACGTGCTCAACGAGCCCCAGCGTCACAGCATTGTCGACGAGTTTATGTCAAAGTTCCACCAGGTATCGCCGCCGGTGTATTTAATGCATGGCGACATGTGTCCTCGGTGTGACACGCAGATGCGAAAATCGCAAGATTGCGGAGGGTGTCTAGAGTGTCCGACCTGCGGGAGCGCTACCTTTGTGCAGGACTCGACCTCGACAACAGTTTCCTTTGGCGACGACATTGAGTACAGTAATTTTACGTACAAGCGCGACAACCACTTCCAAGAATGGCTCAATCAGTGCATGGCCAAGCAAAATTACGACGTGCCCCAGCTAATCCTCGACGATGTCATGACTGTCTTGCACCGTGAACGCATCAAGCCCGAGAACGTCAACGCCAAAAAGGTTCGCGAGGCTCTCAAAGAGAAGAAACACCGCAAGTATTACGAACACGCAATGCTCATAGCATGCAATCTCACGGGACGTGAACCGCCGCGCATGGAGCCGGTCATGGAGGAACGACTCAGATCAATGTTCCGCATGATGCAGCAACCGTTCGAACAGATTCGCGACACCTTAATGCCCGAGCGAAAAAATTTCCTCTCTTACTCGTATGTTCTATTTAAGCTTTGCGAGCTCGACAACGAACTCGAACAGTTTAAACAGTGCTTCTCTCTTTTGAAGGGCCGCGACAAGCTCTACCGACAAGACCAGGTATGGAAGTGCATCTGCGACGATTTGGGTTGGACCTACATACCTTCTATTTGATTTCGCAAACCGATGAGCAAACCGACAAGAACGAGCACGGCGACAACGAAGACTGTAGTTAGAAAAATAAGGGTGCCGACGCCCCAAGGCCGACTTCCTCGCATGTAAAAGAGCGGATTAGCCTTCTCGTGGAATTGACTTGTTGCGCTGGGGTACCGGCCTTTAATCAAAGGCCGACACAGCACATTTGCAAGTCGGCATTGAGAGAGCAAGGTTTTCTGCGCTACTTGTCGATCCGTACTATTCGCAAACTCTCTAACCATTTCGTGGAAGAACGCAGCGTGTGGGCGAGGTACATAGTAAAACACGTCTGATGCAACTGTCTCATTCGGTTCGTCGAACGCATAACGTATCGCTTGCTCGGTCGCATCGATTTGCAGGTGCACCTTCCAAATGACATCGAGTCTTGAAACTACAATTGCGTCGTACAAATCATAGTTAACAGCGTCCAGCACGCCGACTACCCGTTCCCACTGATTTGACGCAGACGATGTTATAAAATCTTCTTCAGAGGGCATCCGGTCGCCCATGAACGCCAACGAGTCTCGCACATGACCGCAGTCTGTTGTCACGATTGTGCGTTTGACTCCCGGTATGGACATCACCCCGCCCGAGCTCGACCTCCAAGCACACTCGGCGTATATTTGACGGCTTTGGAAGCACGGGCCCAACCATAACCTTGTATTGCTTCGATTGTAGCTTAAACGACCCGAAAATATGATCAACACATTTTGATCCGGAGGGTTGATATTTGACCGCTGGTCGAGAGCGCCGTGAGTTATCTGGAGTCGACTGGTTCGATAGTTAATAGGATTCGTGGCTTTCAGCTTCCCAACCGGAGCTTCGCCTAAAAATACATTGTTTCCAATCACAAACCCAGTGTCTGTCTGAAGTTGGTTTTGACAGTCCGGTGTGTCCCTGAACGCAAAATCGGGCTGTAGGCACCGTCTTTCCATTAAAAACACTCTTTTGTTATTCGCATCTAAAAAAATCATGCGCCCATGATGGGAGTCGAACCCACAACCTTGCGATTAGAAGTCACACGCGCTATCCAATTACGCCACATGGGCTATTAAATGTATTGCGGTAACTGAATCAGACATTTGAAATAAGCGCGCCGCAAAAACACGCTAACACCAACACGCGCCGCCAAAACACGCGCTGCGGACTCGCACGTCTGCGCAGCCAATATCGCAAGTTAACCAACGCGCTGCTTCTTCCGCACTGGCTCCGCCACAGCGCCGTCTTCATTGTCGTCATCACTGTCATTGCACCGCCCGGCGGTTGCGTCGGACCGCCCGGCCAGGTACGCCTTCATCGCAATCGCCTTGAGGTCCGCATGTGGTGTGTATCCGTAAGGTCGAAGTTGAAAGCCTTCAAGAATGTTGGAGATATGTATGGGAATTTGATGTCGCTGGTCAACCACGCTCGCGCCGTTGATGTCGCTGGTCCCC
>Ga0209279_10001913_pt1 | contig 10495 bp, 13 predicted proteins | sample CoawatmetaG00DNA_3_FD_187508 | JGI IMG/M metagenome (GOLD analysis project Ga0209279, IMG submission 187508) | Marine microbial communities from the West Antarctic Peninsula - Coastal water metaG006-DNA (SPAdes) (version 2) | ecosystem: Environmental > Aquatic > Marine > Coastal ... | reverse complement strand
CAGCAGAAGCATCAGCATGAGCAACAGGATCAGAACCAGAATTGCGACCAACGAAGCCTCGGGCTATCCCCTCAACATTACAAGGAAAATAACTATTCATAAGGTTATAAATTAATATTCCCACTAAAAAATAAATAAATATACATAATATCTTATTCATTATATTATATGAAATAAAATAAAAGAAAAGAAATAAAATAAATATAAACATTTAATTACTGTATGCAAGGCCACCCATACCGCTCATAATACGCAATACATTATAATTTATTGCACATACATTTAATACACCGGGGCCATCATCTCCCGTAAGTTCTGTATTAATTCCCTCAATAATTAATTCAACTGAATCTAATCTTGAAAAATTACACGTTCCACTTGGTTGATGTTCCTCTGGTTTTAAACAAAACGAATAAACACCTATAGTGTCAGAATAATTACTACCTTGTGGCCAACTTACCGGCGCCAAGATATTTCTATCAACACCGGAAGAAGTATGATATAAATATGGTTGATCCCTTGTAAAATATTGCATTGGTCTTGGAGCAAAACGTTCATGACCATTCAGTTTTAAAGAACATTTATTAACGTCAGTATCTAACAGAAGTGTGAAAAAAGCAACATTATCAGATGTGGTGTTCCATGTGTTTGTAGTCTTGAACCATATTAGTTCTTTAACTGGGTGATTAAATTTTAACTTACAAGTGAATTTGGTCTCTTTAGTTGTAAATCGTTCGACTTGAACTTGTTCAATAAGGTATTCATGACTTACTTGAGCGAACCTTCTTCTTTCATCTGTATCTAAATAAATATAATCACACCATAATTCAGGTTTGTCATGTTGTAATGCTTTGGAAAATTGTATGATAACTTTAACTTCGTGATATTGTAATGCTATTAAAGGTAATGCTAATCCAGGTTCTTTACAAAACCAAAACCTTAATGGAATAGTTAATGGTTGGTCTATTTGCACTGGATCGAATGTTACCCCTCCCCCCAAAGATCCATTTACACCACCCGCACATGCCATCCTTTGAAAATTTGTAAATCTATTCTCAATATATGAACCAGCAGTGTGCGGGAGAAACGTATTATTTAATAGATTATTGGTATATTGTAATCCAGTCAAATATCCTATAGATCTGGTAGGATTTGGTTCAGTCAATTCAGACCACGCTTCCATAAAATGACCATAGTGTCTATCTATAATTTGTCCACCGATTTCAACATCAATATGATCAATAATTTGATGACCGTATTCAGCAGATAATATTCCTGGTGCATTCATTGGTGGTAACACTATGAATGTTTTATAAAGTAAATCACCATTTCGAGAAATAGTGGCGACTACTCTCCCACCTGTTCCTGAGGCACTATTACCAATAAGAGTTTGTTGAATAGATTCCATTGAGAAGTTAGTGTGTCTTCTGTAAACGACTTTGAAGAAAGTTATTTGTGGGTTACCAGTAAGATACACATCCTGAGCACCATAAGCTACTAGTTGCATTAATCCTCCTCCCATTGTTTATAGTTATTATATAAAAAAAAATTATAATTTAAATTATCTAATTAATATATAATGGATAAATTAAAAGATTTAATATCATTTAAAAAGACTAGATTGAATGAATTATATGAGATATTCCAATATAGTATAATTTATATAATAATATCTTTTTTCTGGGGATTTTATTTGAATAGTTTGTTTCCAGAAGAAGATGAAAGTAAAAACCCAATAAGGATATTGTCCGAAATAGTTTTACAATGTATTGCTGTAGCTATATCTGTATTTTATATTCGAAAATTATGTCAAATAGTTCCTTTAATAATAAATTTAAAAGGTTTTAAGGAATATAAAACAGATGAATATAATGGTACTGTAATTTTAAGTATTGTATTTATGACAACACAAAAACATATTATTAATAAAATTAATATACTCAATAATATATATTTGCTATGAAGTTTGTAGTTATATGATAGTATTATTTATATTAACAGAAAGATAATATTATAATACAGTAATGTAAAAAATGATATAACTGGTTACTTTACATGATTTTAACTTTATTTTAATATTATTAAATATATATGATAAAAGATATTAGTTTTTTACAATTTTTAACAGCAACATTGTTAATTGAAACATTCATGTTGTTTTTATTTAGGTTTACAAAGAGTCCATTTACAGGGATAGCTATAAATAATTGGTATGACAATATAGGTATTACAGCAGTTTTATTAGATATAGTTTCTTTATTAATAGGTTTCTATTTAGCTAAGTTTTTATATGAATATCTACTTAGTAATAATTATATAAATAATAATTATGAATTTTTAAAATATCTGATATTAGTTTTATTAATACAGGTAATTCATGATTTCGGATTTTATTTTTTAATTATAAAAAATAGTAACAGAGGATTAAATAAAGTAATAGACGAGTTTAAAGATTATGCTAAAATTGTAAAGAGTGGTGCGGTCATAGGAGATTCTTTTATGTATTTAGTAGCAACTCCTTTATTGTATTATTATATAATTAACAATAAGAAAAATACAAATGTTTTTACAAACCTTGTTTGTTTATATTTAATAGGATATTTCTTACATCAAAAACCAATTATTTAAATTTAACATTATATTTTTCAGTAATATGTTTGTCAACACGTCTAGTAGGTCCGCCAAGAATATATGAATACATTCTTGCTAATCCCCAGGATTCAGCAGTTTGATTGGGTCTTGATCCAGATGAATAATAAGCTCCCATACCTTTTTTTTTAACCGCAGATAAAGCACCTTTAGGAATTCTAGTAGCATCTGAAATCTGTTTCAGAGTCTTTGCGTCTGGATATAATTTATGGAATTTCTGTGTCCATGACGATTTCTTTGATTTGAATGATTTCAATTTAGGACGAGACACATATTTGCCTAGTTTATATGATCTTTTAGAAGTCTTTAAATTTTTTAATTGTTTTTGTTTGTCTTTTTTTGATAAACCACTAGAATACCTTTTTGGGACCATTATATTAATAATAGATATTTAATTATTGAATTATTTTAAATCTATATCCAAGAACCATAGATAAAAATACAATAAGGACTATTATTAATGAACTAGTTAATGGTACCTGAGCATGATGGACCAACATATGCATAAGTTGTGATTTAAATGATAATTTATCCGCACCGTTTGGTGGCTTAATTTCTTCAGGTGTAGCGAATGGTTTTACAACCATAGGTAAAACAAGGTTTATAATTACAGCATAAATAACAGTATTAATAACACAACTATATCCTGATTTCATTTATAATATATATATATATATATTTTAATAATAAATAATTTTTAGATTTAGGATTATGATAAATATAATTAATATGAATAAAATAATGACAATTATGATCATTTTAAAGAAATAAGGATATAGTTCTTGAACAATGTGTTGGACTAATGGATTGAGTATTTCATATTTAATATAATTGGAGTTTTTTTCTTTTTTAATTTCGGTATTTAAATCTTTGATAACATTATGTATTAGAATATCAAAAGTCATTTAATTATAAAATATAATATATTGGTATGTTTAACATATTTAATTTATTAATGAAAAAAGATGTAAAAGTTGTAGAAGATATAAAAGATATAAAAGGTGTAAAAGGTAAAAATTATTTTGTTTTAAAGAAAGAGTTTGACAATAACGAATGTATAATTTGCTTAGATAATATGATTAAAAATGATCATATTAATATGTTAAATTGTGGGCATATGTATCATAATAAATGTATAAGTGATTGGTTTGCTGTTAAGAAAGAATGTCCTATTTGTTATAAATAAAATATAATATAATTATATATATATGAATAGTTCTAGTATTTTAATTTTAACATTAATAACATGTGTGTTAATATCATATTACTTATATTTTAATGTATTTGAATTAATATATAATGAAAAAATTCATCCGTTAATTGATAAATATAATAAAGGTTTTAATAGAAAAAGATTAGTAACTAAACAAGTAGTGTGGACGTATATAGAAGACCCTATATTTTTTGATCAAGACTTGTATTTACAATTATTAGATAAAAATAAAAATGTTCCAATATTATTTAATTTTTGTTTACGGATTTTGAATAATAAAATTAATAAAACAAATACAGATCTTATAGTTATAACACCAAATAATATAGGGAAATATTTCCCTAATTTTCCAATCGAAATGAACGCTAAATCAAAATATTCACAGAAATTTAGGGTTGATTTATTAGCGTCATTTATATTAAGTGAATATGGCGGATTATTTGTATCACCTGGTACAGTAGTATTACAAAATTTAGATGATATCTTAAATAATATTAAATATAAATATGATTTAATAACATTTGGAGGTTCAATCCGAAATACAAATTCATGTAATGATAAGAATAATCCTGGTAATTATATAATTGGATCGAAACAAGGAAATCCAACTATATTAGAATATAAGAAAAGAATGTTAGAAAATTTAAATAATCAAGGATATGTTGATAAATTAGTTGGTGAAGATTTATTATCACAATCTATTCAAAAAATGAGACCTACAAATTATTTTCATTTTAATTGTGAATATACTGGTAATGTCGATATGAGAAATAATGTGATAAGTTTAGATACTTATTTTGGTTATGAACCAATTGATTTCAAAAATAAAGATAAACTAATCTTTATAGCACTACCTTATGATCTAATATTATATGATATTAAATACTTCTGGATAAATAATTTATCTAAACAACAATTTATAGAAGCTAATACAAATATTACAAAAATAATATCTGAAGAGATGTTTAAATAAATTTGATTTATTAACTTTCAAATACTATAACTACTAATGGGTATTAAATCTCTAACACAAACGATTAAAAAGGAAGCACCTAATTCTATCACACATGAAAATCTATATAAATTATCAGGTAAGAAAGTTGCTGTTGATGCGTCATTGATCATATATCAACAACTTCTAAGTCATCGCTTATTAAAGAATACTAAAGGTGAAATTACTAATCATATCACAGGATTATTTTATAAAATTGTTAGATATTTATCATTGAATATTGAATTATTATTCGTATTTGATGGGAAACCACCAGACCTAAAGTCAGAATGTATCAAAGAACGCCAACAGAAATCAGCTGATGCAAAAGAAAAGATTGAAGAGTGTGCTGACCAAGAAAACAAAGATAAGTTAGAGAAAACATCAACTAGACTAACTAAAAAAATGGTTGATGATGTAAAGAAATTACTATCATATTTAGGGATTTCATATATTCATATGGCAGAAGGCGAAGGAGAAGGGATTGCTTCAGAACTCTGTAGGATTGGGTATGTAGACTATGTTTTGACTGAAGATATGGATTCTATGGTATATGCTTGTCCTAATTTGATTAGGAATTGCTTAGATAAATCTCTAAAGAGAACAGATATCATATCAGTTATTAACTATGATGAAATGATTAAAGGATTAGAATTATCAGATGAACAATTTATCAAATACTGTATCTTATGTGGATGTGATTATTGTAAGAATGTTCCTAAAGTAGGGACGACAACAGCTCTAAAAATGATTAAGACATACCAGAATATAGATGATATTATTGAAAATTACAAAGATAAATATGAGTTCCCAGAAGGTTATAAGGAATTATTTAATAAATCATATGAGATATTTATAATGTATAGGGATAAACTGAATGTAGAAGAATTACCAATTATCAAATCAAATAGAGATATTGGTGGACTAATTCAGTTCTTAGTGAAAGATATCGAAATGAATGAATTACGTGTTCAAAATGCTGTTAAAAAAATAATGAATACATTAGGTAATAATATTTAAATACAAAATATATTTATATATATATATTATGAAATTTATTGTAGTATTAACTCAATATAAGAGAAATAATTTAGAATCACAATTAGAATATATTAGTAAACAAACATTAAAACCAGATTATCTAGTAGTATTTCAAAATGAAAATCATGTAAATATAGAACATTTAAAAGAAAAATACGGTTTCATACATGTAAAAAGTGATTATAATACTAAATATTTTGGTAGATTCGCTTATTGTTTTTCTTTTCCAGTGGATATATGTATTGTGATGGATGATGATATAATACCAGGTATAAATTGTTTTAAAAACTATACAGATGAATGTTTAAGATTAAATAGTATTATTGGTGGTAATGGACGAAATTGTTTTTGTAATCCTGGATCAGAACAAAATAATAATACTTTAATACGACCAAATGATGTAGGTATAAGAAATGAATCAATATTAGTAGATTTTGTTGGTCATTTATGGTGTTTTAAAAAAGAATGGTTATATTATATGTTTTCAATAAAACCTAATACATATGATACAGGTGAAGATATGCATTTATGTTTTTCATCTAAAATATTAGGAAATATAAATAGTTATTGTTGTAAACAAATAAATAGTAATGATAGCTGTGACATATCATATAACCGTTTAGCAGCCGATCAACATGCTTCATGGAGAATAACTCCTCCAGAATTAAGAAAAAGTGTTGAAAATTATTTTGTTGAAAACTATAATTTACAAGTAATAGAAAAAAATTGATTTAAAAATATTTTTTTATAATTTAATAAATGTATTTAATTAGTTATGGAACAAGACCTGAATTAATTAAATTGATTCCTTTAATAAATGAATTTAAAAAAAACAATAAAGATTTTTTAACGTTATTTACCGGACAACATAAAGATTTAATAAATGATTTATATAATATAACTGATAAACCTAATATAATATTAGAAGATATAATGATACCTGGACAATCATTAAATCAATTAGTATCAAGAATATTATTTAAAATGGATGATATATATTTAGAATATTCTAAAATTGAAAATATAATTGTACAGGGTGATACAAGTTCAGCATATGCGATTGCTTTATCTGGATTTCATAATAAAAAGAAAATAATACATTTAGAAGCAGGTCTAAGAAGCCATAATAAATACAGTCCGTTTCCAGAAGAAATAAATAGAAAATTAATATCGCAATTAGCTGATATACATTTATGTCCAACTATATTATCAGTTGAAAATTTAAAAAAAGAGAATATTATAGATAATGTATATTTAGTAGGTAATACAATTGTTGATATTTATAAGTGTGTATTAGAAACAACTATATCAGAAATGAAATATGAAAATTATTATATAGTAACACTACATCGAAGAGAAAATAGAGATAAAATTAAAATATTATGGAATCAATTAAATGAATTATCTGATAGATATAAGTTTGTATATATAACTCATCCTTCTTTACCTGATAGTATAGAATATTTGAATGATAATATAGAGAAGATTAAACCAGTAAATTATATTGATATGGTACATTTAATAAATAATAGTGCAGGTATTATTTCAGATAGTGGTGGATTACAAGAAGAAGCTGTGTGTGCTGGTAAGAAAATATTAGTATGTCGTGATACAACAGAAAGACCAGAAACGATTAATAGTGGATATGGTAAATTAGTTAATACTAATATAAAAGATAATATGATTTTCTTTACAATGGAAAATAATATTGATTTAGAAAATCCTTATGGTAAAGGTGTTTGTAAGAAGATTATAAATGTAATTTAACATTATTATAATTATTTTCAAATTTCGTATTAGTGATGAATTCAAAATTAATATTAGGGTAATCTAAAAACACACTTTCTAAATATTTTTTTGTTATTTCAGGTCACAATTCTAAAGATGATGATTATGATTATAATTTTATTGGTAATTTATGAAATATTTAAATATTAATTATTATATTATATTAATATAAATGTTATATCTTAAATCATATTGTTATAGTCAACATGAATTACCATTTATTATTTCTAATTTACAAGAAGGTTATGATTATATTGATAAATTAGTATTATATGAATATAATTTTACTCATACTGGTGTAAAAAAAGAATATGAAATTGAAAAAGTATTACATTTAATCCCAGAAAATTTAAAACAAAAATTATATTATAAAAAAGTGGATATTACTAATTATGTAGAATATGCATATGAAAATGGTCCATTAATTCATGCTGTTAATGAACCAATTCAAAGGTCTTGGTTTTATAATGATCAGAATTTCAATTTACAAGATGATGATATTATAATTGATCATGATATTGATGAAATTATTTATAAAAATAGTTATACAAAATTAATAGATGAATTAAATAATAGAGGGACACCACTCAGTATAAAATTAAATCAATTTTTCTTTAAACATAATTATTTATGGACTGATTGTAATTTTTCATCTCCTACAATTTATAAATATAATATGGTTAAAAATATTCCTAGAAAAGTTAAAGGTTTATCTATTAAAAATTTAAGAGATTTACATATGAAAACAGAAAATATACATGGTTGTCATATGAGTTGGATAATGCCTACTGATTACATGGTGAAAAAATTACATAGTTACAGTCATCCTGAATTTCGAAAATATGCTGATAAAAATCTATTACAGAAAGCTATAGATGATAAAATTTATATATTTGACACATCAAGACCATTTAATATTGATGAATTAAATATAAATGATGAAAAAATACCTGAATATATACAAAAAGAAAATATATTTAATCAATTATCATAATTCAGAAAAAAATGGTTATTAAAAAATATGTATATAAATAGTCAACATGAAGTATATTTAAACATACCTATATGAATCAGTAAAACAATATTTTATTATTATAAAACCAACTTGCTACATATGAAAACCCACTTTTACCTATTGAATATATAGTATTTGCTTTACATAATGTTAAAAATTCAGTCATATTATTTATAATATCTTCATCATTATGTTTAATTTTTCTTGTATAATAAAAATCAAGATGTAATATATTTACATCGAAAATTATAATATTATTATATTTTTTTTTTAAACGGTTTTTAGTATCTAAATGATCTGATACTAAAACTAATGGCATATTATCATTTTCTTTAATAATATTATCTATAATAGAATCTATATTTTTTCCTTTAGATCTATCATCATTAGTAGATGGGAATGTTATATTTCCATACATATCTCCACGTCTTATATGGATACAATTATATGAATTTAAATTGTATTTATTCATTAAATAATCATGTTTTTGATAAATTATATTGTTAAAATCTATATAATCAAATAAGGAAATATCACATATAGTTACATTCACACCTAATTTTCCCGCCACTGGAGGAAAAATTTTATTACTTATAATATAAGGGGGTGTTAAAATATGGTCATATGTGTCTTTTGTAGAATCGAATCTATATTTATCTTTAATTATAATCATATTTTTCACACAGTCATTTTTAATATGTATTAATATTTTATTATCCATTTTAATTGAATACTCTATATATATTTTAAGAGTTTTTATAAAATCTCCCAATCCTCCATGATCATATCCATATAAAAATAGAGTATTTTCATACATTTATTATTCATAATACTTAAGTTTTAAGTATTGATAATTATAAATAATGGATTTTAATAAATATAAATCTGGACCAGGATTAGATTTAATTGCTTTACAACAACTTAAAAAAAAATAAAACAAGGATCTTATATATTAATAGATGATCACAATTCTAAAGATGATGATTATGATTATAATTTTATTGGTAATTTATAAAATATTATAAATGTTGAAAAAATTTTTGAATGTAATAATACTATTAACCTTGTTGGGAAAATGGAAATAAATTTTTTATATTTAAGGTTGTATGATTAATATTTTAACATAATCTCTCTTTGTTCGATAGTATTATTCCATTCTCCTACTTTTATATAATTAGGAATATCTATTATATGAATATTTATATCCCCCCATTCACCTTCAGGTAATTCATCTACAAAATATTTTGGTATATATAAATTTTTAAGGTTAATATTCATTAAATATAATAGAAAACCAAATGTCCCAAAACCTATTATTAAATTCTTTATATTACTTAATATTTCTAAATCTTTTATCAATTCATTACTTTCATATTTTATATTAGATTCTTTTAATAATTCATTTATACATGGATTTTTTTTATCTTGACATACTAATATTATATCATCATAATTTTTTATAATATCTTTATAATATTTTAATGGGGGTTGTACATATGCTTTATGTGGATTTTGACCAAATATATCACCTCCTCTGAAATGTATATATAATTTATCATCTTGAATATTACCGAAATTTATATTAAATATATTTTTTATATACATTTGAAATATATCTTTCATTTCTTTTGGTGATGGGTCTTTTATATTATATTTTTTTAAACTAAAAAAAGTATCTTGTATTATATTATTATTTTCTAAATCATTTATTATTATTTCTTGTGATTTTAATAAAAAATGATATGGAAATATAATTTTATTATGATTGTTTAATTTAGCATAATGAATACAACGTATA
>Ga0209279_10001902_pt1 | contig 10528 bp, 10 predicted proteins | sample CoawatmetaG00DNA_3_FD_187508 | JGI IMG/M metagenome (GOLD analysis project Ga0209279, IMG submission 187508) | Marine microbial communities from the West Antarctic Peninsula - Coastal water metaG006-DNA (SPAdes) (version 2) | ecosystem: Environmental > Aquatic > Marine > Coastal ... | reverse complement strand
TCTGCTACTTAATCAGCGATTAAAACTGATTCATCGTATTGTCTTTACCTGAGGCTTTAAGTGCAGCTTCACCGGCAAAAAATTCCTTATGGTCATCGCCCATATCTGAACCAGCCATGTTCTGATGCTTAACACATGCAATGCCTTGGCGGATTTCCTTGCGCTGAACCCCAGCAACATAACCCAACATACCTTGGTCACCAAAGTACTCTTTCGCCAGGTTATCCGTAGAAAGGGCAGCAGTGTGGTAAGTCGGCAGAGTAATCAAATGGTGGAAAATCCCCGCGCCCTTAGCCGCATCCGCCTGGAAGGTTCGAATCTTCTCGTCGGCTTCTACCCCAAGATCAGTGAGGTCATAAACGGCATTCATAAGATCAGCGCGCTCATAGCTCGAAACATCTGTCCCAGCTTCCTGCCATGCATCAAAGATCTGCTGACGGAAGTTAAGTGTCCAGTTGAACGACGGACTATTGTTATAAACGAGTTTGGCGTTAGGTACCGCTTTGCGAATTTCATCAACCATGGCGCCAATCTGGCCGATATGCGGCTTCTCGGTCTCAATCCAGATCATGTCCGCGCCGTTCTGCAGGCTGGTGATTGAGTCAAGTATACAACGCGCTTCACCCGTGCCAGCCTTAAATTGAAAAAGGTTACTGGGTAGGCGTATAGGCCGAACCAGCTTGCCATTTTGGTTAAGGACTACATCACCATTCTTCATGTCCGCTGGCGTTACTTCTTCAACATCTAAGAACGCGTTGTACTGATCGCCCAAATCGCCGGGTTCGTTGGTTACAGCGATTTGCTTGGTCAGGCCTGCGCCCAATGAATCTGTACGCGCAACAATGACGCCGTCATCAACACCTAATTCAAGGAAGGCATATCGAACCGCGTTAATTTTAGCGAGGAAATCAGAATGAGGTACGGTGACCTTGCCGTCTTGGTGACCGCATTGTTTTTCGTCAGAGACCTGGTTTTCAATCTGAATACAGCAAGCGCCAGCTTCAATCATCTGTTTAGCCATAAGATAAGTCGCTTCAGCATTACCAAAGCCCGCATCAATATCAGCAATAATGGGCACTACATGAGTTTCAAAATTATCGATCTGCGCCTGAATGGGCGCCTTAGCATCACCCTGGGCAGCGTCTAGCTGGCGAAATAGCCCGCCTAACTCACGTGCATCGGCTTGTCGCAAAAAGGTGTAGAGTTCCGCAATAAGAGCGGCTACCGAGGTTTTCTCGTGCATAGACTGATCGGGAAGGGGGCCAAAATCAGATCGCAACGCTGCTACCATCCAGCCAGAAAGATACAGATACTTTTTCTTAGTCGTACCGAAGTGTTTCTTAATCGCGATCAGCTTCTGCTGTCCGATAAACCCATGCCAGCAACCCAGTGACTGTGTATAGGCTGAGGGGTCAGCATCGTACTCATCCATATCCTGGCGCATGATGCCCGCGGTATACTTGGCAATTTCAAGGCCCGTTTTGAAACGATTTTGAGCACGCATACGCGCAGCGGAGTCAGCGTCGATAGCGCTCCAGTTGCCATTATTGCTTTCTATAACTTTTGCCAAATCGGCAGAATCTTGATTAAAAGTGGTCATGTAAAAAACCTTATTAGAGTTGTAAAGTTTGACTGTGCATACATTTTAGGTATCATGCCGTCATTATCCTAGTTTATCATTTCTATCTTGAGTATTTTTTGTATGAATATGTCTAAAGTGGATTTAAACCTTCTCGTTTACCTTGATGTCTTGCTGCGTGAATGCAACGTAACTCGCGCAGCTGAGGAGCTAGGTATTAGTCAGCCCGCCATGTCAAACAGCTTGCGACGGTTAAGAGATCTGTTTAATGATCCTATTTTGGTCCGCACCAGCGACGGTATGACACCGACAGGGCGGGCGCTAGAGTTACAGCCGCTAGTGCGTTCAGTGCTAGCTGCGGCAGAGCTAGCGGTTTTACCTAAGACTGACTTTGATCCTGGAGTTTCAGGCCGAATATTTCGGATTATGGCAAGTGACTACACTGAATCGACCCTGTTACCCGTTCTACTGACCAGCCTGCGCAAACAAGCTCCTGGTATTCGTTTAGACATCATGACCCCCAGTGATGTGAGCTTTCATGACGTTGAAAGAGGCAAGGTTGACCTCGTTATCAACCGATTTGACACATTGCCTCAGTCTTTTCACCAGGTACACCTCTGGGATGATAGCTTTTCCTGCGTAGTAAGCGCCAAAAACCCTGTTACCAAAAACTGGAATCTTGATTCATACCTGTCAAGCAAACATGTCTGGGTTAGTAAAACCGGCATGGGCGTCGGTGTGGGAATGAGCCCGGACGACGTGCAGCGACTAGGCTGGGTCGATGATGCTCTAGAGAATATCGGTGCAAAACGTGACATTACCGTGTTTACACGACATTATCAGGCCGCGCTGTTTTTGGGCGAGCAAGACGATCTCATTGTCACATTGCCATCAATGGCCGCTGAAAGGCTAAAAGATGACGCAAGCGTCGTTGTTTTAGAGCCGCCCTTTGATATTCCACGATTACGCCTAAAAATGGTCTGGAGCCCACTACTACAGCATGACCCAGGGCATAGATGGATCCGCCAGTTAATCAAAAAAGTATCCGAGGAAATGCTTCGGTAACCTATATTCCAAAGATCGAGTATCTGCATCCTGAATAGCAAAAATATAGGCAACAGATTTGGAAAATCTTGGCTGGGTCAATAAACTCACAGCAAGTCGTTAAATCGCCGGAGAAACAGCACCATGAGTCAGCGCATAGAAGAATCAGGCCTACAGGTCGCCAAACCAATCCATGATCTTGTTAATCAATCAATACTTCCCGGTACAGGTGTCACTGCGGCCATGTTCTGGGCCGGTTTTGCGGCAATTTTGGCTGAATTCGGACCAAAGAATAAAGCTCTATTAGATAAAAGAGACCAGCTTCAAAGCCAGATAGATAGCTGGCATCGGGCTAATAGTAACGGATTTGATTTTGCTGACTATAAGGGCTTTCTTCAAGAGATAGGCTACTTAGTTCACGAGGGTGGCGAGTTTGCCGTAAGCCCCGAAAATGTCGACACCGAAATTGCTAAGCAAGCAGGCCCGCAACTGGTCGTGCCAATAATGAACGCTAGGTTTGCGCTTAACGCAGTAAACGCCCGCTGGGGGAGCCTTTACGACGCGCTTTATGGCAATGACGTGATCTCAGAGCAAGAAGGCGCAGAGAAGGCAGGGACCTATAATGCGGTCCGCGGGCAAAAGGTGATTGATTATGGCCGTGGTTTCCTCGACGGGGCAGCTCCACTGTCTCATGGCTCTCATCATCAAGCGACTCGCTATAGCGTTACAGCAGGTCAGTTAATCATCGCACTAGAGGATGGAACGAGCGCATCACTACAGGCACCAGATCAGCTATCTGGCTACCTAGGAGATACCGATAATCCGTTCTCTATATTAATAAAAAACAATAACTTACATTTTGAACTTCAGGTTGATTGTAATCATATAATTGGGAAATCTGACAAGGCCGGTGTCAAAGATATCGTCCTAGAGTCAGCGCTAACCACTATTATGGACTGTGAAGACTCCGTTGCGGCGGTAGATGCCGACGACAAGGCATTGGCGTACGGTAATTGGCTTGGATTGATTAAAGGAACCCTAGAAGAAACCATTACCCGTGGTGACAGCAGTTTTGTACGATCAATGAACCCAGACCGAACCTATATCGCCCCCGACGGCTCTGATCTCACGCTTAACGGCCGTAGCCTTATGTTTATAAGGAACGTGGGCCACTTAATGACCAACCCAGCGATCTTAGATGCTCAAGGCAACGAAATCCCCGAAGGGATCATGGATGGCGTGATTACTAGCCTAATATCTGTTCACGACCTTAATAACCCGTCAAAGCTCACTAATTCGGTGGCAGGCAGCATCTATATCGTTAAGCCTAAGATGCATGGGCCTGAAGAAGTCGCCTTTACCAATGACCTATTTGATGCCATAGAAGACCTGTTAGGCCTGGCCAGGCATACCATCAAGGTTGGCATAATGGACGAAGAACGCCGTACATCAGTTAACCTGACAGAGTGCATTCGCGCCGCCCAAGGCCGCGTGGTCTTTATCAATACCGGCTTCTTGGACAGAACCGGCGACGAAATCCACACAAGCATGCTCGCCGGAGCGTTCGCGCTAAAAGGTGACCTTAAAAAGATGCCCTGGATAACAGCCTATGAAGATAACAATGTCGATGTTGGCCTAGCCTGTGGCCTAAAAGGCAAGGCGCAGATAGGCAAAGGGATGTGGGCCATACCAGACAACATGGCAGAGATGATGGCGGTGAAGATTGGTCACCCCAAGGCCGGCGCTAATACGGCCTGGGTACCCTCACCAACGGCAGCAACGCTGCACGCAATGCATTATCACCAAATTAACGTGCCAGCGCTCCAAGAGACGTTAAAAACGCGCTTAAAAGCTAATGTCGACGATATTTTGACGATTCCGCTCCTTGGCGACCAACATCTCACTGCAGGGGATATTCAGCTTGAATTGGATAATAACGTCCAAGGAATGCTCGGCTACGTTGTTCGGTGGGTAGAGCAGGGCGTTGGCTGCTCTAAGGTGCCTGATATCAACAATGTCGGGCTCATGGAAGATCGCGCAACCCTGCGTATTTCAAGCCAACATATTGCCAATTGGCTGCACCACGGTATCTGCTCTGGCGAACAAGTCATGGAAACACTCAAACGTATGGCTGTTGTGGTTGACGGCCAAAACAGCAGCGACCCAGAATACGTCGCCATGAGTACCAATTTTGACACCAGCATAGCCTTTAGCGCCGCTTGTGACCTAGTATACAAGGGTTTAGAGCAGCCCAGCGGTTATACAGAACCACTATTGCACCGCTATCGCCAAAAAGTAAAAGGATAAAGTGATGTCCCAGAGAAAAATGACAGCATGAGATCTACACCAGATCTTTGTGATGACCATACAGATGCGATAATCGTCGCTGACCCCATTTTTAGTAATTTTGGCGGGCGTGAGCGGTTTGGTGGGCAGGTGGTGACGGTTAAATGCTTCGAGGATAACAGTCTAGTCAAAGAACTTGTTGGCACCCAAGGCGAAGGCCGCGTTTTGGTGGTTGATGCCGGTGGCAGCATGCGCAGGGCTTGCCTTGGGGACATGTTAGCTGAAAGCGCCTCCACCAACGGCTGGGCGGGCATTATTATCTATGGCTGTATCCGTGATGTTGACGAAATCATGTTGACCGATATCGGCGTACAAGCGCTGGGGCTACACCCTATGAAAACCGAAAAGAAAGGCATAGGCGAACAGAATGTTAGTGTGACGTTCGCAGGTATCACTATTAATCCGGGTGACTATCTCTATGCTGACAACAATGGCATTATTGTTTCTAAAGAGCCGCTTAAATAACCGCATTTTTTGCAGGCAAACAACCTTAGACATCACGATAGGTGGGTCAAATGTTTCAAGTTGGGGTACTACTGCTGGCCGCAGGTGCAAGCCGCCGATTTGGCGGTGATAAACGCGTCGCCGGCATGCCCAATGGTCTAACCGTTTTAGCAACGACGCTAGACAATATCAAACAAACTGACTTGCCCTTTAAGCTATGCCTCACGGACTCTGACAGAGATTTGGCATCCAATCTTGATCTAGACCAGCAAAAACTAATTTTTTGCCGAAATTCCGCAAACGGTATGGGTGCGACCTTGGCCGAGGGGATGGCTCAAATAGACGGTTGGCAGGGCGTTATTATCGCGTTGGGTGACATGCCCTGGGTTCAGCCTCTAACATACAGCACATTAAGAGACTCCCTCGCCAAAGATATCGTCTGTATACCCACCTATGAACGGAGGCGGGGTAATCCTGTCGCCTTTGGCGCGCAGTTTTATGATGATTTACGATATTCTAGCGGGGACAGAGGTGCTCGTGATTTGATCGACCGTCATCCCAGCGCGGTCAATCTAATTGCTGTCGATGACAGAGGGATTCTGCGTGATATAGACCACCTGCAAGATATCCAGGCAAACTAGTTTCTACGAATACACCCAGGCATACTGCAAAGCATCTCAAAAATCAGATTAGCAGCAAGTAACGATGTATTACCACTGGTGTCATAAGGTGGCGAAACCTCTACCAGATCTGACCCAACCAAATTTAACCCATGACAACCACGAATAACCTCCAAACCCTGCGATGATGCAAGACCTCCAGGCTCAGGAGTACCAGTTCCTGGGGCAACTGAAGGGTCTAGCCCGTCGATATCGAAACTTAAGTAGCTTGGCGTATCGGCGCCCACTTTAGCTCTAAAGGCATCCATCAAAGGCGCCAGAGACTTGTACCAGCAATCTTCGCCAGTCACTACCTGAACACCCTGATCAGCAGCCCAATCGAAGTCTTCGGCGGTATACCCTGTGGCTCGTGGGCCGATTTGAATCATTTTATGAGGATCAATCAGGCCTTCCTCAATGGCCCGACGAAAAATCGTGCCGTGGGCAATTTTCTCGCCAAACATGGTGTCGTTGATGTCTGTATGGGCATCAACATGAACAAGGGCTACAGGCCCATGTTTCTTAGCAATTTGACGTAAAATGGGCAGTGTGATCGTGTGATCACCACCCATGGAAACCGGTTTAGCGTTGTGCGCTAAAATCTGTTGATAATGGTCCTCAATAAGCCCAATACTTTTCTTTAAGTCATAAGGGTTTATAGCGACATCACCCATGTCTGCAATTTGAAATGAATCGAACGGCGCTGCCTTTGTAGCCATACCGTAAGGGCGCACCAACACTGACTCAGAGCGAATTTCTCGAGGCCCAAAGCGCGTGCCTGCTCGATTACTGGTACCTATGTCTAATGGTACTCCCACTAAAGCAATATCAAGACCCTCTGCGGTGTCTTGCACGGGTAACCGGAACATAGAGGCGATACCAGCAAAGCGAGGCATATCATTGCCACCTAGTGGCTGATTAAACTTTTTTGTCATAATTTGGTCGTCTCATTAGGCGCTTCAACATAGGATAGCATTAGTATCAATGGTCGTTTAAAACACGATAAAGAAGTCTGTGTTAAAGGACAAGCGGTTTACCTCTAGGCCAGAGCTATATTGGGCTAGCATACTCCAAAGAGGGTACTAGAGATCAATCCTCATGGCCATATGGTCCATGCCAGCATCTCTAAAGACCTCGCCATAAGGTTCAAACCCTAAACTCTGGTAAAACGCCTGAGCCGGCAACTGAGCATGCAGGAACATGGCTGGCATACCTAAAGCAGTAGCGTAGTCAATAGCCGCTAACATTATTAGCCTGCCGACGCCCTGGTTACGTGATGGTTTGAGTACCGCCATACGACCGAAGCGGCCGTCGATGAGCATTCGAGCGGTACCAATCGGGGTAAGATTAGAGTCATAGGCCAACCAGTGGACCGCAGTGGCGTCAAAGCCATCAAAGTCTATCTCAAAGGGCACGAGCTGCTCTTCAACAAACACCGGCACGCGCACCGATTTAATCGCTACTTGGTCTTTTCCCCAGGTGGTTTCGGTTACTGTGACTGCGCTCATATCACCAGAGACTCCGGTTCAGTCCTGCTTTTGACCATTGATATAATGACTGTAGGTTGGCGTTTCGCCATCTGAGACCGGATGCTCAAAGCTTGCGCTTCGTACTTCCTCGGTCAACTCAACCAAAGGAGGGTACTTGGGCTCAGTCATAAACTGTGTGAACCACTGACCCAGCATTTCGTCGTCGTCCAAGGTCTCCAACAGCAGAGCCTTAACCCGTTGAACATACTTAGCAGAGATTGCCGAATTAGCCATCGCTGCGGTCAAGGGTGGGTCAGTCAAATGATTGGGAACAATGTCGCGGCTTAGTAGCTCTGTGGCCAGATCATCAAGCATTTCAGTGGCTGCAGGGGCACGAAACCCAACTGAGAACGTTGTGCACTCGCCAACAGCAACCCCATGATGGGCAATCTTGGGCGGCAAATACAGCATGTCACCGGGATTTAAAACCCATTCGTCGGTGGCGACAAAGTTCTCTAATACTTTTAACGACGTGTCACTGCCTAGACTCATTTCGCCGTTGGCCGACTCACTGATCTGCCAGCGACGCTGCCCACTGCCTTGCAGTAAAAATACATCATAATGATCAAAATGCGGGCCAACACTGCCACCATCTTCGGCATAACTGACCATAATGTCGTCGACACGCCATGGCGGCAGGAAATCGAAATGGTTAAGTAACTCAGCAACCTCAGGCACCCATAGGTCAACAGCCTGTACTAATAGCGTCCAGTTGTTGTCAGGCAGGGTTTCAAAGCGTGCTTCATCAAAAGGGCCATGCTCGACCTGCCAAGTGTCGCCGACTACCAGGCGTGACTCGACCGTCGGCTCTAGTGACAATCCTGCTAGATCATCGCCGTCGATAGGCGGCTCAAAATTAGGGAATGCATTACGAATGAGCAACGGCTTTTTTTGCCAATACTCAGCTAAAAACTGATCGGCGCTAAGATCGCCCAGAATAGGGTGGTTGTCGTCCATGAGGTAAGGTCTAAATGTCCTTAGCTTGTTGTACAGCGTTACCGACGTAACTGGCCGGAGTCATCGCTTTGAGAGCAGTTTTCGCCTCTTGCGGAATCTCCAGAGTATCGATAAATCCTTGAATTGTAGCCTGATCCATCACGTTGCCTCGTGTCAGCGCCTTGAGCTTCTCGTAAGGCTCTTCAATGCCATAGCGGCGCATAACGGTTTGAATGGGCTCTGCGAGCACTTCCCAGGCAGCATCGAGGTCTGCGGCCAGTCGCTCTTGGTTTAGCTGTAATTTGCCTATACCTTTATCCAGAGAAGCGTAGGCGATCATAGAATACCCTAAGCCAACCCCCATGTTACGTAACACGGTAGAGTCAGTGAGATCACGCTGCCAACGTGACACTGGCAATTTAGCGGACAAATGACCATATAAGGCATTTGCAATGCCTAGATTACCTTCGGCATTTTCAAAATCGATAGGATTAACCTTATGCGGCATAGTCGATGAACCGACTTCGCCAGCAATGGTTTTTTGCTTGAAGTAACCCAGTGAAATATAACCCCAGATGTCGCGCGCAAAGTCGATCAAAATGGTGTTTGATCTCGCCAGACCGTCAAATAACTCCGCCATATAATCATGGGGCTCAATTTGCGTGGTGTAAGGGTTAAACTCTAGGCCCAGACTCTCAATAAACGCTTGAGATATCGCCGGCCAGTCTAGATCGGGATAGGCCGAAATATGTGCGTTGTAGTTACCAACAGCACCGTTAATTTTGCCCAACAGAGGAACCGCAGTAATCGACGCTAGTTGGCGCTGTAAACGATAGGCAACGTTGGCCATTTCTTTACCCACTGTCGTCGGAGAAGCCGTTTGGCCATGGGTTCTTGCCAACATCGCAACATCAGCAAACTCTACGGCCATGGCCGTCAACTGGCCATGAATAGCCTGCAATGCAGGTACCACAATGTCATCGCGACCTTCTTTAAGCATTAGCGCATGAGACAGGTTGTTAATGTCTTCAGACGTGCAGGCAAAGTGTACAAACTTCTTTAAGCATTAGCGCATGAGACAGGTTGTTAATGTCTTCAGACGTGCAGGCAAAGTGTACAAACTCACTCACCGCCAGTAGTTCTGCATTGTCGGCAATGGTTTCTTTAATAAGGTATTCCACGGCTTTCACATCGTGGTTGGTGGTTCGCTCAATCTCTTTAACGCGCTCGGCATGCTCTATCGTAAAATTATCGACCAAACCGTTAAGCAGGGCAGTCGCGTCTTTCGAAAAGGGAGCAACCTCAACAATGGCAGGATTAGCCGCCAAATGCTGCAACCAACGGACCTCAACCAGAACACGATAGCGAATTAAGCCGTACTCACTAAACACGGTTCTCAACATGTCGGTTTTTGCACCATAGCGTCCATCGATGGGAGAAATTGCAGTGAGAGGGGACAATGAAACCTTTGTCATGGTTATTCCTAGATAGAAGTAATAAACAGGCCGCGATTATACCCCAATAATGGCACAATTTCAGGTGGCAATTCGGTTAACTAATAACATTGGTTTTGTCGTTTATTTAGGCAATACCATAAGTAGAGCATCACGTCGAAGTAACAAATGACTGCGCTTGCCGCCAACCTGGTGCCAAAGAAACGCACTGCGAATGCCGGCAAACAATAAACAGCGAACTCGCTGCGCTATACCCGTCTGCCGAAGATAAGCCGGGTTACCCGACACCTGAATACGCATGCGCATTGTACTGACAGAGTCCTGATACAACCCAGCGACATTAGCGATCACATTGTCATGGGTGTCAGAGAAATGCTCAGCCTGACGCTGGGCGTTGGCGATCCCGTTGCCCACTTTATCAAGCTTAGCCTTGTCATTGGTCAGCCTTCTGGCCAGATACATAATGCCAATAGCGTAACGCAACACATTGGCCGACCCGGCCGAGCGGTCAGTCAGCAACGTGCGCATTGCGCTAAC
>Ga0209279_10001900_pt1 | contig 10534 bp, 9 predicted proteins | sample CoawatmetaG00DNA_3_FD_187508 | JGI IMG/M metagenome (GOLD analysis project Ga0209279, IMG submission 187508) | Marine microbial communities from the West Antarctic Peninsula - Coastal water metaG006-DNA (SPAdes) (version 2) | ecosystem: Environmental > Aquatic > Marine > Coastal ... | reverse complement strand
GTATTAATTGCATCTTCTATATTTATTTTAAGTTGTAATGATGGAGGAAAATTTAAAATTCAAAAAGGTAAAGTTGGTCATTTAACAACAAAAACTACGATACAAGAATTAGCTTATATTTTTGAAAACGATTCTATTGTAAAAAATTTAAGTGAAGGTGCTTTAGGAGATAACTTTTTTCAAGACGATGATGAATATTTAATTTTTGAAAAAGGAGGGAAGCATATGCTAACAATTATTCCAAAAGAACAATTAGATTCAGTTTCTACTATTAAAAGTGTAGAGATTCATGATGTAAGATTCAACTCTGAAACTTCATTAAACATAAACTCTAGTTTTTCTGAGATTAATGTGAATAATAAGATCAATAGGGTAGAAACGACTTTAACTTCTGCAACGCTGTTTTTGGATGATCTAAATACAACTATAGCAATAGATAAAGAAGAATTAGGTTTAAGAGATTTTACTACTCAGAAAGTAACTTTAGAACAAATTCCTGATTTAGCAAAAATGAAATCTTTTATCGTTTGGTTTAATTAGAAAACATTTTGAAAAAAAAATACACTATTCAAAAAGACCCGTTTGTTGTACCAACAACAGATGGTAAACTTATAGAAGAACATTTTGGAGGCGCCACAGATGGTAATACCCATACTAGTATTGCACATATGATTGCACCACCAAACTGGAGTGAACCTTTTCAAACTCCAGAATTTGAAGAATATACCTATGTAATTAAAGGTAAGAAACAATTTATTATCGACGGAGAAGTTCTAGTTTTAGCAGCAGGCGAATCTATTAAATTAGAAAAGAATACGAGAGTTCAATATTCAAACCCTTTTGAAGAACCTTGTGAATATATGTCCGTTTGTACTCCAGCTTTTTCTATCAATCTGGTCCATAGAGAGGATACTTAAACTCTTTTTCTTGTGAGGTAAAAAGGCAAGTAAATCAGCATAAAATATGGAATTACCAGAATTTCAACTACAAAAATGTACTGAGGCCAATCACCAAAAAGATCTAGTGCTGTCGCTGCATCAGGTTTTCTATTAGTGAAAAAATAGTTAGAGCCTAAAAAGTAGTTTAGTATAAACATAAAAAGCATGTATGCTTGCATTCCTAAAAATGATTTACCAACACTTTTAAGGGTTGGTCTCATATTATAGATAAAGGTTGCGAAGAACATGAAAATTACAAGTCCTGCGTGAACAAACCAGTACCTAAAAAACGAAAAATTTAGATAATTATATTCGTCTGGTGTTATTAAAGATTGTAAAGTACCTGCTAATATTAAGAAAAAGAAGATTTCATAATAAATGAACTTTTTTGTGAGTGATAAAATCGGAATTATGAGTGCTAAGAAACTACATAAATGCAAGGGCAAATCTTCTTGAGCATTAAAATTTCCTTTGTATAAGTGTATAAAGCTTCCTAAAATGACAGTAAAGCAGATTGAAAAAGCTAAAGCATTTCCAATAATTGACTGTATCTTCTCCGGCTGTTTCTTGGCAATAGCAATCAAAGCAAAACCAAATAAAATACAAAAAAGTACTACAATAGCGTGCTGCAGAGAAAAAGGTATAAAGTTATTATTCTCTTTTAAAAAAAAATCCATCGAGTAAATCTAAACATAATACTTGTTACTAACACAATATTAAGTACTTAAAATACACATAGCAAGGTTAATCGTTTTTTACTCTTTATATTTAAAAATTTCTTTTGCTAGCTAATAATGTGTTTTTTAATAACATTGCAATGGTCATTGGACCAACACCACCAGGGACAGGTGTAATAAATTCAGATTTTTTAGACACCTCTTCAAAAGCAACATCTCCTACCAATCTAAATCCGCTTTTTTTAGAAGAATCTGGCAAACGTGTAATTCCGACATCTATCACAGTGACATTCTTTTTCACCATATCTGCTTTTAGAAATTCAGGAATTCCTATAGCAGCAATAATAATATCTGCTTGTAAGGTCAGCTCTTTTAAATTTTTAGTTCTACTATGACACATAGTTACTGTAGCGTTTCCAACTTTTCTTTTCTGTGAAAGCAAGATACTCATTGGGCTACCAACAATATGACTTCTTCCTAAAACTACTACGTGTTTTCCAGAAGTTTCTACGTTATATCTATCTAACAACTCTAAAATACCAAATGGAGTAGCAGAAATAAATGTAGGTAAGTTTAGTGCCATTTTACCAACATTAGTAGGGTGAAATCCGTCTACATCTTTATCTGGGTTCACAGCCATTAATACTTTTTGCTCGTCTATATGTTTAGGTAGTGGCAGTTGCACTATGAAGCCATCAATATCATTATCAATATTTAGAATGGCAATTTCGTTTAGTAAATCATCTTCTGTAACTTCTTCAGATAATCTTATTAAAGTAGATTCAAAACCAACACGTTCACAAGCTTTTACTTTTGCATTTACATACGTAATACTTGCTCCATTATTGCCAACTATAATTGCTGCTAAATGGGGTGTCTTATGACCGATATCCTTTAGCTCTCTTACTTCTAAAGTAATTTCTTCTTTAATGTCTGCAGCCGTTTTTTTTCCATCTAGTAAAATCATTAATTTAGTTTTTAGTTTAAATTAAATTAGTTTTTATTTGAGATATAGTACTTATTTCTTAAAAATATATTTTTTAAAGTAAAATTCTTACTTCATTCCTTGCATCATTTGCATCATTTTTTTGCCACCACCACCTTGCATCATCTTCATCATTTTACTCATTTGATTAAATTGCTTCATTAATTGGTTTACGGCATTAACTGAAGTTCCAGAGCCTTTAGCAATTCTCTTTTTTCTACTAGCATCTATACTTGTTGGTGTGCTTCTTTCAACTGGTGTCATAGAATGTATTATTGCTTCAATACCTTTAAAAGCATCATCATCAATATCTACATCTTTCATCGCTTTACCAGCTCCAGGAATCATACCCATAAGGTCTTTCATGCTTCCCATTTTTTTAATTTGCTGTATTTGCGTCAAAAAGTCGTCAAATCCGAATTGATTTTTAGCAATTTTTTTCTGTAATTTTCTGGCCTCTTCTTCGTCATACTGGTCCTGTGCTCTTTCAACAAGAGAAATAACATCTCCCATTCCTAGAATCCTATCTGCCATTCTATCTGGATGAAAAACATCTATCGCATCCATTTTTTCACCCGTACCAATAAATTTAATAGGTTTATTAACTACAGACTTTATAGATAAAGCTGCACCACCACGAGTATCACCATCTAATTTTGTAAGTACAACACCATCAAAATTTAAAATGTCATTGAAAGCTTTCGCTGTGTTTACAGCATCTTGTCCCGTCATGGCATCTACTACAAACAAAGTTTCTTGAGGTTGTATCGCTTTATGAATTTCAGAAATTTCTTTCATCATTTCTTTATCTACAGCTAAACGACCAGCAGTATCTATGATAACTACATTTTTACCATTTGCTTTGGCATACTTTACAGCATTTTTAGAAATTTCTACAGGGTTTTTGTTCTCAACTTCCGCATAAACTTCTACACCAATTTGCTCTCCTACAACTTGTAATTGATTTATTGCTGCGGGTCTGTATACATCACAACCAACTAAAAGTACTTCTTTAGATTTTTTAGTTTTCAAGAAGTTTGCTAATTTTCCAGAAAAAGTAGTTTTACCAGAACCTTGTAAACCAGACATTAAAATAATGGTTGGAGAACCACCTAAATTAACGCCAACAGTTTCGCCACCCATTAATAGCGTTAGTTGATCCTTTACCAGTTTTACCATTAACTGTCCTGGATTTAATGTTGTCAATACATCCTGCCCTAGTGCTTGTGTTTGTACTTTTTTGGTAAAATCTTTGGCAATTTTAAAATTTACATCGGCGTCAAGTAATGCTCTTCTAACTTCTTTCAAAGTTTCTGCAACATTAACTTCTGTAATTTTACCGTGTCCTTTTAAGGTATGTAAGGCTTTATCTAATTTATCGCTTAAATTATTAAACATAATTTGTATCTTTTTTGGATAGACAAATATAATAAATTAACAAGTATTTTTAGATAGTTATTTTAGGCTTTTTTAGATTACTTTTTCTGCAAGAATAATGGAGTAAAGAAGTTTGTAAAATATTTAAAATAAATATACTAAAGAAAAAATGAGCTTTAAGTATGTTTATCTTCTTAGAGTTTGTAAACTAACAAAGCTGTAATAATGTTTATTTTTTAATAATAAAATTGATGATATTTTCAATACCGCTTAATATTTAAACTTTGTGCACCTAGTTTTATCAGAATAGTTAGCGATATTAAAATTAATAAAGAAGGAGGAATATACATCTAATAGACAATTATAAAAACTTATACGAAGCACCAAGTTTCATGTCTAAATATTTATTTTTATCTCTAAAGATTAAAATTCAAAAGGAAGTTACAAATTATTTAAATATCTAGTCTATTTTATTGTTAGGAATAAACATTAAAGCAACACCATTTATACAATGTCGCTTTCCTGTAGTTTTTTTAGGTCCATCATTAAAAGAATGTCCCAGATGACCGCCACAGGTGTTGCATTTTAATTCGGTTCTTGCGTAACCAATCTTATGATCTACATCTAATTCTACATTATTATCGATTGCTCTATCAAAAGAAGGCCAACCAGTGCCAGAATCAAATTTAAACTGAGATTCGTATAAAGGCGTTTTACAGGCCGCACAGACAAATAAACCATCCTTATAATTCTTATTTATAGGACTTGTAAAAGCTCTTTCTGTACCTGCTTTGCGCAGTACATAATATTGTTCGCTTGTCAATTCTTTTTTCCATTGAGCATTAGTTTTAACTATTTTGTATTTTTTATTTTCTTTAGCGGCGTCTTGAGCCCTACTAGAGCAACTTAAAAAAAGAACAATCATTAAAAGAGAAAGTATTTTATTCATTCGTATATTTTTTGTGGCCTTGGAGGTGCATTATTTTAAATTAGAAAACTATAATAGTTACAAAGATAAGGATCATTCATCATAAAGAAAACTTAATAATTTTTAAGCATTTATATAAAAGAAAACTTTCCATTTATGCCAATACTTGTTCATAATATAGAAAAGTGTACGTTTCTTCTAGGTTTTAATAAAGCTAAATACAGCTAGTTTATTGGTTTTAAAATTCACAAATAATGAACCAAAGACAATATAGTAAAAATTTGTAAAAACTTTTACTATATTGTGTGCCGTTCTAGAATAAATGAACAATATTTTATTTAAAATAATTTTATGCTAAAAATTGGAGATAAAAAATTAATAGGAGCTTGGGCATTTTATGATTGGGCAAATTCGGTATATTCCCTAGTAATTAGTACCGCTGTTTTTCCATTATTTTATAGTGCAATAACAGAAGGTAAGACGGTTGTTTTTTTAGGTATGAAATGGGATCACGCAGATACTTTGTATAGTTATGCACTTTCTTTTTCTTTTTTAGTTGTGGCTTTTATGTCTCCGGTTCTATCTGCAATTGCAGATTATACCGGAAATAAATTAAAATTTATGAAATTTTTTTGCTGGTTAGGAGCACTATCAGTAATGTCTATGTATTTTTTCGAAGATTTAAATACTGCTTGGATAGGTATTGTTTGTACAATTTTAGCAAGTATTGGTTTTTGGTCTAGCATTGTTTTTTATAATTCTTATCTACCAGAAGTTGCGCATCCAGAGCAGCAAGATGCTATAAGTGCAAAAGGTTTTATCTATGGTTATATAGGTTCTATTATTTTATTAATATTTTGTTTAGCGATGATTTTAGCACCAGATACATTTGGTTTCGACTTAAGTATTTCAGATACAGTTTTAGCTAATGGGAGTGAAGCAGAAATTAATAATGCATTGGAGAACGCTAAAAATGCGGCATCTCTTAAAGCCATGAGAATTTCTTTTGTAATGGTTGGCTTTTGGTGGATAGGTTTTGCACAAATCACTTTTAAAAAATTACCCAATAATAGTTTTAATAGAAAACCTGAAAAAGATTTTATCTGGAAGGGTTTTAAGGAGTTAAAAAAAGTATGGATGGAGTTAAAGGAGTATCCAACATTAAAGCATTTTTTAATTGCTTTTTTCTTATTAAGTGTTGGCGTTCAAACCATTATTTTATTAGCAACTATTTTTGGTTCTATTGAACTTGGTCTGGGTACTACTAATTTAATAGTTACTGTTTTATTAATTCAGTTTGTAGCTATTTTAGGAGCATCTGTTTTTTCTAAAGTATCTAAAAAGTATGGAAATTTCAAGGCTCTAAAAATAACGCTTGTGATATGGATTTTAGTATGTTTAGCAGCTTTTATGCTAGAAAAAGAATTACCAAATGTTGAATACTACTTTTATGCTTTAGGTGGTTTATTAGGCCTAGTTCTTGGGGCAATACAATCTTTAACACGTTCTACTTATTCTAAATTATTACCAAAAACACAAGAAAATGCAACATATTTTAGTTTTTATGATGTTACAGAAAAAATTGCTATTGTATTAGGAACCTTTGTATTTGGATTTTTAATTTATTTAACTGGTTCTATGCAGTGGAGTGTACTTTCTTTGGGACTCTTCTTTATTGCCTCGTTAGTTGTCTTAAGTAGGTTAAAAAGTACAGAACATGTACATTAATAAAATATTTTTCGAATACCTATAAAGATAAAAACGAATATAGAGTTACCAATAAAAAATGGAATGATAAATTCTTTTAAATTTAATACTAGTAGCACGCTTATAATTAGTAGTTGAAAACCTAATCCAAAAGTAGAAATTAATGTCATTAACCAGTTAGGAAAGGGTTTTCCTTCTGGTGCTTTCTTATCTAAAGCATAAATTATTTCATCAAAAACCCCATACAATGCCTTGTATAAAGAAAAGAGAAAAGTAACATTTTTTTGTTTTTCTCCGGGCAATGCAATTGGTGTTTCATCTTCAAAAACCCTACTTGTTGTATCGCCAGCAAAACGATTTCTAAGAATTACATAATAGTAATTGTATAAAGTTCCTTGCAATTGAATTCCGAAAAAGGCAAGAAATATAAAGCCAAAATGGGTATTTGTTAAGTATCCAATAGTAGCTAAAATAATAAAGTTTAAAATAATATCTGAAACAGAATCTAAGAATCTACCTGTATAAGAAGGTGTTTCTTTTACTCTTGCCAATTCGCCGTCTGCAGCATCTAAAATGGACTTTAAAATTAAGAAAAAAGCTGCAGTCCAATAATATCCCAGAATAATGCAATAGACACCTATTAAACCTGAAATAACAAAAGCTATAGTTACGTCTATGGGTGTAAATTTTGTCGATTTTAGTGAATTTGCAATAACTCTTGCAATTGGTCTACCGTAATCTGATAAGTCTGTAAATTGATGTTCTTTTGGTAATTTAGACATAAAATGCTTTTAATAATGGTCATTTTATGACTTATAACAAGATATAAAATAGCACAACTTAATGAATTACAAAAGTAAAAAAAGCATTACAATAAAGGAATGCTTTTTTACAATTTTAAATACTACTGTTTAAATAGTGAAATTAACTCCTAAAACAATGTTTCTACCTTGATTAAAAATACCATCATTTTTTAATCTAGACAAATGATTGATGTATGTTTTATTTAGTAAATTATTAATAGATAGCGATGTAGAGAATTTTATGTTTTTCATATAAAAATCACCGCCAAGAGCAAAGTTTAGTAAATTGTAATTTGCTGAAGTAGTTTCAAAAGCATCTACATTATTTTGAGAAAATGTGCTCTCTAAAGTTAAAGAAGAGTAAGCCTGTTTTAGCCAATCTTTATAATTAAACTCAGTTCTAAAAGTATTCCTCCATGTATTAGCAGGAATTAAAGGTAAGTAGTTTCCGTTTTCTTGCTTACCAATAACAGTTTCAAAAATACTTTCTAAATGCAGCCAGTCTTGAGGGTGTGGGTGTAAATGAAATCCAAATTCACCACCATATAATTTTGCGTTTTCCTGAACGTAAGAGAAAACTTGTTCGCCATCTTCAATCGCATCAGTAGGTGCAATAAAAATATAATCGTTTATATGATTGTAAAATCCGTTTGTAAATAATTCAAAATGTTCTGTTTTATACTCTAGAGAAATATCAATTTGAATATTCTTCTCATTTTTTATTCGGCTATTTCCTTTTTCAAATCTGTTGGTTCCGTGATGTACTCCGTTAGAACTTAATTCTGCTAAATTTGGCGCTCTAAAACCAGAAGCAAGATTTACTCTTGCAGTAATCTTTTCTAATAGAGATGTTTTAAAACCTAAAGAAGTGGTAAAGCTATTATAAGAATTATTTATAGCATCAAAAACGTGAACTTCGTCTTCATGTGCAATCTCCATTTTTTCTGTTGTAATTCGTCTGTTATCAAAACGAACACCTACTTGTAATGTGTTTTTATTCCAAGTATAATTGGCAGCTGTAAAAATTCCCAAATCGTTTATTATGGCATCGGGAATTAATACTTCTTCTCCAAAATTTCTATTTGTTTGATATAAACCTTGAATAGCAGACAAAATTTCTATATCTCCAATATTTGGAAAGTGGTATTTAAGATTGTAAGAAAACGTTTTTAATTGCATTCTTAAAGCGGCTTCTTCGTGCTCCTCATGATCTTCTTCTTCTTCTTCTTCTTCTTCATGCTCTTCAAACTCTTGTCTATCATTAAAAGTGTATCCTAAATCTATATCTAATTTAGAATCACCAAAAAAGAAGTGATTATGAGAACTTAAGATATGATTGTTTATTTTTTGATAAGGTTCTATAAGGTTTCTGCTGTTAGATTGCTCTGTAATTCCTTCTGTTAAACCTAAGTTAGAGTTATTATAATTATAGCGGATTTCAGAAGTAAATTTATTTTTAGAATATGCAATTCCTGTTTTAAAATCTTTTTCATTAAAACGGGTATTGGTAACGATATTGTTTTCAGGAGTCTGATAATCGGTATGATTAGAATAGGTTCCTCTTGCTAAAAATTTCCAATTGTCTAACGAAGTTTTCATTCCCATTGAAGTATTTGTCCCCATAGTGTTAGTGAAAAATTGTTGATTAAAAATTATCTCTGTATTGTTGTTTGAAGTGAATTTTTCTGGATTTAAATATAATACACCACCCAAAGCATCCGAACCATAAAGCAGAGAGGCAGGACCTTTTATTACCTCTACAGAACTAATACCTGCATTGTTAATTCCTAATCCGTGCTCGCCACCAAATTGTTGATTTTCTAAACGAATTCCTTGTGTATACACTAAAATACGATTACCACTTAAACCTCTAATTACTGGTTTTCCTATAGAGGTCCCTGTAGAAATTTGTGAAACGCCTGGAATATTTACAATTCCTTCAGATAGCGTTGTTGCTCCTAATTTTCTTATAGATTTAGTAGAAAGCCTTTCTACTTTCATTACATTTTCTGATTGTAATTTGTTAAAAGGTGTAGAAACAATAATTTCATCTATTTCAAAAAAAGTTTCCTTAAGATTAATATTTAGAACTTTTTTTTCTGAAGATATTATTAAAGTTTTAGAGACTGTTTTATACCCTAAATAGCTAAAAATTATTTTTATTTTTCCCTTAGGAATATTTTTTAATTCATATAAACCTTCTTTATTGGTAACTGTTCCCTTGTGCAGTTCTTGTGCATAAACTTCTACACCAATTAATGTATTATTTTTTGTGTCTGTAATTCGTCCTGATATGCTGTTTTGTGTAAATACAGTCATAGTAGCTATTAAAAATAGCAAATTTATATATATTTTCATTGTAATGTTTTTATTATGAATAAACTAGAATTCATTATTAATCTAAATAAGTTGCATTTTTTCTGTAGCAAAGTTTGCTTAGATTTTGAAAGTACTACTACTTTCTATAATGATGTAAAGGTTTTAAATAATAAAAATAGGTGGGCCTCTAGATGTTTTTTTAGAGTAATAAACTTTTTCAGGTCTCTGAGCTTTATTGATAAAAGTAGTACTGTAGAAATGTGAAGGAATTACATCTAAATGGGATGTGATTTTAACAGAAAATACAGTTAATTGCTTATGTAAATCATCACAATCTGCATTTTCTTGATGCAAATGTTGTTCACTTAAAGAGGTGCATATAACATGATCATGATTTTCTAATGCATGCAGCATCTGCATTGATGCGGGAATCATTAATGCAAATAAGAAAAGTGTGCTGATATGTCTTTTAAAATGTTTAATATTCTTTATTTTTTGAAATAAACTTACAAATTATTGAAATATATAACTGCAACAATACCGTTAAAATTACTTTACTTTATAAACAGTTCCATCAGTAAGAAACTTATTAAATCCTATTTTTGCTGAAAAATCATAAGAATCATCCGTAATTTTAGTTATTTGAACATAAATAGCGTCTTTATCTAATTGTTTTTTAGGTGATTTCATTTTTAGAGAGTAAAAGAAATTATTTTTCCATTTGATATATAAGGTATCAATATGTTTTATTCTCTTTTCTCCAGACATACTGTCGTTAGAAATACTTATAATCTTATCGT
>Ga0209279_10001896_pt1 | contig 10546 bp, 10 predicted proteins | sample CoawatmetaG00DNA_3_FD_187508 | JGI IMG/M metagenome (GOLD analysis project Ga0209279, IMG submission 187508) | Marine microbial communities from the West Antarctic Peninsula - Coastal water metaG006-DNA (SPAdes) (version 2) | ecosystem: Environmental > Aquatic > Marine > Coastal ... | reverse complement strand
TTTTAAAACATTGCATAGATATGGACATCGATTTAGATTTACAGCTTGAACAATATGAGGGTTTACTTGGTTTGTTGAGCGCTCTCACTGGATGGGTAGTAATATTAATGCCTGTGTTTATTGTTTGGGTGGTCTTTTACTACAACACGAAAACTAATAAAGATAAATATGAGGCTATGGTATCTATTGCTAGTAACTTAGATAACCCCTCTGACATTGAAGATTTATTAGAAAATTTTAAAGACAAAAAAAAGCCAATAGACTTTAGAAGAAATGGTGTGATCACTATGTTTATAGGTTTTGGTTTATTTCTTTTTGGGAGCATAACTGGACCTAATATCTTAATGGGGGTTGGTGCATTGGTATGTGCAATTGGGGTTGGCTCTTTAGTTGCTGGATATATATATCCGAATGAGAGTGCTGAGATCTCAAAAGCTGTCGAAAAATTTGAAGAGTAAGATACATGGGCAAACACCATAAAAACCTTTTAAACAGCCTTTCAAAACTTAGAATGGCGGCTGGCCTTACCCAGGAAGCTCTTTCAAAGAGTGCAGATGTTTCAAGAAAAAGCATTAATGCAATTGAAAACGGTATTTATGTACCCTCCACTGTTCTAGCCCTAAAGATTGCTAAAACACTAAAGTGTTCAGTCGAAGACTTGTTTAAATTACCATGATGATATTACTTACAATACTAATGACTTTGATAGCTATGCTATTAATCTCTTTTTAATAAATAAGTGCTATCCATTTAAATCTGGGGTTAATTCAACTTTTTCAATTTCTAAGATTACAGATTCCCATATTAGCCATTCGGATTCATTGAGGCTTGCTGCATATTCTGCCGCTCTTAGCATTGCAATAGCCTTGGCATCATCTCCATACTGGGAGATTAGATCATTGGCCATTTGTTGGATTTCTTGTGACATTAGCATTTAATTATAGCCTTTCTGTCGTTTGATTATTACTGATATAAGCTTTGCTTTTATGCTTCAGCAATCAATAATGTAGTTTGAATGCACTAAGAGGTTGCTGAGATGAGTTGCTCTTTTTCATTCTACTTTTGTGTGTTTGCTAAAAATGGAGAAAAAGTTTTTATGCATGTTTATTGGTTTCAAGATTCAAAAATTGGTCACTTAAATCAAGTGCAAGCCTTGTTAGATGAGCTATCTAAAGAGAATGATCTGGTTATCACTAAGATACATTGCCCAGAAAGAAGTGTTTTTAATTGGTTGAAATCTTTTCTATCAAACGACCCTCTTGAGAGTCAACAAGATGACTTAACTCTTCTTGTTGGAGCTGGACATTCAGCCTATCCAGAAATCCTTAAAACCCAAAAAGCACTAAAAAAAACATCCAATGTTTTGTCAGTAGCGCTTTTAAAACCTTCATTTAATGCCAATGCATTTGATCTTATTTGTGCGCCTGAGCATGATTATCCTTCAACCAAAAAACCTAATAATGTTCATGTATTCAAAGGCTCTTTGGCCACCACTTCTTTGATTGAGCCTACTCCCAACAAAGGAGTTATTGGGCTTGGTGGTTCGAGCAAGCATTATGATTTTGACAGCGAGCTTGTTAGTAAGCAAATAGAGTATGTTCTTACAACGCATCCTCATCATCACTTTAATATCTACAACTCTCGAAGAACTCCCTCTTCACTCAGCCAAGCGATAAAAGTTATGACTGCAGAGTTTCAAAACTTTACCTTGATAGACATGGAAAGCCCTGAGGCAAAGTCTTTTCAAGAAGACTTGCAAACTTCAGAACTAAAATTTGTTACACCTGATAGCTCAAACTTGGTCTTTGAGGCACTTTCATGCAAAGGGAAAACTTATGTCATGCAAATTGAACGCCTTGTTCGCACTAAGACATCTGGTTCCACAAAAATTAGAAATGCTATCAATGCTTTGGTGGCTAACCATCATGTGGGAACTCTTACTATTAACACACCCACTGAGGGTCTTAAAGTTCATGCAATGGAACATCCTGTTGTTGGATTAGAGCCTTTAGCAGAGGTAGAAAAAACTGCATACGTGATTCAAGGTTTAATTAATAACAAAATATGAAAGTTGCTCATTTAATTACTAGCAAGGTATTTGCAGGCATCGAGCAGCATGTATTTGAGCTGGCTTCTGCAATGGACGACGAGACTGATCATGTCATTTTATGTGATAAATCTTTGGTAGGTTATATGAGCGGAGTCTCCACTCATTCAATAACGATGGGTTCTAGATTTTCTCCAATTAATACTATCAGGTTGGCTCTCTTTTTTTGGAAAAATAATACAGATATTTTGCATTGTCATGGCGCTAAAGCCAGTGCAATAGGTGGATGGGTTGGCCTAATTAATAGAATAAAAATTGTAGCCACCATTCATGGTCTTAAGTCTAATAACAGATCTGTAAAATATGCAGACTCAGTTATCGGGGTAAACAAGGAAGTAGTCAAAGATATACCTCAAGCCAAAGTCATTCCTAATTGGTTTAATCCAGCCCATCAAGGTCTGCCATCCTCAAGAACTGGTCCTGTGATTGCGGTTGGAAGATTGGAAAAAGTAAAAGGGTTTGATTTGCTAATCAATGCTTGGGCAAACATCAAAGAAGAACTTAATATTATTGGCTCTGGAAAAGAGCTTTTGCCCTTACAAGAATTAATTGAAAAGTTGGGCTTAGCAGATCGAATAAAAATTCTTACGGATCATTCTTATGAATCAATAGAAGAGATATATAAAAATGCGAGTGGGTTAATTATATCAAGTCTGCGTGAAGGAGGTCCTAGAACAGTGCTAGAGGCAATTAATCATAATATACCTGTACTTGGAACCAACGTCGGGATAATGCCTCAGATCATTCCTAAGGATTTATTAGCCGAGGCTGGCAATCAAGCGAGTTTGACGGGTCTGATGGAAGAAATGATTCCATTGCTGCCTCAGTTAGATGTCAGTGCAATCAAAATAGCCATGCATGAGAGCTATTCTTTAGAAAATGCCTGCATCAAAACCAAGGAAGTTTATTTCTCTCTTTGAATAGCAGCTTCGTATACTTTAATGGTCTCTTCCACCAATCTCTCTTTGGTAAAACTAGATGGGATGCTTGAAGGCGGAGAGCATTGCAGCAAATGTGGAATTTGATTGGCTAAAGCATCCGTGTCTCCAAACTCAATTAGCCCAAGGGGATTGATCATACCAATAGACTCCTTAACGCCTCCCCTGTTCCAACCCATCACGTGTGTGCCGCATGCAGCGGCCTCAATAATAGTTCGCCCAAATGGTTCTGGTTTAGATGAAAGATTAAATACGATGTCTGAAATTTTATATATGTTTGCGATATCTGTTCTTGCGCCACAAAAAGTTACGGCTGATTCAAGATTATATTTCTTAACCAGTTCGAGAAGAGACTGAAAATATCTCTTTTTATTTTCATTAACTGGACCAGGAATAAGACCATGATATTTAGCTTGGTCAAGTTGACTCAATAATTTTAGAAAGTCTTCTAAGCCTTTCCATCCAGTAATTCTTCCAGGCAAAGTGAGTAAAATTTTATCGCTCGTTTGAGGAAATTCTTTGTACCAGGAATTAGACCAAGCTTCCGAGGGAGCAGATGTATTGAATTCATCAATATCGCATCCCCTATAAATTAAGTGCACTCTAGAGTGATCTACATCATAATTTTTGAAGACATATTCTTGCACTGTTTTTGAGATAGCAATGATGTCATTGGCATAAGACATAGATTTGCTATAAAAAGGCTTACTGTACAAACCATGGAACGTAGAAATTACAATTGGTTTTGAGGAAGACAGGCCCTTAAGAGCTAGAACATTAATCCAAGCAGGAAAGCGTGAGCGGACATGAATGATGTCCGGCTTAAACTCCCGGTAAATATCTCGTAAATTCTTATATTGCTTTATCGCTAAAAAATTCTTTTTGGCTATGGGTAAAGAGAAATGCTTTGCTCCATGATCAGATAGCTGCTGAGTAAGACCGCCACCTGCAGATACTACAGCTGACTGATGACCTAGTTTTGTGAGATGCTCAGACAGATCTACCGTTCCTCTTTCCACTCCACCAAACTTGAGTTCAGGCAGCAGTTGTAAGATACGCATGAATTACTCGTACCTTAAAGCAACTGCTGGTTCTAATTGTGCGGCTTTACGCGCTGGCCAAATTCCAAAAAATAAGCCAACACAAGCAGAAAAAGTAACTGAACCTAAAATTGCTGAGAAGGGAATCGTAAAAATCCAGTCTTGCCACATAGCAATAACAAAATATAGAAGCGAACCAAGTATCACCCCTGCAACTCCCCCAATAATACATAAAGCCACAGCTTCAATTATAAATTGAAGAAGGATGGCTTGATGAGTGGCTCCAAGAGCTTTACGCAATCCTATTTCTCTTGTTCTCTCTGTAACAGAAACCAGCATGATGTTCATAACTCCAATGCCTCCAACCAATAAACTGATGCCAGCAATGCCAATAATTAAAGCTGAAAAAATTGCGGTTGCTTGTTTTTGTAAATCAGTAAACTGAGACCAATCATTTATTCGAAAATTATTCTCTTCTCCAGGCCCGATATCATGCTCTCTTCTGAGCACTCGCTCTATGGATATCATGGCTTCTTCTGGTGAGTAGGTATTCGGCACTTCAACACGAATTGAATCAACTCTCTGTCTACCGAAGACCCTATCTGATGCAGTAAATAATGGGATGTATATCTGCTCGTCTGGGTTAGACCAACCAGAAGAGCCCTCTGATTTCATGACGCCAATAATCTCAAAAGTCACTCCACCCAAATCAATATCTTTTCCAAGCAAAGCCTTAGAAGAAGTTTTTAATTCAGTGCTGACACTCGAGCCAATAATGGCAACTCTCTTTCTTGCAAGATCATCTCTTTCTGAAAAAAACCTTCCTTGCTCTACCTCGTATCCTTGAATGCCTAAATAGTTTTCTCGCGCACCTATAACAGAAATGCTGATGCTCTCATTTCCATATTTCAGAGACTTGCTTCCTCTGATTTCTGGGGAAATACGCCATGCAATCTCTTTATCTTTAATCAGGGCATCTGCGTCCTTGATGACTAAAGGTGTTGCATTTACTTTCTGCGCACCTCTGCCCCGAGAGGGATAAACTGAAAGAGTTCTTGCTGAAAGATTGGTAATTGAGTCATCAATAGCTCTTTGCGCACTTGATCCTATGCCTACCATGGCTATGACTGAGGCTGTCCCAATGACAATAGCGATGGTTGTCAGCAAGGAGCGCATAAGATTTGCTCTGATTGCATCGATGGCAGTTGAGATGGATTCTTGCAATATCATATTTTATCCAAATCTACCTTTAACTCGTTCAGAGAATCTTTGCTGATACTTAATCAAGCCTTCGCTAGGTAAAACATAAACAATTTCTTTCTCGGCAATACCGCCCTTAACCTCAACATGGTTTAAGTCAGTCTTGCCTACCTTAACCCAAAGTGGAATAGCGCCTTTGCTTGTTTTTTTTAACACTATAAAAGTATCAAAATTTTCTCCAGGAACTTTTTTGGAGAGAAAGCTATCTAAATCTGATTGCTTGATGCCTAACAATCCAGCAACTGAAACAACGTCTTTTCTGGTGCGCAGGGAACCTGCTGGCAAAGCTAAAGCCACCTCTTCATTTAAGATCTCAATTTCAACATCTGTGTTCATTCCAATTAACAAAAGATTGTCTTTATTCTCTATGTCTATTAGCACTGGGAAAGTTGTTACGTTCTGATCAATTTTGGACATAGGTTCAATTTTAGATACGACACCTGTAAATCTTTTGTCTCTATAAGCAGATACTTTGAGGGTAACCTCTTGGCCAATGCTTATTTTTCCAATATCAATCTCATCAATTAGTGCTCTTACCCGAACTTTATTAAGGTCCGCCATCTCCATAAGCAAGGTTCCTCCTCCGACAGCAGAGGTTGGAGATGTAATAACTTGTCCCACTTCAGCTAACCTGCTAATAACAGTTCCAGCTATGGGCGACCTGACACTTGTATCATCTAGAGCAATTCGAGCATTTTCTAAAAATACTTCAGCTCGCACAAGTTGAGCTCGCGCAGAAGAAAAAGCCTCTTGTGCATCTTCAAAAGATTTATCAGAAATATTTCCTTCGTCATGCAATCTTTTGGAGCGATTAAATTGATTTTGAGCATTTGATAATCTTACTTTAGCAACTTCTAGATCAGCATTAGCTTGAGCTAAAGTATTGGTAGGCGTTCTTTGATCAATCCGAGCTAATACAACACCCTCTTCGACGTAATCTCCAACTTCTGCTCCCAAGAAAAGCACCTGCCCCGAAGCTTTAGATTTAATTTCTATCGAAGAGATAGCCTCAACAGTTCCCGAGGCTTCAACAGTTAGCTCTAATTGTTGAGCCCCTGCTTCTTTGAGCGTATAAAATTTGAATTCTTCTTCTTTATCTCCACCCCCGCAACCAACTAAGATAGCTGTAGATAGGAGTACTGTTAAGAATTTAACATTAATATATTTCATTTTTTTTCCTTCGTGGTATCTGATTCTATGAGACCGTCTTTAATAAAGATAGTACGCTGGGCCTCAGCAGCAACTTCATTCTCGTGAGTAATTAAAATTATAGTTTGTCCCTGGTCATGCAGGTTATGAAAAAGCTGCATGACATCGTGTCCCGTTTGGCTGTCAAGATTTCCTGTTGGCTCATCTGCAAATAAAATTGATGGATTATTTACAAGAGCTCTAGCAATAGCAACTCTTTGTTGTTGCCCCCCTGAAAGCTCGGATGGCTGATGATCCATTCTATCTTCCAAGCCCACTTCAGACAAAGCAGCTTTAGCCCTAGTTATTTGATCTGCTTTTTCAATACCAGCGTATTTTAAAGGCAACATTACGTTATCAAGTGCACTGTTTCTGGCTAAAAGATGGAAGTTTTGAAAGACAAATCCAATTTCTTTGTTTCTAATTCCTGCCAATGCATCGTCATCCAAAGAGCTAACCTCTTGATTGTTCAGCAGATAAGTTCCATGAGTAGGAATATCAAGACAACCAATGATATTCATAAGAGTAGATTTACCAGAGCCAGAAGGTCCCATAATTGCGATGAATTCGCCTTTCTTTATATCAAATGAGACGCCTCTTAAAGCTTCTACCGTTTGAGTGCCCAAAGCATAATGCTTGGTGACTCCCTCTACGCTAATAATGCTCATGCTGACCTACATAAAAAAACTGGTATATCTCGAGAAGTATTATTTTGATACGTTTCATAGTCTGGGTAAAAAGAGCATATTAAAGGCCACAGTTCATCTTTCTTCTCTTTAGACACTTCTTCTGCAATATAGTTCTTAGAGTCGTGAATGGTAGAGATTTTAAGATTAGGGTGCGCTTTTACGTTGTAATACCAGTTGGGATTTTTAGGCATGCCGCCAAGAGAAGCAACCAAAATAGGCATTCCGTCTTGATGAACATAAATCAATGGAATGTTTCTAATTTTATTAGTCTTTGCACCTTTGGTTCTCACAACCATGACAGGAAAACCACCAGGCCATTTATTCCAAAGCTTGCCGTTACTGAGCAAAAAAACTCTTGCTTGAAATTTAGCAAAATATTTAATAATTCGTTTAGCAGTTTTAGCCTGCTTGGGAGTATATTTTTCTTGCTTCATGAATTATTCAAAAGCTGCTATACCGGTTTGAAGGTTACCAAGAATCAGAGCATGAATATCGTGCGTGCCCTCATAGGTATTTACCGCCTCTAAATTCATAGAATGTCGGACAACGTGATACTCATCAATTACACCATTACCGCCATGCATGTCTCTTGCCATTCTGGCAACATCTAGAGCCTTCCCACAATTATTTCGTTTGATCAAAGAAATCATTTCTGGAATCATTTCGCCTTCATCAATAAGGCGACCTACTCGCAATGCGGCTTGAAGACCTAGTGTAATTTCTGTTTGCATGTCAGCTAGTTTCTTTTGCACTAGCTGCTTTGCAGCCAAGGGAGATCCAAATTGAATTCGATCTAACGTATATTGTCTTGCTGCATGCCAGCAAAATTCTGCAGCTCCCAAAGAGCCCCAAGCAATGCCGTAACGAGCGATGTTTAAACATGAAAAAGGTCCCCTAAAGCTCTGCGCCAGAGGCAAAACATATTCTTCAGGAATAAAGACATCTGACATAAATATCTGACCAGTAATTGATGCTCTGAGTGCAAACTTTCCTTGTAACACTTTGGTATCAAGGCCCGCAAAATCTTTTTTAGCAATAAAGCCTCTTAAAACTCCTTGCTCATCTTTAGCCCAAATCACAAATACATCTGCAATAGGCGCATTCGTTATCCAGGTTTTAGATCCATTTAACTTGTAGCCGCCCTCAACTTTTTTTGCATTCGATAACATGCTGCCTGGATCAGAGCCTGCATCTGGTTCAGTCAGACCGAAACATCCAATTAAATTCCCTTTAGCCATTTCAGGCAATAACTCTTCTTTTTGTGCATCTGAACCAAACTTATAAATTGCATACATAGCCAATGAAGACTGAACACTAAATGCTGATCGATAGCTCGAATCTATCCGCTCTATTTCTCTTGTAATTAATCCGTATGAGACATAGCCGACTCCCGCGCAACCGTAACCTTTGATTGTTGCTCCCAAAATTCCTAATTCACCCATTTCTTTGTATATTTCTGGATGAAATATTTCGTGCCTATTAGCTTCGAGAATTCTTGGCATAAGAGATTTTTGAGCATACTCACGCACGTTGTCGCGAATCATTCTCTCCTCTTCAGTCAGCTGATTATCAAGATTTAAAATATCTTCCCAGTTTTTTCCCATAATTTACTCAAAAAAAAGCCCTAGTAAAAATACTAAGGCTTTAATTATATTCTAATACTAGAATTTATAGTGCAAATCCATTCCTATGGTTCTTGGAGCATTAAAATAAGACAGTGTTAGCTGTCCAAATGCAGGTCCAAATGGAATTGAGCTCATTCTGTGATTCTTATCCGTAAGATTCTTAATCCAGAAATTTAATTGTAGATTTTCCATAGGCTCAGTTAACAACCTAAAGTCAGTTGTTCCTCTTGAATCCAATGTTGTCAAAGCAGATCTTGGATCTTTAGAGTTGTATGGGAATGTTGGATGCTCAGCAATTCTACTGTGGTCCAAACGCATTCTATAAGTTCCATAATCTTTTTCCAAAGAAACATAAAGAGTAGTCTCTGGTGAATAAGGAACTTGCTCAAGTAAATATCCGTCACTTGCAACTTTATTTCCTGTGAACTCAGAATCAAGCGTTCCTAGATTAACCATTAGCTTGGTTGAGTCATTAATAAGTGTTGTAGTCTCTATTTCTAAACCAGAAATATCAGCTGAATTATTAATAACCTCAGAAGCTGCTGCAGCATTTGCTGTGAAATAAGAAATTTGCATGTCCTCATGTTCGTTATCAAAGTAAGCAACATTCAACATCATGCGATTATCGAAATATCTACCTTTCAAACCAAATTCCGTGGATGAGATAGTTTCTGGAGCGTATGGAGTGGATGCTCCAAAAGGATTAGAGCTCTCTGCATTAAATCCACCAGCTTTAAAACCATCTGCAACTTTAAAATACAGGTTAGTGTTGTCGCTGTAATCATGAGACAGAATAAATGTACCAGTTGTATCGTCAAAACTGCCTTTTCCTGATGCTGAGATTATGCCTACATACTCTTTAAAACCTACCTTGTCTTCTTCAGTAGATCTTGCTCCAACAGTTACGTCCCAGTTCTCTGCAATTGCATAGGTCAGCTGACCAAAGATTGCTGTTGAGTCTCCGTTTCCTGAGTAATTTTGTACAATCGATGTTCCACCACCAAAAAATGATTGAGGGTTAGAAGTGTATGCATCATCTTTTAATGCGTAATATCCAACAACGTACTCCATTTTATCGGTAGAACCAGATAGCTGAACCTCAAGAGTTTCAGCGCTATAGTTAGTAAATCTTGATGTATTAGCAATTGGAAATGGTCCACCATCTAAATCAAGATTATCATCCCAGTCTGTTTTTCTTTTAGCCCAAATTACTTTTAAAGTTCCAAGACCCATTTCACGAGCAATGGTTAAGCTTGTTCCCTCAACAGTAGATAGCTCAAATGTATTCGCATCAATATGCGCAACACCCTGTCTATCTGAGTTCTTAAAAAGCTCTATTGGCCAAAGTTTTAGACCGCCGGTGAGTGCAGAAGCACCAACACCAAAAGCGGTACTCCAATTTGGAATCGTATTTGTAAGCTGTGCAAAAGGTGGGATATTGTCTTGATCAGTTTTATCGAGAGATAAATTGACACTAGTTTTATCGCCTTCGTATGCAAGAGTAAATTTAACTCCTTTAGAGTTAATGGTATCTAATTCAGTGTTACGCGATGTTGTATTAGGTACAACGCCTTGAGCAGCTTGGTATGGGGATGCAGCATTATTAACGTAACCACCTCTCTTCTTGTTATTTATGACAATCTTTGTAAAAACATTTTCACCAATTTCATAGTCACCAATTAACTGTGTTTGCTTCAAA
>Ga0209279_10001895_pt1 | contig 10547 bp, 5 predicted proteins | sample CoawatmetaG00DNA_3_FD_187508 | JGI IMG/M metagenome (GOLD analysis project Ga0209279, IMG submission 187508) | Marine microbial communities from the West Antarctic Peninsula - Coastal water metaG006-DNA (SPAdes) (version 2) | ecosystem: Environmental > Aquatic > Marine > Coastal ... | reverse complement strand
CGCAGTTTAAGGGATTAGAGATTATGCTTGCAGCAGACAACCTTTGGGATGAATCTTTTCAAGAGATCCCAGGAACACCTGGCCGAGGCGAGCAATATACACTCAGTGCAACTTACCACTGGTAAAAGAGTAGCAAGTCTTTTGCATCTCCCAACAAATTATAAGTTGGGGGATGTAACTCTCAGATACTTTATCTAAAGGGTTTTCTATAATCCTTTAAATTACAGTCATATTTTATTTTTCAATATGAGGCAATAACCATTATATCATGAGAAGATCATTTTATACCAAGTGCCAATATCTCCTTATTTTGGAAAGTTAGTTCTAGCAATAAATACTTAAGTATTAAAGGCCTATCTCATTTTTTGATCATATAAACTTTGATAGTACAAAAAATACCGACCTAAAAAATTTGACTGTGTAAAGGCAGATGCAGTATCAGCAAATAAGACTTATACATCTGAAAAAATTACCGTTTATACAAATTAATTTCATTCAAGTGCAATAGAAAAAATTATAGAATTAAAAAGTCATCATATTGAGAATATCGCTGTTAATAAAGCAAGAGTATAAAGTGAACGTGGTGTAGTGACTTCAAAAAGGTGATCTTTCCCTAATAAAATGAACACATTTATTTTTACGCTGCTATAGCTTCATATTCTATTGCTCAACAATAAATTATACCAGAATATACCTTCATAGCATTGTAGTATTTGTTAGTGTAATTGCCAAAAAGCTCCATGTAAATAAGCATCATTTTCAACCCTTCGCCTCGAATTATCCCTGCCTTAATCAAGTGAATAATGACTCTTCACAGCCATTATTATTAAATTTATTCTCACGACTCAACCCATGTATTATACCTTTAACTTTTAATGCTTTTAGATAAATATGGTTTCTATATTCTAACCCTGTCCATATGCAAGATTAACTTCCCTTCACGCTTACGCTTCTTTGTTGGATTTTAAGTATATATCCCTGATGCTACTCGGCAAGAAACCGTTACCACTTTTATGGCAAATACAACGCCTCCTTAAGCTTTTTATTTTCGCATTTAAGGCACGGTATATTGGCTAGTCTTTTTAGCTTTAGAATTGACCAATAACTTTATTACGTTTATCAGCTACAATTATTCTTTAACAATACTTTTTCACTCTCGTGACAACATAAACAGCTATAGGTAGAGTTTTTCAGCAACGCTTTTGATTTTTACGCCAACAATATAACTTAGTTGAATAGCGTTGACTTTGATGTCCGTTAAATAGTTCCAAGTTCGTCTTAGAATATTGTACTTGGGCGCAAACATACCATCTTTAGTTATATTTTGGTGTCCATTTTAGCGGGGGGGGATTACTCATTAATAGAGATACCTATCGGATACACCTAACAGCTTAAAAACACTCGTTGCATAATAGCCTTTTCAACGACTTAACGAATAGATTTCATTTAAATTCATTGGAGTGTTTTTTATTCATATTACGTTTTTCCTTACTTAGGTTCCTAAGTGAAAAGTGTATACAAGTCGCTTGTAGATGACACAAACAAGCAAGCACTAGTCACAAGTTACAAGTCTGTAATATATTGTTTATTATAATAAATTTAAGATGTTGTTGACATGTAGATGATGATTTTCTTATACTCCGGCCAAATATGATTAAAAAGGAATTGAATGGTGGTAGAATCTTCAACACTACTGTACGTATTTGTTAGTATTATGCTCGGTATGATGGCATTTGCTATGTCAGCCGCGGTTAACATCTGGCTTCAGCGCAACAAAACTCATCGCATGCTTCGCGACCCCCTACCATTGTTTCTGGTAATTCTTAAATTTATTGCACTCACAGCTTGCTGTATCGGGCTTATCCTCTTTGTCCGGCTGATGATGCCTTATGAGATTACAAGTGCACAGGGTATTCTTAAGGGCGAATCCATTTTTCCAATATTAGCTATTGACCGCTATGAGGCCGGGCTACAGGTAGGTGATGGCCTTATAAATGCTGATATGCCGCTAGTAACCTATCAGCGTAAGCTGGGTCCGGTAGAGATAGCCGAGACACGCATGGAACGAGAACTATTAATAGAGCAAATTGCATACACAAAATCTCAACTGGCACTCAGGAAGCCTATTGAAGATTTACAAAATCTATCACATATGGAAAACCTCCGTTCGTTTCGCACTAATCAAAAACAAGAAAAAAGCCGAGCAACCTGGGAGATTAAGAACCTCAAATTCCAAATGAATGAGCAGATGGACCGTGTCAGCCATGCAACTAAGGAAGTAGCCTTCGCTCGCGATGCCATCAAGTATGGACTGGTGTCCGACATTGAATATGACCGTCGTAAGGCAACCCTGAAAATCGAGCAGACGCGTCTCGATGGGATGAATTCCGAAATCAACTTCGCTGTTGAGGATATGCTGAAATCCAGCCCTAATGCTGACAGTGAAGGTAAGAACCGGCTCGACCAGATGTTACAAACAGATCTTACCAGACCATCCGATTTGCAGTCCTCTGATTGGAAAATTAATAACCTAGAGCGTCGACTGCGTGAGCTTAATTTTTTGTCTGACGATCAACAGCAAGCGGTTACCGTTTTTGCCCCTTGGGATGGCTTTATCGGCTATCGCAATCCAACATCGATGCCAGCGCCGGGAGACCTTATAGGCGTCCTAGTGCAATCAGATTCGATGTTCGTCGAGGTATTGGTGCCGACTTCGCTCGCTAAAGAAATAGGTGAAGGTGTGGAAATAAAAGTGTTCAGCGATGAGCTCCTCGAGCTGGGTGTAACACTTAAAGGAGAGGTGCGCCGCTCCATAGAACAAAACCCACAACAGACCATGCTTGATGTCCGCCTTGAATATAGTTCCAACTTGATTCGCGATCTCGCGTTGAAAAAACAAGTCAAATTAACAGTAAGCTTCCTTAATCAGGAGTCACAAATTATTAGCAATATAAGTTCTTTTTTGACTAATACTTCATCGAGTACTGTGGCTCTGCTGTTTTTCGCAATGTGGTTATGCTCTTCATTGCTGATGATAACTATTCATCGTGTAATTCAAGCCAATTCTGGAAATAAGTGAAATGACTACCCCAAAAATTGATTCATCCCTGATGCTAGATCCCGGTAAAGATGGACATTCTCATATCGAGAATAATGATACAGGTGTGTTTGAGTCTAAGCGCCCATTAACACGGCTACTATTGTTAGGCTACTTTCTAACCATCCTTGTGGGTTGTGCACAAGTATATTTTTTGATTGGTGCTATTACAGCGCTCTCAGTGTCATCGGACCTTAGTTATTTAGAGACCGTAGTCATCGCATTTTTCTTCTTCTTCTTTTCAATGTTTTTTATTGGTCGGTACTTGATCACTATGTTATTTGCCTTCCTAGAAGCCTCCAAGAAAGTGACAGATTGGACCTTACCCGATAACGAGGCGCCTCTTGTCACTATTATTATCCCCGCCTACAACGAAGTCGACAATATTGGGCAAACCATTGCCTCTACACTCAACATAAATTACCCGGCACTTGAAATTATAGTAGTGGATGATGGCTCTACTGATGCCACTTTTCAGTTGGCAGAGGACTTTGTCACTAGACATACTGACAGTCACTTTAGTAGTTCAATTCAAGTTGTCACGCAAAAAAATATGGGTAAAGCTTCAGCCCTTAACCATGGATACAGCTTGGCTAAAGGAGAGTATATTCTCAGTATGGATGCGGATAGTGAATTGGATCCCAATAGTGTGAGAAGGCTTGTGTCACGCATACTAGCATCAGGTGCTGAAGTTGTGGCAGGTCAGGTTATTATCAAGAACACGCGCAACATGATAACTTATCTACAGCACCTGGAATACGTCATAATGAACGGTACCTCTCGTATGTTCCAGAGCTTTTTTAGTGCTGTATTGATTGCACCCGGTCCTATTACGCTGTTTAGCCGAAAGGGTCTGGAAAGGTCTTTAAAATTTCGCGAACCAAACAATACGTCCAACACCGATATCCCTCCGGGGCCTTGGGAGACATCGAGTTTTGCAGAAGATGCTAAGCTTTCAATGACAATCCTTGCCACTGGAGGAAAATGTATCTTTGAATCTTCGGCTGTGTGTTTTACTCAGGCACCATTGAGTCTAAAAGTATTACTCAATCAGCGATATCGATGGATTCGGGGCAATATGCAGGCAATAAAAAGTTCGTGGAACTTGTGGACTCGAGTTCCAAATAATAGGCCAGGGCTCGGACTATGGCTAATGTGGTTTACTATTGAATCTATCATATGGCCCTTAATCGATGTGTTTGGTGCATTAATTATTGTCTTAATACTTGTTAACTCCAGTGCATTTGATCAAACATTAATGTGGTACATAGCACTAATGAGTGCTGATTTAGCCGCTGCACTGTTTGCCGCTAGCGTCTGCAATGCCCGGCTTAATATTACTTTGTTAGTACCATTTTATCGGATGGGCTATGGTTTCTTACTTCAAGGTATCGCACTAATCGCCTTAATTGATGAGGCCCGCGGTACCAAGATGTCATGGAGTTAGAGCGTTCACTTGCGCTCTCTGCCCTGCTACCTTGGTGGCATGGCTAGCATACGCTGGTAAGATATTGTTTTACTTACCAGCCACAAACACTATTGCTTCTTATACACTATAGAGATAACAAGTGATTACATCAAAAATTAGAAAAACACATTTTTTTGGAGATACTATATGAAATTTCAATCACTCACTCTCATTTTGCTAAGCGCGATTATGACTTTGGAAACGCAAGCGGACTCACTTGTCCGCATCTATGAACTTGCGCTAAAAAACGATTATCAGTTGCAACGTGCCGAGGCGATCTACTTGGCAGACTCAGAACTACCCGTCATCGCTCGTGGGGGACTGTTACCGAAAATCCAGGCAGACTATCAGTTTCGTTCAGCCTTTGAGGACAGCAAATCTCGTCAGTTGATAACATCTGAGGGCGGTGGATTACTAGATGTAAACGTCGCACTGGACAGACAAGTCAATGATCATGGATTTTACTTGCGGTTAGAACAGCCTCTATTTGATGCGTCTGCATGGCACGAGTACAAGAAAGGAAAGGCCAAAGGTCTTGTTGCAGAGGCTGTATACGCTGATGCTCGCCAGGAATTTATTTTGCGTGTTGTTACAGCCTACTTAAATGTACTGCGAGCGCAGGATAACTTATCTGCTACTCGATCACAGCAGCGTGCCTTTGCCACTCGACTGGAGCAAACTAAAAAAAGCTTCAAAAACGGTCTGATTGCTGTAAATGATGTCGCTGAGTCTCAGTTGGCTTACGATAATGCTTCTCTTCGAACGATAGAAGAGATAAACGAGGTTGAGGTATCTCTGGAGGGATTGTTTAATATGACTGGCCAAAGGCATTCTATCATCAACATCCTCCGCGAAGATTATATAGCTTACCCACCTGAACCAGATAATATATGGGATTGGGAAGCAGCTGGATCCAGCGATAATTTACTGCTGATCGCGGCGCGTCATGCTGAGACAGCTGCACAAGAGAACAAGAAAGCCGCCATTTTTGAACACGCACCAACTCTTAAGCTTGGTGTATTCGCCTCCAACCTTCAAACTAACGGTACAGTCGATAGTAATATTGTGAGTCCTTTTATACTTGCACCCGGCCAAAGCTCGAATAATATAGGGATAGAGCTGAAGCTGAAGATCCCTTTATACGAGGGTGGTGTGACTTCTGCTAATCACCGACGAGCAGCATATCAGTACCAAGCGAGTCAGAATCTAGTTAGCGAAACCGATCGCAGAGTAGTGACTAAGTCCAGGCAACTTTTCTTGAAGGTTAAAAGTAACATTACACATATCGAGGCGCACCGCCGGGCCATATTATCGGCAAAAGGTGCTTTTGATGCTGCCACCGCTGGTTACAAAATTGGCACCCGCAACATCATTGATGTTCTCAACGCTCAAAATGCCTTATTCTTGAACGAGCGCAACTACGCCAATATCCGTTACGACCATATCGAAAACTCGTTCCGTTTACGTGCTGTTGCTGCCCGACTCACTACCGGGGAACTGTATCGTTTTGACTCCTTCTTGTATACACCAAGCAATAAGCAAGCCGACCAGCGCAGTGTCCGCTAAGAGCTGGCTATCACAATACAGTATATTACTTTTAAACCCTAATAATAAAGGTTCCATCATGACCAAGCCATATTGCGAAACCCTTTCGCTTTTTATAGCTCAACTATTTTATAGTACCACTTATTTGGATTACGCCTGCGCTCAAAGTTACAAAGCATTCCAGCTGGTCGCCGATACAGAGGCTGAATTTTATGTATAATAGCTCTCGAGCTGCCAATGGAAGACAACGATTAAACGGACCGCTTACCCTCGCTGTAAATAGGTTGGGCACAACTCGTCCATTACCAATGCTGATGAAGGTGACACGTCAACAAAAATCGCCCCTGACTAAAAAAATCCTTACCCGTTATACCCTTTTCACCACTCTTATGCTGGTACTTTTTGGAACATCGACTCTAGCTCAGTCAGCGCCGACGATGGAGCAGGAAAATAAGGAACTGCTAGCAGCTGTCAGCCTGATGGTGCGTCAGCTTGATACCAAGGACTCGAAGATTCGGGAGCTTCGTAATCATATTACTGAGTTAGAGAGTAATGCCGGCATAACAAAAATATTAGGCTGCTCTTTGGATGATGCTAGAATATTAATCGTCGAAGAATCGTTCCTTTATGACAGAGAGCAAGCTTTGCTAAAATGGCTAGTCGATAACGTGCCCAACTGCAAATTGCCAGAATTAGAAGACCTCAACTCCGTTGCCAGTCAGTATCTACTTACCCAATCTCGCGGAGCAATACTTCGGGAACTCGCTAGGAGGGGTGAGTTGCAGGAGCTGGATATGAGGGGTGAGAAAATCACTGAAGATACCTTGTTAGGCTTTCCGTTTATAGAGCCTTAAAGCCTTTATTACACGCGTCAACTCTTTCATATGCTAGAGCGGTTGTCGAGCATTGCAAAAAGTCTGAGGTGGTGGCCGCGAGTAAGCGAGTAAGTCATCGCAACTCTGCTTGTTGGCGAAAATCGGACCAACTAGTACGCTGAGCTGGCTTCAAAAAAAAACCGTCCTTAATTCGCCAAACCTATGTATTGATAAGCCATTGCGCCAAGCACAGCGATATACTCAAAGGCTTGAGGGATAATGTCGCCATTATCATCAAGCGCCAGCACAGAGAACATGAGGGATACATTTTACCTAGCAAGTCGCCCCTAATAGCCCGTAATCGTACGCAAAAGCTACTGCCTCTGTTGGTTTTCATCAGGATATTCCCAACCAACCTCTATGGTAGGGTTTTCTGGGCTAAATATAAGGTGTATTCCTGTGGATGAAAAACATACCAAAGCTCTTGCGGCTATTGCTATAGCAATGCTTTGATTACTGCCGTCATCATTGTTTAAGCCACTTAAGAGCAATACTGAAAGCTCACCTGCTTTCACTGTTAAAAAATAAAGATACTCCGTAACATGCAGTTATACTGAGTCATGAGCCTTGCCAAAAGAATAAAATAGGTACGTGACGCCGGAAGACTCACTCCTTTGTAGTTGTCTATAAAATAAGCAGCATAAATATCACTTTTTATAACATGATGATACCTGCTCCCTCATGCTTGCCATGTCTCTATCTCTCTTATACATTTGTGAGAGCGAGAGGCACTAATTATTGTCACCACAAAGTCGAGTACCGCCTCAGATAATTCTATTTGAATAAAGACCGTTCACCATCATAAGCACTGTTTTACACAACAGTGGTAGGCGCTTTCTTTGAATTATTAATTATCTGAAAGCAGTTGATTAATATTATGAAATTAGCTAATTTTACTATCTGAAGGAAATAAAGGAGAGCGGAATAAGGAAGATATAAGGCATCGTTATCTTATTTATAAAAAGTGACTTATCTATACTCCCAATACTAAAGGTTTACGCTCGCCAATAGGATTTTTAACGAGCGTTATGTAATCACCTGTGAGCGTTTCTCTTACTGATTTGAACCTTTAATTTAACCAAAGGTATTATGAAAAACTATAATCTAATCATTATACTGATCGCATCATCTTTAGTCTCTTTCAGTGGGTTTTCGCACATCATGAGGGTCATAGCCCCGCTAGGATAGTTGACCATTACAATCACTGAAACAGTCCATAATGATGGGTTTACTGAGATGACAAAGGTAGAGAGTTAGTGCTCAAACACTATTGTGCACTGGGAACTCAGCCTGTATTTACTGCATCAAATGTGGCCAAAGGCATGGTCGCTGTTTCTCTAGACACATCCCAAGGAGGTTATCATACGAGCTACCATAGCTATCTGGGCTTTATTCAATGTCTTTAATGGATTAATTATTATAATCAATCGTGATATCAAAATATTTATCGACACATTTTACGTAGTCATTAGAGTTAAATGCTGAGAAGGCAGTTTGATAACTGACTAACTTACAGCTATTGGGCTCAGACCAATCTTGATCCCAGTAGATAGCTATGGCGGCAGCGCCCTCATCATCAAAAGATTGCACATTGGTACAGCCTAATTTTTCTGTGTTAGCTATAGGCACATTTAATTGCTTGGCAAAATTGGTGTAATAGCTGATTCGATTTACCGACTGGCCAACCTCTTCCGTGCCACCACATTCAATGCCACCATTTATTATTTGTGTTGTTAAACCAAAACCCGGCGTTAAACCATTGGCCCGATCACGAGCATTTGGCTGCCAGCTACCATCGACAACATGTAACATGCTAGGTTTTGGGGACTGGGGGTAAACAAAGAAGAACACCGCACTGGCAAAATTTAACCAGGTATCAGCTACTAACTCTGGTTTATTTAACAATACACTCACGTCACCAAATATTGCATGTGAAAATTGCCCGTAATTGTAGTTGTAGCTTAACTGCTTTGCTCCACGGCCAAAATAGCTTTTGTTTTTATTTTCATTGATATGACCTAATGGAAACTTACCACAAGCCCAAGTCTGTCCCTGCCAAGTTTCTTCTGAGCATAAGCCGTAACCATCAGCAATACTTTCTGTATAACCAATCTCACGAATAAAGTATAAACCTTGGCGCCATTGGGCTTCCGGCCAAGCCTCAGAATGGCCGCCAGTTTCTTGGGTGAAGTGAGCAAACATGGTTGTTATGGCCTTACGGCAAATAACATCAGAATTTCGACCATCGTCGTAGTCACCACAAAAAGAGGGAAATTTACCAATCGCTTGCAAAAGCTTTTGGTAGGTATATTCACTTGCACGTTTTGGAAAAAAATATTCAAAATCTTTTTTAGAAACGATGGATTCAAGTCTTTTGACATTGTCAGGGTTATTTACGTTGTTGGGAGTAATAGTTAACACTTTGTTATTATCTAAGGTGATGATAGTTTTTTTAACTAAGGCCATTAACGGTGAACGAGTAAGTTGGGCTTCTTTAGCTATAATAGTACTGTAATTTAGAGAATTAGCACTGGTATCAAACGGCACACTAAAGTATACCAAGGGTAAAGTTGTATTGTCTTGGGATTCGGTATTGTTGCTATGTCTATTGGTATTTTCTGTTACCGGAGAACCATTTTCCCATTCAACAACATTACTACGTGATTGAATATCAGTATTATTTTCTTGATGTCCCCAACCAACATCCGACGTTCCCTCTTCTCCAAAGACCATTAAAAAAAGAGATACGGCTAAAATGAAAAAAAACAGCATATTTTTTTGTGGTCTGAACATAAAACTTTAGCCTTAATGAGTATCGGTGGTGAACGGTATGAAACGTCGTTTATATAAATTACCGTTGATATATATTGCCTAATATTTTCCATATTGACATCCTTTTATATCCCTGAAGGAGTGAAAATCGGCTATTTTTTGTTTATTAAAAAAACCGTTACATATAATTAACATTATGTATACATTGACCCCCCCTACTTTCCAAGTATAAGAAACGAGTAATGCTAAATTATATGTTTATTTGGGTCTGATACTAAGACTGCTCAGTAATACTCCCTAAATAGATAAAAATTAAAACCATAAGTTCAGATGGTTAATTGGGTTTGTTGATTGGATTTTTATTATAATAAATAGTGTATTACTAAGAAATTTTAGTACCACACAACAAAAATCATACATACTTTAATATAAAAGACATGACATAGTTACCCTAATAGAGCGCATTCATTAAAAAATATAGGGTAAGATAGTTAACGGTTATCTCTTCTAGGCGCACCGATAATACCTTTGCAGTAAAACATATCATGGAGGTTAAATTGTGTAGCAAAGCGAGACCAAATATACCGTTAGCCGTCTCACTTTGAATTCTAGTTAGGCTTTGCCATCAACCAAAGACATCATGATACCAACAACAGACAATACCATTAGAAGCATTGATGGAATCAGTGAAAGCATAAAACCCATACCACGACTCTTGGGTTCAGTAACATATGCACGCCAATATATGAAACGCCCCACTAGGTATACAAGTCCTAAGCCTGACGTTAAT
>Ga0209279_10001886_pt1 | contig 10567 bp, 9 predicted proteins | sample CoawatmetaG00DNA_3_FD_187508 | JGI IMG/M metagenome (GOLD analysis project Ga0209279, IMG submission 187508) | Marine microbial communities from the West Antarctic Peninsula - Coastal water metaG006-DNA (SPAdes) (version 2) | ecosystem: Environmental > Aquatic > Marine > Coastal ... | reverse complement strand
AAATAAATGCAGCAGATTTAGAATTTGCAGCAGATAAATTTGATGGCGATAAAAAAAAATCAATCCAGGCCAAATCTACAAAAGTAGGAGAACAGGCTAAGGAATTACAGACAATGGTCAATGATAGATTTTCTGGAAAAGGAAGTTACGTTGATGGAAAATTACACAAAGCAAAAATTGAAGGTCAGATTCAAATCATTAAAAGAACTTCAGGTATGGAAGATGATCCATCTAAAAAGGCCGATCTAAAAACTAAAATGATTGAATTAACAGATAAATATAAAGAAGAATCTAAGGCTCTTAAAGCGTTAGAGGATGATAACAAAGATGCAGCAGCAGAGGCACAGGCTATTGCTTCAGGTAAGGCTCCAAAGGATAAAAAAGAAGATGCTGCACCAGCAACAGCTGAAGAAACACCAGCCCCTGAAGATACTAGAACAGATAAGGAAAAGCAAGATGACGCAGCAGCGGATAAGCAAAAGAAAGATGCCGCCAAAACAACAACAACTGAAGAAACTCCAACTGAAGAAACTCCAACTGAAGAAACTCCAACTGAAGAAACACCAGATGAAGAAACACCAGATGAAGAAACACCAGATGAAGAAACAAATGCTGATAAAATAGCTAAGATAGAAGCAGATATCAAAACTATTAATGATAACACAGAAGATGCTAAATCATCAATAGTTGCTAAGACTAAGGAATTAGATCAAGCTAAAAGAGATGTTGAAAATGGAAAAGGATCAAGTGATACTGTTCAGAAAATAGAAAAAGCAATTGATGACGAAAAGGAAGATATAAAAGAATTAAAGTCAAAAGAAGCGGCAGCTAAAAAAGAATTAAGCAACATGTCACCTCAAGAATCTTTAATCTATAGAGCTACTGAAGCATCATTACTAGAACTAGCTTCTGAAATATCAGAAAAAGCAGCATGGCAATTAGACAACACTGTATTATATACTAAATATGATACAATTATTAAAAAGACAGGATATGACTCTATTATTACAGAATCATCTTCAATTAAAGATAAATTTAATACTCTTTTAAATTCTTAAGATTTAGAATTTTTACGAGCAAGTTTTAAGAACTCCTTTTGTTGATTCAATAGGAGTTTTTTTACGCACTTTTGGAAGAGGACAGATGATTTAACTATTCTATTATCAATCAACCCTCCGTCAATAGTGTCATGATACTCCTCATGTACAAAGTTTTTTGGCTTAAAGTTATTTATATTAGATCTAATATCCCTACCGCTTAATGCACATTTCCAATCAATGGTATCATAACTTTCCTTTAAATCATCAAGTTTAACAAACGCATCAGTAGACCAATCATAATAGAACTTATCAAAACGATCTACATGTCTGTGTCTACATAATTCAAATATGATATGTAAGAACTGATCATCCTGAGCTCTATCCTTTATAATAGGATGTTCTAATAATAATCTACGTTGTTGTTTAGATATTGAATCATATCTAACACCATATCTGTTTTTAGGGTAAGGTCCTCCAGTTCTAACTATATTAGGGTATTTTTTATTGTATGCCATATAGACTATTTATCTTTGAAACATCTACTAATAAATGTGTATAATTACTATAAATTAAACTCAAAAAATGATACACGCTTTATTTACAGAAAAATACAGACCAAAGGATCTTACTGATTTAATTCTTCCAGAAAGAGTAATGAATAAGTTTAAAGATGGTTTAACACAAAATATGCTTTTTGCAGGATCGCCAGGTACTGGTAAAACATCAACTGCAAAAGCAATTGTACAACAATGGGATCTTCCATATCTATACATAAACGCATCGACAGATACGTCAGTGGATGTTATTCGTACAAGGATTACAGATTTCTGCTCAACAATGTCAATATTAGATGACCGTAATAAATTTAAAGTAGTTATATTAGATGAGGTTGATGGTGTATCAGATCAATTCTTTAAAGCATTACGTGCAACTATGGAAACATTTGCATCTAATTCAAGATTTATAGCAACGTGTAATTACATTAATAAATTACCAGATCCTATTCTTTCAAGATTCGAAGTAATTAACTTTGATTTTGATAAGGCAGAGGAAAATGAATTAACAAAGAAATATATCCGTAGAGTATATGATATTTGTGGAAAAGAAGAAATGACAATTGAAAAACCAGCACTTGTTGAATTCGTTCGAAGAAACTTTCCAGATTTAAGATCTACCCTAAACAAGTTACAAGGATTTAAAACACAAGGAACAAAGAATATCGGAGTTGAAGATGTAAAGAAATTTAATTCAGTCTATAAAGACGTATATGAATTAATATTTAATCAAACCGATCCAGTTAAGAATTATCAGTATTTAGTTGGAGAATATTCAAATAGAGTTGATGATGTTCTACAAACATTAGGAGAAGAATTTATACAATACATTCAATCAGAAAAGCCAAGTGCTGCTAGATTTATTCCACAGATTGCAGTTACAGTAGCAGAACACCAAGCTCAACGTAATCTAGTAATAGATCAAGTTATAACCCTTTTAAGCTGTGTCTATAAATTACAAGAAATAGTTAGACAATAATTTTTTTATGTCGCAAAAAAGGTTTATATTTACATATACAAAATAAAACATACAATATGAAATTAGGTAAACACACATTATTAATAGACGGTAATTATTTTCTACACAGTAGATTATTCGTTCTTCCAAACAAAAAAGGTGAACAATTACTAGGAACTGAAGATAGTCAAAAAGGATTAATGCGAAAGCTATGTATTGATTTTGCGTCAGAGTTACGTAAGATGTCAACATTTGTTGATCAAATAGTAGTTACTGTAGATTCTAAATCATGGCGTAAAGATTTATTTCCAGAAGCTCAATATAAAGGCACTAGGGTACAGGATAACTCTGTAAACTGGAAAGCAGTATTTAGTGTATATGCTGAATGGCAAGAAATTCTAGCTAAGCAGGGCGTAGTAATTCATCAAATCAATGGAGCGGAAGCCGATGATGTTATATTCGGATGGTCAACTCAATTAAACAATGAAGGTAGAAACTGCATAGTATGGTCGGGTGATAGAGATCTTATCCAACTTGTTAATTATAATGACGCAACTGATGCATATTCTTTATGGTACTATAGTTCTAGAAGAGTGTTAATTGGCTTTGAAGGCTTCGAAGATTTATTAACCAAAAGAGCCACTGATACAATGTCAAATGATGATTTATTATTCAATATGTCCTCAGATGCAACTCAACAGGATATAGTTAGAGAAAATTTAACAGAATGGATACGTACTAATCGCGTAACTACTCAAGAAATAAACTGTGATGATTTTATCTTTACAAAAATAATACAAGGAGATAAGTCAGATAATATTAGAAGTGTTGTCACATGGACTAAAACAGCCGCTAGTGGTAAAATAATGAATTATTCTATCACAGAAAAGAATGCTAATAAAATATTAGATAAATTTAAAGAAACTGAAGGTGATTTTACAATAGACAAATTCTTCAATAAAGATTGCGTTAATTTAATTGTAGATATTATACATACAACTATAGGTAAATCAACACATGAAGAAATACGAGCTAGATTCAATCAAAATCTTGATCTTATGTTATTACACTTTAATACAATACCAGATCCTATTCAAAAACAAATCTATAAAGCTATAGAATCAGATCTTACAATAATGCCAATTGTTAATAAACTTACAAAGATGGAAGTTATATTAGAGGGAACTGATTGGTTACAGAAGAAAGGAACTGCAGCTCCCGGTGGATATAATCCGTTTGCTGGATTAAAAACACCTGAAACAAAAGCAAAAGAAGACAGTACAATAACTAAAGAGTTATTCTAAATATGCTAGATGAAACAAAATTATTCGATTTCGTGAAAATAATGTTCACGAAGCAAAAGGACTATAATAACATTAAGAACTTCAATAAAAAGAGACATCATTTTATGATTAACAGGTTCTTTGCTATCAAGTTTCCATCAAATGCTCAATTATTTAATGTTAATGGAATTAATCCAATTGCAGTTATTGATAGCTGGGCCTTAGTTGCATCTAGATTCAGATCAGTTCCTGGATGGGTTTATACAAAGACAAAAAAATCAGCAAAGGTAAAGGTAAATAAATCTAAATATATACCAAGCGATGAGGTTATTAAATTCTTTATTAATAAGAATGAAATAGGAATGAGAGAGTTCAAAGAACTTGAGAAGTTCGCACTTGATGAATTACACACCGCACTGAAGGCGATTGAAAAATCGATACAAGTGTATTAATTAGTTTACAAATGAACATTAGTAATTTTCCTACGGTAGTAGACGTTACATTATATAGATACAACCACTTAGATAATAGATTATGGGTTAAAATCAAAAACGATATGGATTACATAGAAGTTGATGAAGATTCAGTAATTGTCGATATTGATCAGTTGAGAAAACTTCTAGAAACTAACTACTCCTCTATGATTAATAAGATCAAATCAGTCGGTTCTTCATTTTTACATAAACAAGTAAACTCACCTTATTTCATATATATGATGCTTGGTGATCTTAATAATTTAAAATATCTTAAGATAACCAAAAGTTATGATAAAGAATTTACAAGACTTTTAGAATCAGGTGGCGATAAGATACTTAAATTTGATTTTAAAGTATTATCAATGACAATTCGATTACACGATTGGTTTTACACTAAAGAACTAAAGGTACTTAATCCTATATTAGAGGAATTAAAAATATTAGAGGATGGTGTTCCATATAATAGAATAAAATTAATGGATTTATTAGATATACTTGACATATGGGTAAATAAGGAAATAGATCAAGATTTTGATGAAGATAATGAGATAGATCCTATGCCACTTATTACTGAATTAATGGACCTAATAGATCCTAGCATAGAAAGAGACAATCCGTTAGTATTACTAGTTACAGATTATTGATATATTTAATTGAATATATAGATTAAATTAAAGGTTTAATCATGAAAATATTTAATAATTTTGGAAAGAGAGAAGCACTAATATACATTGTAGTTGTTCTTTGGATTACAATGGGAATTTATGCGGCATTTAAAGCATCAAACCTATCAGATCTTGGAATATATTTTGGATCACTAACGGCATATGTAGCAACATATGTGTGGGCAGAATCTAAAAGACCAAGTAGTAAAACAGGAATACTGCGTAAAGGTCCTCATTCTAGAAGAGAAACAATGATATATGTTGTAGTTCTTCTTTGGGCTATTGCTGGATTTGCATCAATGTATTTCTCTAGAGATTTAAATGATTTATCAGTTTACTTTGCATCACTAACAGGTTTTGTAGCTTCTTGGATTGCTGGTGAAAAATACAAACCAGAAGATAATGTCATTAAGGATATTAAAGCCGAGGATGAAAATATAGAAAATATAGAAGAATAATGGTTACAGGATATACAGCAACAGAATACGGTGATTTTTTAATAGCATCACTTAGAGATCCATACTATAACACAGTTAAAGTAATTGGTTGGGAAATTGTAGCAGGGGTTCAGAATTTCCAAACAATTGGAACAGTTTCAACTACAGCGGGAACTACGAAGGTAAATGGATTGTTAACTAATTTTAGTCTATTCTCACCGGGTGACAAATTAATACTAGGTAATAGCGAATACACAATAGACACTATAACATCACCAATTGAACTAGATTTTATTGAGATAGTAGATTTTACAACAACAGGTCTTGAATATTATAAACCAACAGATGCCTCGAATTTCTTTGATTATGAATATAGGTGGTCAACCGACAATACACAATTTTCAGAATTAAGACCACTTAATACTGATTTAGGATATCCAAACTTATTAGGATTAGTATTTGATCCATCAAAACAACTATGGTTAGATGTTAGAGCCGAGGTTTCTGCATTATCAACTGGATCAACTATTTCAATTATATCAATAACATACACACTAGAAACAGAATCAGGGGTTATCGAAAGCTGTCCTCAATTTTGTGTTGAATGTACTGATCCATTTGCAATGAATGGGTGTGCTAACATTGAAGTTTGTGTAGATGATAATTTATTCAATCCATATAACTTGAACAAATCAGTTAATATTTACAAACAAATAGTAGATATGACTAGTAATATATTCGGACATCAAGTTCAATACTTTAGAACGGAATCCGATATGAGAACTGAAGATGTTCATTTAATGGAGTACTCACTACATAACGTTGTAGATAAACAAAATGTCAAGGTATTAATTCCAGATAATGAATTCCCAGATGAGGCAATGACTTATGATATCTTTGGAATGGAATTTGCAGAATTTGAAATTCATATTACTGCAGGTGCATTTGAAGCTGCGTTCGGAGTTGGTAAAAAGCCACGTAATAAAGATTACATGTTTATTCCAATTATTAACAGAATGTATGAAATCAGTTCATCATCTCTTGCAGATGAGTTTAATGCAGCCTCGTCATATTGGAGAGTAATGTTAGTGAAATATCAGGATAGATCATCGGTGATCAAGAACCAGTTCGAGGTGGACACAGATAGTCTAATAACTGGGGTTGAAGAAGTATTCGGAGAACGCCAGAGTGAAGAACAAGAAAAAGATACAAACCCACAACAATTTCAAACAGTTTCAACTGCATATAGAGATGGTATTAGAGGATTTATAGATCAAAACTTAAAAATAGAAGATTATGATCTAAAAAACAGATGGACGGTAGTTAGTAAAAATTACTATGACCTAACAAATGTTAAAACAAATCAAACTGCTGTAGAATATTCAATAGCATCAAAACTAGCATCATCTGACAATTTAGCAATTTCGCTATGGTTTAATCCACAGTTCGAACAAAATGATACTGAAGAATATGTATTGTTTGGTGATTTAGCAGCAATTGGTGGATTTAAAGTATATGTAAGCTCAACTGAGTTTAGGGTTAATGTGGCTGGAAACGATCATATCTTCCAACATGGTATATCATTGCAAAAAGGAGAATGGTATGGATTAATATTAAATATAAATAATAAATTCTTACAATTAGCGGTATCATTATATAGATTAGATTCTACAAATAACTCTGGAACAACATCAAACAGACCACAAGATAGTAGCAATAATTTAATAAAAGAATATACAACAGTAAAGGATATTACTTCACAGTTAGTATGGGACACTGGTTCTAATTATCACTTAAGAGGTAATAATACACATATGACAAACATTAGAGTATTTACTAATGTAATAGAACTAGAACAACACAGCAATATATTAAATCAATATGTTGTACGAGATAATCAATTATCAATCATTATAGATAATGCAATTCCAAGTTTAGGCTATCAACGTTTCAAGAACGCTAGATAGAAATCGGGATAAATAATCTATAATAAAACACATAAATATGTCAGAAGATAAAAAGAGTATTAATTCACAAGCAGAGGATATTAGAAAAGAGCTTGACGATTTAATTGGAAATAATGATACAATACAAGATGTTATTGAAACAGATCCTACACTACCATCAAAGCGTGATCTTCCAACATTACCATCATACGGGGAACTAAAAATAAGTTCATCAAATAAAGCAAAGAAAACTATTACGTCACTAATGAAGTTTTATCTAGATAAAGATATTATTGAAAAGGACGAATATATCCAAGCTAAGAAAAAGATTGATGAAATGACAATGGGTTCTCTTATTTATCAGCTACAAGCTGGTGAAAGAGCCCTAACAACTTTATTAGAAGCAATTGAAGACGGGGAAGTGGCACCAAGAATGTTTGAAGTTCTTGCAACTCTACAAAAATCAATGCTAGATATTATCAAATCTCAAACAATGTATTTAATGGCTGCTGAAGAAGGCGCTAAAAGAATTGCAAGAGATATTGAAATCTATAAGAAAAGAGATGATGTTAGAGAAATTGAAGCTTCAACGCCTTCTGGTAGAACTTCTAATGATAACGTTCAAAGAGGAACAAAGGATCTTATGAGAATGATACAGGATGGAATCCAAGATGATCAAATCGAAGATGTTGAAATAACTGAAGAATAATGAGTGATTACGTAGGGGATAATAGATGGGTACCTAAGGGTGAATCTGCTGAAGACGCTAGTAAATTGATATGGTCTAGTAAAAGTATCAATGAATTATTATTAGCACTGGATCAAGGATATCGTCCTTCTGTTTCTATGCCTTTTTATGAAGGAAAGCAGTTTTTAAGAAGAGGTAATATTGTATTTGAATATACAAACGAAGAAGTTACAGAATTAGCGAAATGTGCAAATGACATTGTTTACTTTGCAGAAAAGTATGCTGTTGTTATGACAGATAACGGAGTTCAGCAGGTTAAGTTAAGAGATTATCAAAAGCAAATGCTAAGAGATTTTCAACATAATAGATTTAATATCGTGTTAGCTTCTCGCCAAATGGGTAAAACAGTAACAGCCAGTATTTTTAATGCATGGTACCTAACATTTAATTATGATAAAACTACTCTTTTACTAGCAAACAAATCAGAATCAACAAAAGAAATTATAGATAAGGCAAAGGTTGTATTAGAGAACTTACCATTCTTCATGAAACCTGGAATTATCAAGTACGATGTTATGAACGTTCGTGCTGATAACGGATGTAGATTAGTAGGACAATCAACGACTGCGAAGTCAGGTATTGGTTTTACTATTCATAATTTATATCTTGATGAGTTCGCACATATTCACCCAACAATTGTAGATTCATTTTATGAAAACGTCTATCCAACATTATCAGCTTCAAAAATCTCGAGAATTAACATTACGTCAACTCCAAATGGTTTTAACAAGTTCTACGAAATTTATGCAGACGCTGAACAGCAGAAAAACGAATATAAGGCAACAAGAATTGATTGGTGGCAACACCCTGATAGAGATGATGCGTGGTATCAAAGAGAATTAGGAAACTTAGGATCTGAGGATGCTTTTAATAGACAGTATGGAAATGAATTTACAAGTTCATCTAGTTTATTATTAAGTCCGGGAACTTTGAAAGTTATGAGACAAGGCGCTAAGAAACTAGAATGGTACGATTTTGAAGAATTTGATAATGTTCAAATAGATACTAAAGGTTATTTAGGGTTTTCACCAGACTTTGATCCGGAGGATGCTAACAATAGTCAAAAGTACTTTATGTTTTCGGTGGATATCGCTGAAGGGAATGGAGGAGATCATTCAGTTATTAATATGTTTGAGGTAGAACCAATGGCAGATAAGGATATTACAAACTTTGTAAATCCAGGAGCTATGTATGATTTCTTTAGATTAAATCAAGTTGGAGTGTTTAGAAGTAATGAACATCCTATTGAAGATTTTGCTAAGATACTATATACACTAACCTTAGATATATTTAATGGTGAAAATACAAAACTAATTATAGAGTACAACACATACGGAAGTATTCTATTACAATATTTAAGTACGGTATTTCCAGGACGTAATGATTTTGAAGATGAAATGGTATTAAGATTTAAACATAGACATGATTCAAAAACATTAAAACCAGGAATAAGATTAAAGAGTGATAATAAATCAGTCTTTTGTCAAAACTTTAAAAAGCAAGTAGAAAATAATAAAATAAAAGTAAATGACGTGGTTACAGTCCATGAAGCAAGTTTATTTGGAGTATTAAGAAACGGAAGCTACGGTGCACAAATGGGGCATGATGATATAATCATGACAGCCATTACGGCAACTGAGTTTTTTACTACAACAGATTACGCGGATTACGTGGAAGAACTACTAGACATAATAGATCAAGATAAAGTTAAACTAATGGAGAACACATTATATAAAGATAGCGATGTACAGGATGGTAGTTTACAATTTGATATTTATGATCTATTATAATACAAATAGTAAATATCACCAAACAAATACAGATATATAATAAAAGTAAAAAAAATAAAAATTAATAACACTATGGCACTAAGTCCGCAATTATTACAATTTAAATCAAGTGGAGTTTATCGTTTAGAATTTGATAAGTCAATTACATCAAATATTAATGTTGAAACACTTAGATTAATCGTAGGTCACTCAAGAAAGGGACCTTACAATACACCGGTATTAATTTCTACAGTTGAAGAATTCTCAAACGTATTCGGATCAATTGATAGAAAATTAGAGAAAAAAGGAATGTTCTTTCATAGATCAGCTGTTGAAGCTCTTTCTAGAGGACCAATCTTAGCTTTAAATAGCTCTTCTTTTGATTCAGATGGTTCTTTCCAAAGACCTTTAACTAATGGAAAAATTCCAAATTTAGTTTCTTCTATTGGTGAAAAAGACTACACAGACTTTTTTGATATGGATAAATTCATGACTCCTTCGGATTCAAGAGTTCTTAATTCATTAGAGACTGCTGGTGAAGCTTCTAACCAAGCATTAAATTTAGTTAACATCAAACAAACTCCTATTACTGTTTTTGTAAGAAAAGCACAAGCAGTTACAGAATTTGAAATTTCTGCAAGAGAATGGTATGGTGAAGGTAATGTACCTGAATTCATGAATGATTTTGATT
>Ga0209279_10001883_pt1 | contig 10582 bp, 7 predicted proteins | sample CoawatmetaG00DNA_3_FD_187508 | JGI IMG/M metagenome (GOLD analysis project Ga0209279, IMG submission 187508) | Marine microbial communities from the West Antarctic Peninsula - Coastal water metaG006-DNA (SPAdes) (version 2) | ecosystem: Environmental > Aquatic > Marine > Coastal ... | reverse complement strand
AGAAGATCCAGTTTTAAGATTTTTAACTTTAATAAAAGGCTGTTTCTTAATTTGAGATAGCTTGAAGATTTTGCCTTTTGGGGGATTATTCAAAGGGGCAGCAAGAACCAATGCACCCTCTAGTAATTGAGTTTTTTTGAACAATTTAGAATCTTCGGGATTAAAGCAGATAATTAGATCAAACGTTAATTCCTTTAACTGCTCTTCTAGCTCTATGCTTTGCAAGTTAACGACATTAAATTTAGTTCCAGGAGTTTTTGTTAAATACATGTTTAGCAATCTGGGCATCAATCCCAAACCGAGAGAGGGAGTGCATCCAATGTTAATAGTTGATGATGGGTCTTTCACAAGATTATCTGCAATATTATTGAACTGTGAAATCTGTTTATTTACAGCTGCAGCATGCTGAAATAGTAAATCTGCTTCTGGGGTTGGGCTCAATCTTCGTGAATGTCTTATAAATAGTTTGAGCTTAAGTTTATGCTCGGCATAGGCAAGAGTTTTACTTATTAAAGGCTGAGAAACATTCAATACTTTCGCCGCTCTAGTTAAAGACCCCTCATTGTAAACGTGATAAAAAACTTCTATGTGCCTGGAACTAATCATATTAAATTATTTAATTTTCATTATTGAGTTATTTAATCATAACTAATTGTTATTTATAAATGCAAAATTAATGGTACTAAGTTAAAATAATTGCTTTAATTTCTGCAACTCTAGCTGTTAACATGAATCTTAGAGTTACAACTTTCTTAGAGGAAAAAATGAAATCTACTTATATCAAATATGCCTTCGGCTTACTGCTATTGCCTTTATCTTTAACTGTCTTTGCTCAAGAAGATGCCTCAAAAATGAGTGATGTTGAAGAGGTTGTGGTGGTTGGATCACAAATCAAAGGAGCGAAGATTACAGGAGCTCTTCCAGTATCAATTATCTCGAGTAGGGATATTGAGGCCATGGGAGTTGATTCTGGTGATGATTTGCTTGAAAACATAGCAGAACAAGGCTTGAACTACTTCAATGAAGCAGAAGATGCATCTGGAGGCGTTAATGCTTCTCGAGGAGATGTTGGGGCTTATAACTTAAGAAACTTAGGAGTTGGTAACACTCTTACTCTTCTAAACGGAAGAAGATTAGTGAATTCTCCTGGTTACCAAACTGAGCTTATCGGTGGAGATTATGTCCCAACTACAAGTGTGAACTCAAACCTCATTCCGGTGACCGGGATTGATAGATTGGAAATCTTACGTGATGGCGCTTCAGCTATTTACGGTGCAGATGCAGTAGCAGGTGTTATTAACAATGTTCTTCAAAAAGATTTTGAAGGTCTTACTGTTAGCGCAAAAGTCAGTGCATATGATCATTTTGGCACAGAAGACAATAGTGCAACTATTAAATGGGGCTCATTTTTTAATGATGGAGCAACAAATATAAGTGTTTTCTTTAATCACTACAATCGGGGAAATATTCAAGCAAAAGAGGATCCAAGATGGGGTGCTGGAGATCATAGGCCTTTTGTAGATTCTAACTCACCATGGAAAACAAGCACATCATTTAGAAATCTAAGCTCTAATTCAATTTATCCACAAATGGACATGGTTAGCTCCAGCGAACACAGGGGTGAAAGCTACGATCATGTATGGACTGACTCAAATGGAGAGTTTGAAGTATTCCCATTGGGTGATTCCAAATGTACAAATCGTGGAAACCCAGTCTTTGATACTGGTTATGGAACTTGTATTGCTCCAGATGGTAATGGTGCTTTAAGAAGTAACTTCTGGGGCTCTACTGATGTCAGAGGTGAGGTGATTAGGAATAATGTTGTAATGTTTATTAACCATGATATGGGTAATGGCATTGAGTCTTTTACAGAGTTAGGCGTTTATAGCTCTGATAGTGACAGAATTGCGCATGCCTCATACGCATTTTCATCTTCAAAACACAGAGTTGGCAAAGACAATTACTACCTAAATCAACTCAAGGTTGATGTGGATGGTGTTCCTACTGCTATTTTTGCTGGCAAGCAGTTATACATAGATAACTATAGATATGAAGAAAGAAACAGGCTAGTCAATGTGCAGAAAGAAACTTATAGATTCTTGCAAGGCTTTAGAGGTTCTTCCGGGGCCTGGGACTGGGAAACAGCCTTTGTCGACTCTATTGCAAAATCTAGAGATGTGACTAGAAATAGAATGTCTAACACTCTATTAAAAGCTGCTTTGAATGATCCAACCCCTGCTGCTTACAACCCATTTAGTGCAGGCGTTAATTCGAACATTGAGCGAACTTTAATTGATGTTTACAGAAAAGGTACAAGTGAGCTAACAATGTTTGATTTTAAAATGTCTAACAATGAAATTATGTCATTGCCTGCTGGTGATGTTGGGCTTTTACTAGGATTTGAGTATCGTGAAGAATCAATTGATGATGATAGGGATCCTAGATTGGATGGAACTATTACCTATACTGATTACGAAGGTGATACGTTCCCATTGGTTGCAGACGTTTTAAACTCCTCGCCTACGTCAGATGTTTCAGGTTCAAGAGATGTCTCGTCTATTTTTGCTGAATTGCAAATACCTTTGGCTGAATCCATTGATATGCAAATTGCAATAAGAAATGAAGATTTCTCTGACTTTGGTGATGCTACTGTTGGAAAGATTGCAGTGGGTTGGCAAGCAGCGTCTTGGGTAAGCCTTAGAGGATCTGTGTCAACAGCCTTTAGAGCTCCAAATGTTATTCAAGTAAATGAAAAGACTGTTGTGAGATCAGGAACAAGATACGACAGAGCTGCCTTTAGAGTTAATGAGGTTCAGAGTGTTGATAATGTTATCGACTCTGATTCAAGATATGGCATACAAAGAATGGCAACAGGTGCGTCAGGTCTTCAAGCTGAAGAGTCAGACAATACTTCATTCGGTGTTGTGCTAACACCAATGGATAACTTAATCGTAACCATTGATGCATGGTCGATTGAGAAAGATAAAACAATTGGCTTATTTGGACGTGAAAACCAAACTGTAAACGACATGCTATTAAGGTTTGCTAATGGTACTGCTAATTGTGAGACCTTTGCTGGTGATCCTTTGGTTGTCCGTGAAGCAGCAGATGATGGTGAAGCAGCAGGTTTTGCAGCTGCAGGCGTATGCCCTTTTGGTCCTATTAAGTTCGTTAAAAACAATTACACCAACATGGCTTTAAGAACAATTGAAGGAACAGATGTTGGTATCTACTATGACTTTGAAACTGCCTATGGTGATTTTGATGTGAGATACATTGGTACTTTTCTTGATAAGTTTGAACAAAAAGCAAGTGGTGAATTTGCAGCACTTCAAGCCGCCAAAGATAATGGAACAATTCCAGCATCAATTCCCCTAAAAGGCTTTGGTGATCTGCTTGGAAAAGATGGCATCTATGATAATAAGCACACCCTAAGAATGTCATGGGACAAAGGTCCATACGGAGCTAGTTTGGTTGGACTTAAGAAGGGTTCATTTGTGCAGACTTCATTGGGCCTAAAAGATGGTGTTCCATATACTGTCCCTGCTATGACAACTATGGATTTAACGATGTCTTATGACTTTACATTAAGTGGTCAAAAGGCAAGAGTTAGGTTTGCTGTGAAGAATCTTGAAGATGAAAGAGCTCCTACTGCAGACAGATACTAACGGTTACTATGCAGATGCTCATCAAGATTATGGAAGAAACTATTATCTTGATTTAAGGGTTTCATTCTAAGAATTAAGTTAAAATTTAAGGGAGCTTAGGCTCCCTTTTTTATGATCAAATTTAAATTACATTTTCTTCTTTTTATCGGATTGATTGGGATCATCCCAATCACCTTTGCCGAAGAACAATACAAATTTACGAACTGGGACGGTGTTGATTTACCTGTATTTGTAGCAAAGCCAAACAAGATCAATAAAGCGACTCGTCTTGTTGTTGTTATACATGGTCGAAAACGAAATGCAGAGGTGTATCGAGATCAATGGATTGAGGCAGCTAAAGATCTAAATCTTTTAGTGGTTGTGCCTGAATTTAGTGAAAAGAATTTTCCAGAAGTCTGGGGTTTTAATTATGGGAATGTAATGACTCGTGAATCAGAGTCCATTGAAAAAAAATTACATGCATTTAGTGCAATCAGCCCCTTGGCTAATGAAGCTTTAGAAAAATTTGAACTTAAATCAAATAATTGGGGCATTTACGGCCATGGAGCAGGTGCTCATTTTGTCCATCGATATGTTCTTCATCAGCCAGAAGCAAATCATACTCTCGCAATTGCAGCAAACCTTGGCTGGTATCTATCTATGACAGATCAACAATGGCCTTTTGGGTTAACTAATTCTGGAATTGAAGCTACTCAACTCAAACAAGCATTTGGTAAGTATTTTCTTTTGATGTTAGGTAAAGCAGATACTTCAACCAAACCAAATTCTCCCTACGTCAAAGAACACTGGGATACCATCAATCTTCAAGGAGAGCACAGATTGGCAAGAGGCAGAAATTTCTTTAAATCATCAGTTGAAAAATCAAAAGAAGTGGATCAATTTTTTAAATGGGGCATGGTTGAAGTTCCTACAACCAAAGGACATGGCAATACCAAGCAAATGGTTCCATATGCTGCTGAAATGTTCTTCGCGAGACTAAGGTAATGCAAGCATACAAAAAAAGAGGTTTTTGGGTTGGTTTGGGAGTGTTCTTTTTAGTCATCTTGAGTCCTAATCCTGAGTCTCTTTCACCAATTGGTTGGGCTGTTGCTGCGGTTACTTTATTGATGGCTATATGGTGGGCGACAGAAGCAGTGCCTGTTGCTGTAACAGCACTCTTACCTTTAGCCCTTTTTCCATTGCTACAAGTCACAGATTTTAAGGCTGCTGCCCTGCCCTATGCTAATCCAAATATTTACTTATTTATGGGTGGATTTATATTAGCGCTGGGCATTGAATCTTCAGGGCTACACAAACGTCTTGCACTAAAGATGTTAATTTTAGTTGGCAACAGTGGTGCTAAGCTCGTCGGTGGTTTTATGCTGGTCTCAGCTTTAATTAGCATGTGGGTGATGAATACTTCAACAACCTTAATGCTCCTACCTATAGGTTTGGCAGTGTGTACCAGTGTTGCTGAAACCATTCCTAATTTTTCAGCCAAACAAAGAAAGAATTTTGAAACTTCGTTATTACTAGGAATTGCCTATGCAGCCTCTATCGGAGGTATGTCAACTTTAGTTGGAACTGCACCTAACATAATATTTGTGGGTTTTATGCAAGAAACATATGGAATTGAAATCTCTTTTATTGATTGGATGAAGCTGGGTGTTCCAATAGCCTCGATTATGCTCGTTGCCTCTTGGTATACGATCACAAAATTTGTTTACCCCGTTAATTTTGTAGCCAGCATAGAAACCAAGCTTCAGCTAAGAAATATGTTAACCGACCTAGGCCCTCTTGGAAGAGATGAAAAAAAAGTTCTGGTAATCTTTTTATTTGCTGCAGGTGCCTGGATGTTTAGAACGCTGTTAGATAATTTTGTTCCTTTGTCTGGCTTGACTGATGCGGGAATAGCGATTTTAGCTGCACTAAGTTTTTTCTTTATTCCTTCAGAAAATAATAAAACTGACTTACTTACTTGGGAGCAAGCAAATAAATTACCCTGGGGCTTATTGGTCTTATTTGGTGGAGGCTTGTCTTTGGCCGCTTCGATTGGATCATCGGGGTTAGGAAGTTGGATTGGACAGGGATTAACGGTATTAGAAAACGTACCGCCAATTGTATTAATCTTGGCTGTGGCAACTTTAATCATTTTTCTAACTGAGATCACTTCCAATGTTGCTACGACTTCAACATTTTTACCTGTAGTAGGTGCAGTAGCAGTAGCTTTAGGCATAGCACCTGTGGCTCTCACTATTCCGGTTGTATTGGCTGCCAGTTGTGCATTTATGTTGCCTGTTGCCACACCGCCGAATGCTATCGTCTTTGGTTCTGGGAAGCTTACAATCCCAGATATGATGAGAGCAGGTTTTGCCTTAAACATTATTGGAATGTTCCTGGTAACAATATTCGCGTACTATCTCGCACCAATGATATTTTAAGAATCATGTTTATAAAACACTTGCTTGTAGCTCTCTTGGTAGGTTCTGTGAATCTAAGCGCTCAAGTTAGTTATATAGATTATCTGTCGCCGTTTCATCCAACTATTGGACAATCTGGGATGGTCGTATCTCAAAATCAAGCATCTTCAGATATTGGCATACAGATTCTTGATATGGGTGGAAATGCAGTAGATGCCGCAGTAGCGGTTGGGTTCTCTTTGGCAATAACACTTCCTAGAGCAGGGAATCTTGGTGGGGGCGGATTTATGCTGGTATACCTTCACGATGAAGATAAAACTATTGCAGTAGATTTTAGAAGCGCATCACCAAAAAATATTACTCAAGATGATTTTTTATTTCTTAAAAATAATTATGATCAACGTCGTTATGGCTATAAAGCCTCAGGTGTGCCCGGAACTGTGGCTGGGTTAATCCAGACTCATGAAAGATACGGAAAACTCCCTCTAAGAAGAATCTTAAAGCCTGTAATCAATCAGGCTAGAAAAGGTCTTAATGTAAGTTATGACCTTAATCAAGCCATAGGTAGTGCAAAGCAGATAGCGCTGGATGTCGAGTCTGCAAATATTTATCTACAAGACAATGATCCAGTTTCAGAACATTCTAAAATGATCCGAAAAGATCTTGCATGGACTATTAATGAGATTGCAAAAAATGGCGACAAAGCATTTTATCAAGGATCTATTGCTAAAAAAATTATTCAAGCAATGAACGAGAATGATGGTTATATTTCAGCTAAAGACCTGCGGGAATATCAACCAAGATTCTCTGAACCAATAAAAACAAACTATCGAGGATCAACAGTTTATGCTCACCCTCCTCCAGCTGGAGGCGCAGCAGTATTACTTGAATCGCTTAATATTTTAGAAAATTTTTCTGTTGCAGATATGGGAGCCCAATCTGCACAATTTTTACATCTATTTGCTGAAGCGCTTCAAAGAGGCCACATGGATAGATCAAGGTTTATGGGAGACCCAGAATTCTATGATGTACCAATCCAAAAAATTATTTCTAAGGATAGAGCCAACACATTAGCAAAAGAAATAAATCTAGCAAGTGTTACTCCCCCGGGAGACTTAAACCCAGATTCGTTATTTTATGAGGGAGAAAACACTACTCATTATTCAATCGTAGATAAGGATGGAAACGCCGTATCCAATACCTACACACTTGGGTATTCATTTGGCTCAGGAGTAACAATTCCAGGTACTGGAATTTTGATGGACAATCAAATGAATAATTTTGCCTACCAGTATGGTGAAGAAGGAATCATAGATAGGTCTGCAAGCGAAGGAAATAAGTTTGAGCCTGGTAAGAGGCCTATGAGCACAATGACACCAGTTATAGTATTTGATCAGAATAATGCCTTAAAACTAATCTCAGGCTCTCCTGGGGGAGCTTTAATACCAGCTGCAGTTCTTAGAGTAATCACGGGAATAATAGATTTTGATTTAAATCTTGGTGAAGCGACTATGCTCCCAAGAATTCATAAGGACTGGCCATATGAATCATTAAGAATAGAAAAGGGAATTAGCTCAGATACAAAAAAAGTCTTAGAATCCTTTGGTCATGAATTAGAAGAATCTAAAACCATGGGTTCAACTCAAAGTATCTTGATTTCATCTCAAGGGATAGAAGGATATGCGGATCTAAGAAGACCAAATGCTGGGGTAGCAATTCAAGTTGATTAAAGCAATTGCATTTATTCATAAGAAAAAATCTTTATCCCACAAAGAGTTTCAGCTTTACTATGAAACTACACACTCCCCTCTGGCAAAATCATTGCTCACGTTTGAGCGCTATGAGAGAAATTATATAGATTCAGCTTTCAGCGCTCCTGAAGATGCTCTTGGTTCTATAAGTATTTTTAAATATGAATCTGAAGAATCATTAGGAGTTATAGCTGAACAAATGGATTCATCTGCTGGTGATGTGCTGAGAGAGGATGAGCTGAATTTCATGAATGTTCCATTAAATTTTTATGTCTTTACAGGGTCAAGCGAGAATCTAGCTTCTAAATTTCAAAGAAAAATCTTCTATCTTGCAAAGGATCAATTAGATTTACAGATGCTAGAGAGCCAAATAGGGTTGGAAAAAATCTCAGATAATTTAGTAAGCGATCATCATGAGATTGCTGGAGTTCCTGAGTATGGAATCAAGCAACAAATGCAATTAGAAGATATGAAGATACTTCGAAAAAAGTTTCCTAATATAATTTTAACTAATAGTTTTAGCTAGGGCTTACTTTTAAATGGTCCAAGGCCTTCTGAATCCGTTTATTAGACTCTTCTTTTCCAAATAAACATAAGGTCAGTCCCAGAGATGGAGATTGAGTAGATCCCGTCATCGCAATTCTTATGGGCTGGTTCAGTTTCGGGGTTGGAAGGTCTAAAGAAGCCTGGGTATCTACCAAAGCGCTATCAATGGATGGTTCGTCCCAAATTTCAAGACCCATAAGTTTTCTTTGAACATACTCCAAGGCTTTCTCTGATCCAACCAAGAATTTCTTCTCAGCTTTTTCATCGTAACCATCAACATCAAAAAAATATGGCTTCAGATCAGCGGCAATACCAGCAAGGGTAGGCTTAGAAGTTCGCATGGCTTGCAATATTTCATCGCTATTATCCTTGGATTCAAGATCAATATTTTGGTGGTCAAGGAACTTCATTAGCTGAGATTTAAATTCAGCAAAAGACAATGCCGCAATATGATTGTTATTAATCCAGTCAAGTTTAGCAGGATCAAATATTGCACCGGCTTTTTGCACTTCTTGAATTCTAAAATCTGAAATTAAATCATCGATGTAAAAAATCTCTTTATCGCCTTTCGACCAACCAAGCCTTGCCAACATATTAATCATGGAAGATTGAAGGTAGCCTTGATCAAAATAATCTTGGAGGCTGGTAACGGCATTTCGTTTTGATAATCTTTTTTTATCTTGCCCAAGAACCATTGGCAAATGAGCATATTCCAGAGAAGGCAGCTCTAATGCCTGTTGGATGTGAATTTGACGAGGAGTATTGCTTAAATGATCTTCCCCTCTGATAACGTTAGTCACTCCTTGATCATGATCGTCGATCACATTACAAAAATGATAGGTAGGAGTGCCATCGCTTCTTACCAAAATAAGATCATCTAGCTCAGAATTCTGAAACATCACCTCTCCCCTAACGAGATCATGAAAGATAAGCTCGCCTTCTTGAGGAGTTTTTAATCTCAATACTGATTTTTCACTCTTGTTCAAATTTAAATTTCTACATTTACCATCGTACTGAGGCTTAAGACCATTTGCCTGTTGCGTGGATCTCATTTCATCCAGGCGTTCTCTGCTGCAGTCACAGTAATATGCTTTACCCGAGTCAATAATTTGAGCAATTGCATTTTGGTAGAGTTCTGACCTTTCAGATTGCCTCACTGGCGTTTCATCTGGAACAATGCCCATGTCAGCCAATCCTTTTAAAATATTACTTTCAAACTCTCGGGTTGATCTCTCTGCATCAGTATCTTCTATCCTAATAAGAAACTTTCCCTTCTGCTGTTTTGAGTAAACAAAATTAAAAAGCGCTGTTCGAACTCCACCTATGTGCAATGAACCTGTTGGACTTGGAGCGAAACGAGTTACCTTTGTCATGATTGATTCCATACGGCAGTTAATTCATTGTCTGATTCAATTTGCTTTAACCTGCTTTCATGAGCCGCTATATCATTTGCAGAGAGAGAAATTTTAGCAAAGGGCAGTTCATCAAAATTTATTGAATTCTTTGCTGAAGAGTCTTTAGAGGAGTTATTGCCTTGGGCTGATAGGAATTCAAACTTGCTTTGACCGCCAGTGAGATGCATAAACACATCAGCTAAAATATTAGCATCCAGCAACGCCCCATGAAAGCTTCTATCGTAGCCTCCAACTTCAAATCTACTTGAAAGTGCGTCAAGAGAGTTTCGCTGACCAGGAAACTGACTTCTAGCCAATAATAGAGAGTCTTCGATTTCACAAATCTCTTCTAGCAGAGGGTACTCTGAGGACGCTCGTTTCAACTCGCTATTTAAAAATCCTAGGTCAAATGGTGCATTGTGAATAATTAAAACACTGCCTTGAACAAACTCTAAAAAACTTTCAGCTATCTCTGAAAATTCAGGTTCGTTTTTAACTTTTTCATTGGAAATGCCATGGACTTTCTGAGCTTCCTCATCTATAGCTCGCTGAGGATTAAGATAGGTATGAAAATGTTGATCTGTTTTTTTTCTGTCTTCCAGTAAAACTGCCCCAATTTCAATAATGCGATGCCCTTGATCAACTTCAAGTCCAGTGGTTTCTGTATCCAATACAATTAATTTTTTTATCATAAGATTGAATCTATTCCTTTGTTTGCTAATAGGTCAGCCATCTCATTCCCTTCATCTCCAGAGTGGCCTTTTACCCAATGCCATTGTACTAGATGAAAATTAATTAGTTCATCTAATCGCTGCCAAAGCTCT
>Ga0209279_10001882_pt1 | contig 10588 bp, 23 predicted proteins | sample CoawatmetaG00DNA_3_FD_187508 | JGI IMG/M metagenome (GOLD analysis project Ga0209279, IMG submission 187508) | Marine microbial communities from the West Antarctic Peninsula - Coastal water metaG006-DNA (SPAdes) (version 2) | ecosystem: Environmental > Aquatic > Marine > Coastal ... | reverse complement strand
TTTTGTTCCCGATGACCCCCTGGAATGTCTGCGATTTCTAAGTGAGTTATTTGAAGATTATAATGTAAATTTACGACCAATTGTTCTAAGATTTAACAGGAAATATGAAAGGGCTTCCAGACAAAGCAGGACAGTTGATGCCCTGGTCCCAACTTTTTAAAATAGCAGTATAGTATAAATGAATAAAGATCAGCAGAAACACCTTATACTCCTTGCCATTGTGGGACTTGTCATATGGAAAAGAAACGTAATTCACAGTGAATTTAGTAAGATTTTTGGTAAAAAGGAAGCCTACGGCTGCAAAAAATGTGGGTAACTCATATAGCTATGTTGTGTAAATACAAAGACCTGTTTGGAATTTCCGGGAAGGGGGTCCATGCCTACCGGTTCCTGGATACAGCTGTGGTGGACTACCTGGGAACCATACTGTTAGCTGCCATACTTACCAAATATACCAGGATACCCCTTGTGCTGTCTACCATCCTAATGTTTATCATAGGGATAGTGTTGCATGTCCTATTCTGTGTACCAACAGGTGCCACAAGATATTTGGGATTCTAAAAAACATATAAATTTTAAAATTATTAAATTGTAATTTTAAATTTTACTACTTAAATTTCTTGACTCTTCCAGTAGCTGCCTTTTCCTTCTTGGCCCTTTTTATCATGGATGGTGTGAGTTCAGAGAAAGTAGTAGGGGTATCTTTGGTTATGCGCTGGGTGGGGCGATATACAGATGATTTTGAAGTATACCCAGTTTTACCGGCATCACTCTGCCACTTCTCCCTGAACCACCGGGAAAGACCAGAGTTGGGTGTTTTCTTTCCCTTGTAGGGAGACCTGGTTTTCCCATATTTGGCTGCAAACTCCTTCTTGTATGCCTGAACCAGGAGACCACTTCTATATGCAGAATGTTTGGGATATTTCTTATATATTCGCGATTTTACCCTGGAATACAATTTACCATTTGTTGGAACAATCATATAATTACCAGGGTTTATTTTTTGGAAGTCCTTCTCTTGTACATTGCCAGGGCCCGACGCACCTCAGCGACCTTGTTCACCGGTATGACCAGCTCACCCTTGTGAACCAGGGCCAGACCAGTCTTCCGCACCAGACCACCCTTCTTATACTCATTTACCTTACCATTTACATTCATATTTCCGAATAGGTTGATCAGCTGTTTTCTCTCCGGGTTACTGCCAAGTATGTTGAGTGGGGAATGGGGACTCAGTGTTCTTTTCATGCGCTTGTAGCTCTTTTCAAAGGGGAGGGGACTACCAGACATGGGAAGACGATAGTTTAATCCACGTTTACTGCGCAACACCCTACTTCCCCCGGGGGTGTTTTTCGTCTTTGTCATATTAAACTGCCCAGGCGATTTGGGTGGGGGTGTCCGCTGTACGTTGTGCAGGTTAGGGGTGGCCCTAGGTTTGAGGGGATTGACACGCGTTTTCTTATTATTGGAGTATCTATTGAAGTTTCTTTCTCGTTGCGCCATAGCCAGAAATTGTTGGTAATTGCTTGATTTTAGAATATGAGAAATGTTTTTGGTGTTATTCATACATTAATATAATATTTTTATAAATAAATGGTAAACAAGAACGCAATCACTCTCCTCGCCGCTGCAATATTTTACATTGTCGCCAATCCCGCCACATATCAGATCACCAGGAAGTACCTCGGTGACTGGGTCGCGTCCTCTGCTGGATGTCCCACATCCCGGGGATTCCTCCTACATGTCCTGGTTTATGCCCTCATTACCCGCGCCACGATGGGCTAGTACATTTTTTTGAGGGCAGCCCTTCTTGCTGAAGATATATCTGTCCCCGACGCGTAGGTTATCCTTTTCCTGTTATTTGTATAGTATTCAACATAATAGGTGGTACAATAGGGACCCATGATGTACGAGGTGAGTTCGTACATCATGAGAGGGGGGTTTATATATAAGCCATTCTTGTGTTTAATTATAATATTGATAAATACAAATGACAAACAACAAGAAGATACACACAGGACCTAATGGAGGAAAGTACACCCTCAGCAAAACTGGTAAGAAAGAGTACATAGGCCGTGTGGCGCGTGGTCTTCCCAAGAAGAAGGAGGTGAGTCGTAATGGCGCCAGTGATGCCAGAAAGTGGAAGCTTCACCTTCCCAAGAATACCCACTATTGTGGACCAGCTGGTGGTGCGGCCAAGACATCCTACCCAGTTAATACTGAGAAGCGGTGCCGTGCCGCTCTCAGCTATGCGCGGTTTGCCAAGCGGCCGTGTGGTATCGTAGGCTGCGCGTTGGCCCAGGCCAAGAAGAAGGGGTGGGATTGTGGTAAGTCCTCAGCTCAGGCCAGCTCGTGTAAGTGTAAGAGCTGCCGATAAATAATATTTGCAAAGTATAACATGAATTTTATTTGCAAGTCTGTAGTTATCGCTGTTCTCATTAACCTTATTCTCCCCATGTTTATCCAGCCCTTTGCCACTAAGGCTCAGATCACACCTCCCCAGGGTGCTAAGAATCTGTCCTTTTTTGATCAGCTGATCCACATGTTAGTCCACCATTCCCAGGTTCCCCTTACCAGTAGTATTATAGTTGCTGTGGTTGTGGGGCTTTCTGTATACTTAGCCAAGCTCATGTAGATAGGGTCCTAGCAGAGGGGTCCTGGGCATTACAGTAGCGCGGCATCCACTTGTAGGGAATAATTAGTTCATTTTTAGGATAATATTTGCGGAATATGGATTTATAATAATCTTCTTCATCTCCCTTAATATAATTTTTAATAATATTGTGCCAGGAATCATCTGGTGATGATACTCCATCACTAAATGCTTCTTTCTTCCTCCACAGTACGTTGTCTGGTAGGAGGCCCGACTGGGCAAAAGCCATGCGTAACATGTATTTTTCTATTTTGTCCATGGGTGAGGTAATTCTGGGATCTACGCTTAAGTAGTACTCCACAAACTCCTTGTCTGCAAAGGGGGCGCGTGCCTCCAGCCCATGCGCACAGACGGACCTATCACTTCGTAGACTGTCGAAGAAGTGGATGTCTCCCACCAGCCGGCGACATTCTGTGGAAAATTCCTCATAGGTGGGTGCCTTTTTCATGTAAAGATAGCCCCCAGTTACCTCGTCACTGTAATCTCCATTTAATACAACCTTAAATTGCGTATTATTTTTAATGAATTTTGCAATCAGATAGTTTCCTACACTTGCACGGACCGTAGTGACATCCCAGCTTTCTATGGACCTGATTACTTCTTCAATAGATGATAGGAATATGGACTTATCCACACACACCGAAGTGTGACGGCTCCCTATGTGGTCAGCCACTTGCTGGGCATATTGCAGATCTGTGGATCCCCTTATACCTATGGCAAAGGTACTAATTGGGGTGGGAGAATATTTATTGGCCAGGGCGGATACCAGGCTACTGTCCAACCCCCCCGAAAGCAAGCTACATACCCCTCCATTATCACACATTAGTCTCTTTTTGACGGCACTTTCCAGAAGTTCAGCAATTTTTTCGGGTACACCCTGGGACTCGTGAATGGTTGGTGGAGGAATGGAAAAGTTCCTATAATATTCATAGATATCCATACGGGGCCCGCGCCCTCCCTCTATATCAATTGCCATATAGCATCCAGGGTTAAATTGGTGAATAGAGATACAGTCAGTTGATATACCCTTCAATTCTGAGGAGAAAATATAACTTCCGTTGGGTGTAATCCCCCAGAACAATGGCCGTACACCATAGGGGTCCCTCCCTATAATTACCTTCTCATTCACCTTATCAACTATCATAAGTGCAAATTCTCCATCCAGGGAATTGAAAAAATCCGATGGGGTTTTAGATTTTTGTAACAGGGGACCCAACACTGCACAGTCACTTGCACCAGGCTCGGGGGTGTACCCACACTCCTTCTCAAGTTCCCAGTGATTGAAGATTTCACCATTACACATGTACAGGGTTTCTTCTGTGTTAAATGGCTGCTTTCCATTAGTGTAATTTCCATTAACCACCAGCCTATTGAAACCCATATATACAGGGCCATAACTTGCACTTCTGGATTCATCTGGGCCCCTATGTTTGATTTTGTCTAAACATGTATTAAATTCCCTAACATCAATAGAACCTACTATTCCAAGAATTCCACACATATTATTAATTATATTTAATTGTTTAATTAGGGAGACTGCGACACATGGGACAATTCCGTTTAATGTCCAACCATTGATAGATGCAACAGCTATGAAATGTGTGACCACAGTGCATCTGGGAAACATCATCCCCCAGGCCTACACTTACAAGGCAAATGGGGCATGGGGCGCTATGTTTTGGACACTGGGAAATAATAGAATCTTCAATTTGATTATTACAATTATCTACCCGACACTGATTGTCCATCCTGTCCACCCCTTCTACTCTTCTTCTGTAATCTCACTTTTAAGTATGATCTTGGTTCTTTTGTTGCACATTCTAGACCGCAGGGATGCCACCTTTTTCTTGGACTGACTTTTACCAGTAAATCTTGAAAATACACTATTCAGGTGTTCTGCTCTTCCTGGAATAGAATCTTCAAACTTCCTAATTCTCTTTTCAAGTTTTCGAATTGCTTCATCCGAAACTCCATATAGCCTATACATATCAAGAGTTTCACGGGGTGAAACTTTATTGAAATTCTCAAATGGTGTAATAAGTTCGGTTGTAACTACGTCGCCCTCAATTGTAGTTTTCACCATGACCTGGTCTGTATACTCCAAGTCCACATGAAAAGCCCCAGGATCACTCTTTTTGCGGGTAGGGCAGAGGGAAGCGTAGTAGTTTTCATGTTTGGTGCGGAATTTATCAATCAGGCACTGGGGATGGCTCGACTGTTCCATAAGACGAATATGCTCCTTGTAGTTCATGACAGGAACAAACTTGCCCTTGTTAATTTCCCTGGGTTCAGCAGCTACTGCGTCAAGGATCCTGGTAAGTCTTCCGTCTGTGGGAGAAGTAGAATAAATGGGTGGGGGTGAAGATCTCCGGAGGTTGTGGCGGTTGGTCCATAGGGAGGGGCGTTTGGTGATGGGAATACCCATGATGTGTCTACTCTAACACCATATATTTTCATAAGAACAAATCATACACATTTTTTATATACTTATAGTAATGGACATTGTTTTGAACAAACTACGAACACATAAAAAATATGAAAACGATGGGGTGATGTTTGATATAGACGACACTCTTATACGATCTAGTGATGGAGTAATAATTAATGATATTTTTAAAATACTGGTCCACGCATATAATATGGGCTACAAGGTGATTATAGTCACCGCCCGTCCCCCCGAATCCGAAGAATATACACGAGCGCAGCTGCAGGAGAAGGATATATCCTACCATGGTCTGTATTTTGCACCTCCGGGCGAAAAGGGTAAGTTAAAAAGAAGTCTAAATATTAGATTTGTTTTATCTGTAGGGGACCTGGAAACAGACTGTACGGATTCCCTGTTTGCCCTAAAAGTACCGCGACTTGGCAGCCCCCATGGGTATTTCAAATCAAATGACGATATTAAATTTGCTTAAAATATCAGCAAGCTTGATGGGCTTTTTGTTGACGAAATGCTGTGTATAGGCATACCTGGCTATAATGAAAAGAACATAAAGAATACCGATATTTACAGCTTGGGAAACTAAGTTAAACCCCATACCACCTGCACCTCCTGGAATTATAATAGTAGACATTCTAATGTAAACTAATATTTTAAAATTTCCAGTGGTTGTCACAATTGTGACAGGTTACGAATGTTGTCATGGGTTCATCTGCACTCCTGGTCTGGAGCTGGTAGTAGGTTGTCTTGTCCGTTTTACATTTACCACACTTGAACATCCCCTTGTGTCCTTCGTCAAATTCCTTTTTATATCTTAGGCGTTTCTGCTCGGCCTGCCGGCGCCTGATCACGGTCTGGTTGTACAGCCCATCGGGCCACAATTTCTCAGGACCAAATTCAGCAATGTCTGCTGTTTTAACCGTATTATTGCGAATATCATCACGAAGAATGATATTATCAGGATGACTGATATTATACCACAGATTAATCCAGCGCTGCTTGTACAGCCCGCGAAGCTCGGTATTCTTCCAACTCATTCCGCCCGTGCATCTTTTTAAACTGTAATTAAATAGACTCTTCTCAATATTAATTATATGTCTATCTTCACCAGGTAGGTTAAAAATAGTGTGAAGCTTCTTACGCACAAATTGACGCATAGAAGACATGGTGGATACCCCTTAATATGGGACTACATAAGAAATATCCATACACTTTTTAATAATAGTATTATAATAATGGACGCTGTATCACCACCCGAAGGAATGATCACTATCAAAAGTTTACCAGGAGGAATGTTTTTGTACAGTATACAGAATGCTGTCGGTGTTCTTGTAAGCCAGAATGTGGCAAGCCTGGAGGAAATCATCAGACTTACAGGCTACAACAAGAATAGGATCAATCTCATGATCAATAAATAATTCAAGACCCAAATCCAAATACATCTGCCAAATTATTAGATTTATGTTTCACAGGAACAGGACGGCGTAATTTAAGGGCATCTGTTTTATTAGTAGAATTGTTGATATTATCCAACCGCTGTTTACGTACTTTGGTATTTTCAACATGAGATTTATGATCCCGCTCCTGGACAGTGTTTATAAAATGCTCATTTTCTGGCATTGTTATAACTGGGGGCATAGCCTGGCGACACGCACAGTATTCCTCTTCAGTCATGGGACCACCAAACTTATCCAAACAATACCGGCTGGGTGAAGGAAAAATTCGACCAATTTTACCATACAGCCTCAGCCGCAGTAAAGTTATATTATTTTGAATAACACCAAATTGTAACTTATTCTCATGTAAATTGTAGGCCTTGACACACTCCCAGCAACAAAAGCTACCCATGGTTTTAAATTGTCGCTTCCGGGAATCGTACAAATAGGGAAGGGCCACAGACTTACCTTCAGGGATGTCTAGGGTACACCACCAACAACAAGTCATTTAAAGAAATAATACGACTTTCCTTTATATGTCTTTATTGTTAAGTATAGATGTAGGAATTAGAAATTTAGCAATGTGTTTAATGAATCAAACAGATAAACACATTGTAGAGTGGGATGTTTCTGGGGTCCCACCGCAGCACGAGGATGGTTTGTTCGTGTGTCTAAGGGATCACCTGGATGCTAAACCGTGGGTCAAGACTGCCCAGTTGGTGCTTATTGAAAAGCAACCCAACAAAAACAAGGGAATGGGGACCGTTCAGAATTTCCTACATGCCTATTTTGTAATCCACAACATCCCAACCATCATATACGACGCGAGACACAAAGTCCCAGATGTGTGTGGACCCGGTAAGGCCATGTACAACAAAAGGAAGAAGGTGGCCATAGAAAGAACCCACGAACACCTCAAAACCGAGGAAATAAACAGGGAATGGCTCCCCCTATTTGAGGGATCCAAAAAGAAGGATGACCTGGCAGATACCTTCCTACAGGGGAAAAGCTACATAGACCGCAGAGTGGTAGAACCCCAGAAGAAGACCAACAAGAAAACTACAGCCAGGAAACCAACACCCAACCAAAAGAACACAAAATACTCTAAAAGTAATCTGGTATGGCTGTTCAAGGATATGGGGAAAGAGAAATTCCTCAAATCAAAGAGAATATTAAAAGATATTAAGAAATTTTACAAATCACCTGAAGAATTTATGAATATTTTATAATTTACGTGGCCGAAGTCCATGGTCTATTGGTGTACTTAAAAGAAGGAATTGTATATACCATAGAATGCCCCATAAAGTTTTCATTAACAGTGGATACATCTCGGCAGATGAGGAGAGTGTAGATTCCGTGCATGGAATTTATAAAAAAGTATTTAATTTTGATGTCAATATGCCCATGTTTATTGCCACCCAATTTACAACCCTAAAACATTATGAACCAACCAGGGCATTCGTAAATCCCAATAATAAAAAGGCATTCCTGTCTATAATTGACGCACTTGAAACTTACAGGCTCATGAAATTACAGGACGTGGATGATAGAACAGCCAGGATGGTAGTACCACCTGCTACCTACATAAAGTTTACCCTAAGGATGTCCCTGAGTGAAATCAAATCCCTTTACAAGAGGGTCAATACTGATACATGTGAATATATCAAAGTATTAAACAATTTCGCAGTTGAAAAGGCACCAGAGATGTGTCACTTATTAAAGATGTGTCACTTTGAATAACCATATGAATCAAATATTTGTGGCAACAATTCACAGAACAATGTATGATATAAATGACACAGGAAAATACATTGATATTATGCTTCCCCGAAAACAACAGGAGATCATACAAAAAATTAACAAAAAGGGAGGTGAGTCCCTAGACACCCATGTTTTTAATCCCTTGTCAGGGAACGTGTTAAGTGTTAAGGTACCATGGAGATACAAACGGGTTGATTGTATTGTCAGGGGAATTGTGCCAGTACAGGACTTTAAGGTGAATGACGAAGTTATGGTAGAAATCAAATACTGTGGAACATGGACCACGGGGACCTATTGGAAATTTATTTCAGTAGAACGTGTGGATAGTTTATAAAGAAAATGTTTATTATTATTAAACCCAAACATGTCTGGAGGAATAGCACAGTTAGTAGCCATCGGCGCACAGGATGCACACCTTGTAGGAAATCCCCAAATTTCATTTTTCAGAAGCAATTTTAAGAGACACACCAACTTCTCAACCACCCGCCAGAGACAGATTGTCCAGGGTACACCTGCTGCGGGTAACATGTCAACGGTCCGCTTCGAGAGGAAGGGTGACCTCCTCAGTTACACCTACCTTGTTAACAAACTCAATGGGACTACGGTAGACGGCCCATCGCAGTTCATAGACCATGTGGAGTTGTACATCGGTGGTCAGCTCATTGACTCCCAGGATCCCAACTTCTCCCAGACCGTGTGGCCCAACGTCCAGGCCAATACACCCAACAAGTCTGCAATGGCAGAGAACGCCGCGAACACCAAGACCACGGAGCATTTCTACCCCCTCCACTTCTTCTTCTGTGATGATTGGACCACGGCACTGCCCCTCGTAGCTCTTCAGTACCACGATGTGGAACTCCGCATCTACTGGAACAGCGCCTCCCTGACCGGCACCTACGAGTGCTGGAGCAACTTCATGTACCTGGATGACGCCGAGAGGAAGCATTTCGCCGATACTCCCCAGAACATGGTGATCAAGCAGGTCCAGTCCAACCCCGCATCCAATGGACACATGCAGGACTTCAGCTTTAACCACCCCATCGCCTACATAGCAGTTGCTGATACCATACCCACAACCAATGCTACTCTGGGTGCCGATGGAGATGATAACATTATTCAGTTCTCCATCAACGGAACCGAGGTAGGCGACAACATGGAGATAAAGCCCCATTACAACGAGGCATCGCAGTACTACCACTCCTTCGCCAGGCAGCGTGAAATCTTCGTGCTTCCCTTCGGTCTCAACCTGGCCGAAGCCCAGCCCTCGGGAACTCTTAATTTCTCTCGCCTGGACTCGGCCAGACTCCAGTGCCCCAGTTCCGAGACATTCAACGAGAAATTCTACGCCGTCAACTACAACGTCCTTAAGATCGAGAACGGTATGGGTGGTCTCCTCTTCGCCAATTAGTCCATCAACCCAACCCACCAGGGGTCTTCCAACCCTTCCACACAAATCCCATGCAATTCGGTTAGAATTGCTTCAATTAAATTATTATATGTACATCCATATAATAATTTATTTTCATAGCATTTAAGCCATTGTGTTTCATCAATTATTGTTTTAGATTTTGCAATGAGAATGGCGTCACTCACCATCTATAACTTCCTCAGTGTTTACAATGTTTAACTCCTCCTCAGGAGGTTTTTCAATTACACCAACACCCAGTTTATCTATGCTTTGAAATACCTCAAGCATTCCCTGGAGACGGAGGCGCTCCTGATCCATTTCCCCCAGGCGTTTTGTTATATTCTCAATATTCAACTTAATATCCAGCATTCTAGTTAGGTATCCTTTTTATTCTTTAAGTCCGTAGCAGCATTTCTTGCTAATAAATCCACAAATCTATTATGTGGATTTTTGGAATGCGCCTTTACCCATTCTATGGTAATATCCTTCTTAAGAGAAACTACAATTTTCCACAGGTCTGCATTTTTAACAGGTTTACCGGTTGATAAACTCCAGCTGTTTTTAATCCACTTTTCGGACCATACTTCAACCCCCGTCTTACAGTATTTACTGTCGGTGAATATGGTTTTCACACCGGGGACCTTCATAGCCTCGATCATAGCCGTGAGTTCCATCCTGTTATTGGTCGTGCCAGGCTCCGTCCCCACGGACTGCGTTCTGTTAGCGGGACAGTACCACGCCCACCCCCCGGGACCGGGGTTACCCAAACAACTTCCGTCGGTGTAGATAATCATACACTTAATTATCTCATCTTCCTTAAGTTATGTTCCAACCTCTTTATATTAGCTGCCAGGGCAGCATTGTTTCTGTTCCTCCTATTGCTATTTATATTC
>Ga0209279_10001879_pt1 | contig 10614 bp, 10 predicted proteins | sample CoawatmetaG00DNA_3_FD_187508 | JGI IMG/M metagenome (GOLD analysis project Ga0209279, IMG submission 187508) | Marine microbial communities from the West Antarctic Peninsula - Coastal water metaG006-DNA (SPAdes) (version 2) | ecosystem: Environmental > Aquatic > Marine > Coastal ... | reverse complement strand
TCAAAAGTTTAAAACACACCCTAAAATTAAAAAATTATTAACTGGTGCAGAAAGAATAAGCTATGGAGCCAGAGCACTTAATGAGGGTGGCATTCAGTCTTGGGCAAGTCTAGATTTCCCAGGGGGGATATTTTTGGGGTGTAGTGCTGGCATGGTCAATGTTCCAAGAATCAAAGGAACACACAATGCGATGAAATCAGGGATATTGGCGGCGGAAGCAACAGTTGATGCGATAATCAATCCCACTAAAATACAAAATAGAAGGTTGACAACATACAATGAAAAAATAAAAGGCTCTTGGATTTGGACTGATTTATATGCAGTAAGAAATATTAAACCACTGATAACAAAGTTTGGAACTCGATTAGGTATGCTTTTTGGAGGGATTGAGATGTGGCTAGCCTCTTTTAAATTGAATCTTCCATGGACACTTCACCATAAAAAGGGTGATCATGAAACATTAATAGATATAAATAAAGCAAAACCCATTCATTACCCTAAACCAGATGGTATATATACTTTTGATAAGTTAAATTCGATCAGTTTAAGCAATATTGGTCATGATGCTAATCAGCCATGTCATCTCAAACTTGTTAATCAAGAAATACCTATTAGTTACAACTATCTAAAATATAATTCACCAGAACAAAGATATTGCCCAGCCGGAGTCTATGAGATTATCAAGGAGGGTGACTCGATAAAGCTACAAATTAATAGCCAAAACTGTATTCACTGTAAAACATGTGATATCAAAGATCCAAAACAAAATATAAACTGGGTTCCGCCAGAGGGTGGTAGTGGCCCGATTTATTCAAAGATGTGACTAGTAGTTTATACCCAGTATCTTTCTACAGTAATATTTCCTGGCTTTGATCTTCTATTTTTATTAAGCCCAAAACTTTTTAATACTTCTGTTGTTTCCTTTATCATTTCGGGATTACCACAAATCATAAATTGTGAATCTTCATTAATATCTATTTGAATAGACTTTTGAAATTTTTTAGATGAAAGTCCTGCGGGTATTCTAAGATCAAAGGAGCCCTTAACCTTACTTCTTGTTACAGAATTTAGATATATGAATTGATCTGGATATAGTTGTTTCAACTCTGATATTAAATCTTGATAGATTAATTCTTCTGAATATCTCACGCTATGAATTAGGATAATTTTTTTAAACCTTTTCCATGGGTGCGGTGTTTTTAACATTGCTAAAAATACGCCCAGAGCAGTTCCAGTGGCCAACATCCATAAATTTTCTCCATCGGGTATCTCATCTAATGTGAAATAACCGATTGCCTGTTGCATGACAGATACCTTATCACCTATTTTAAGATTATGTAACTTAGGAGATAGTGTTCCATTAGGAATATTTACATAAATAATCTCGAGTAATTCATCTTTCGGGGCACTTGCATATGAATAGGATCTGGTTATGAAATCATCATTTAATTTTAAGCCAATCCTCGTGAACTGACCTGCTTGATGATTATTTATTTTTGCCTTTATTTTTAATGAGGCTAAATTTTTTGTCCACTTTCTATTTTCAACAATTTCACCCTCTGACCACTCTTCCATATATTTTCTAACCAATAATAAATTGACAATAAAATTTTAATCATTTTAATCATTATACTTTAAATATAAATCACCTTCTTCAATGCATTTATTCAAGAAAACTATTATTATTTCATCATGCTTGATGATATTACCGAAAAAATTAATTCCATACTCCCACAGACCCAATGTGGAAAGTGCGATTATTCTGGATGTAAGCCTTATGCAAAAGCAATTGTAGAGGGTAAAGCAGAAATCAATCAATGTCCTCCGGGCGGTAATACTGGCATATTAAAGATTGCACAACTATTGAGAGTTGAGTACAAACCATTAAATGAGAAATATGGTGTAAGCAAACCAAATGAAATTGCAATTATTAAAGAGGATGAGTGTATTGGATGCACACTATGTATTTTAGCTTGTCCAGTAGATGCAATTTTAGGTGCAAGTAAAAGTATGCATACAGTGATTTCAGAAGAATGTACTGGGTGTGAATTGTGTATTGAACCTTGCCCAGTTGATTGTATAAAAATGGAACCATCACATATTGAAGATACTGAATCTATTAAGAAGAAAAGATCTTCCTTAGCAAGATCTCGGTATGAATATAAACAACAACGTATTTTAAAAGAAAAAAATGATGCAAAAGTTAATCGGGTAACTAGTGCTGAAAAAAAACAGGCTATTGCAGATGCTATGGAGCGAATAAAAAAAGTATAATTAGCTACTTAATCTAAAATTTTTATTAAGCGATGAATTCAAAAAAGAGAAGAGCTATATTTACCCTTCTAAAAGAAAATATACCTAATCCCACAACTGAGTTAATTTATCACTCGCCATTCGAACTATTAATTTCAGTCATTCTATCTGCACAAACAACGGATATAGCAGTCAATAAAGTTACAAAAAAATTATTCGGTATTGCAAATACACCATTATCTTTGAGTAATTTAAAGGTTAACAAGATTGAAAAGCTAATTAATTCTATTGGTCTTTATAAAAATAAAGCAAAAAATATTCAAGCGACAAGCGTAAAATTACTAGAAGAATTTAATAGCAACGTTCCCAATAGTAGAAAAGAGCTTGAGAGTCTTCCAGGGGTGGGCCGTAAAACAGCGAATGTAATATTAAATACGTTGTTTAATGAGCCAGTTATTGCGGTTGATACGCATCTTTTTAGACTTGCCAACAGAATTAATATCGCACCAGCCAAAAACCCCTTAGCCGTTGAAAAAAGATTAACAAAATTAATACCTAGTGAATTTTTAAGAGATGCCCATCATCTCTTAATTCTTCACGGAAGGTATGTTTGCAAATCAATTACCCCGCAGTGTGCGAGTTGTGTAATAGAAAGCTTATGTGAGTATAAAAAGAAAGTTCTCTAAAATAATGATTCAGCTCTTTGGTTCAGTTTCTTCATAATTTCTTTTCTCTCTTCTTCTGACATTAACGCCCAATTTGAAATTTCATCAAGTGTTCGAAAACAACCTCTACAGATGTCTTCATTGTCATATTGGCACACACCTATACATGGCGTGGAAAATTCATTATCGTCACTCATTATTTCAATGCTCCACAACAATGTTTATATTTTTTTCCACTGCCGCATGGGCATGGTTCATTTCTTCCAACTTTTTTCATTTGTTTATCATTTTTTTTCTCATTTACTTGGGCATTTTTAACTTGCTCAGAATTTTTTTTGTCAATTGCAGATGCATCTTTTTCATTTTTTACCTGCACGATCATCAAAACACGAGTGCTTTCATATTTTATTGATTCAAGCAGACCTTCAAATAAAGCAAATGCTTCTTTTTTAAATTCTTGCTTTGGATCTTTTTGCCCATATGCTCTCAGACCAATGCCTTGTCTAAGTTGATCTAGACTAGATAGATGTGATCTCCACTGATGATCTATAATTTGGAGCATAGCTGATCTTTCAAAGTGATGTAGAGCCTCGACACCTGCTAACTTTTCTTTTTCAGCATAAATATTATTAGCCATTTCGTTAGTTCGTTTTATAACTTCTTCTATTGCAAGATTAGGTTCTTTTTTAAACCAACCTTTTATGTCAACTTTTAAATTGTATTCACCATGTAATTTACTTTCTAAGGCGGGAAGATCCCACTGCTCCTCTATACTTTCTGGCGGCATATAGTTATATATTGTTTGGGTAATCACATCTTCTCTGATTCGTGTGACAGTGTCTTTTATGCTAATACTATCTAAAATATCATTTCTTTGTTCATAGATTACTTTTCTTTGATTGCTTGGGACATCATCAAACTCCAACAACTGTTTGCGAATATCAAAGTTTCTTGCTTCAACTTTTCTTTGCGCACCTTCGATTGATTTATTTACCCATGGATGCTCAATTGCCTCACCTTTTGGCATTTTTAATTTTTCCATGATTGATGAAACTCGATCTGCTGCAAATATTCTGAGAAGTGAGTCTTCAAGTGATAGATAAAAAGAACTGGAGCCTGGATCACCCTGTCTACCTGACCTTCCTCTTAATTGATTATCCACTCTTCTTGATTCATGACGTTCTGTACCAATAATATGTAAACCACCCGAATCTAAAACTTGTTTATGAAAGCCATCCCATTGTCCCTTAATTTCTTTAATTTTTTTATCTTGCTGCGCCTTATTTAGCTTATCATTATTTCTTATTTCTTCAATTTCTGGCTCAATATTGCCGCCTAATACAATATCTGTTCCTCGTCCTGCCATATTCGTTGCAATAGTAATCATGCCAGGCTGGCCTGCTTGAACAATAATATTTGCTTCTTTTTCATGTTGTTTAGCATTAAGAACTTGATGGTTTAATTTTGACTTATTCAAAAGCTTTGAGATCAACTCTGAATTTTCAATTGATGTAGTTCCCACTAAAACAGGTTGGGATTTTTTTGCGCATTCCTTGATATCTTCCAAAACGGCAAAATATCTCTCTTCAGAGGTACGATAAATTTTATCAATTTTATCTTTTCTAATAGTTGGTAAGTGAGGAGGAATCACAACGGTCTCAAGCCCATAGATAGAATTAAACTCCTCTGCTTCGGTATCTGCCGTTCCTGTCATTCCACAAAGCTTCTCATACATTCTGAAATAATTTTGAAAAGTAATTCCTGCTAATGTTTGATTCTCTTTTTGGATAGCAACGTTTTCTTTCGCTTCTATGGCTTGGTGAAGACCGTCTCCCCAACGTCTTCCTGGCATCATCCTGCCTGTAAATTCATCTACAATTGTAACTGCACCATCAGCTACAACATAGTCTTTATCTTTAATAAACAAATAATGAGCTCTCAAGGAAGAATTGATGTGGTGAAGTAAATTTATATTTGCAGCATCATACAAATTAGAGTCTTTTTCTAATATGCCAGATTTAACAAGTATTTTTTCAATATTGACGTGTCCATCATCTGATAATACTGCTTGATTTGATTTTTCATCAAGCCAAAAGTCACCTTTACTGTCAGGTTTGTCTTGTTTTTTTAATTGAGGAATGATGGCATCTATTTTTTTGTATAAATCAATATTATCTTCTGCTTGCCCTGAGATAATTAAAGGCGTTCTTGCCTCATCGATTAAAATTGAGTCAACTTCATCAACAACAGCAAAATTCAATGGCTTTTGAACTCGTTCTGATGGAGCATATACCATATTATCTCGCAAATAATCAAAACCAAACTCATTGTTTGTACCATAGGTAATATCTGATTCATAGGCCTCCTTCTTCTCTTCGGGCGCAATTCTTGAAAGGTTAATACCCACGGTTAAACCAAGAAAGTTATAAAGTTTACCCATCCATTCCGCATCACGCCTTGCTAAATAATCGTTGACAGTAACGACGTGTACTCCCTTGCCTGAAAGGGCATTTAGGTAAACGGGAAGCGTGGCAACAAGTGTTTTTCCTTCTCCTGTTCGCATTTCAGAAATTTTGTTCTCATTTAAAACCATGCCACCAATTAATTGTTCATCAAAATGGCGCATGCCTAATGATCTAACTCCAGCCTCCCTTACAAGAGCAAAAACCTCAACAAGCATACTTTCAAGAGATTCGCCTTTCTTAATTCGCCCCTTAAATTCTTCTGTCTTATTCTTGAAGTCAGCATCTTTTAATTTTTTTACCTTATCTTCAAGCCCATTAATTTGGGTAACTAATTTTTTATAGTTAGAAATTAATCGATCATTTCGTGTCCCAAAAATATTTCCTAATAAATTTTTTAGCATAATTGTCTTATATTATTTTTTTAAATATTGCCTTGGGTCTAGTGCCCTGCCATTCAACCTAATTTCGTAATGCAAATGCGGGCCTGTTGATCGCCCGGTATTACCAACTAAAGCTATCACCTGGTTTTTTTCGATAATATCGCCCTTTTTAACTAAAATTTTTGAGCAATGCGCATACCTAGTTTCTAGACCATCGCCATGTTTAATCCTCAAAATATTTCCATAATTTTTTTCTTTTGCAACCATAGTTACAATTCCAGCTCCAGTCGCAATTATTTTCTCACCATGAGCCGCACTAAAGTCTAAACCAGAGTGAAAAGCACGGATACCCAGAAAAGGGTCTCTCCTCCAGCCAAAACTTGATGAGGCATATGGAACTTCAACTGGATAAAGTGTTGGTAATGTATCACTTAGTACCGAATGCTTCAAAAGAAGCGCTTCTTTTTTGTTATAAAGAATTTCTCTTTTTTCAACTTTTCCTAGCATATGCATTAAGACTTTGTGAATATCGCCTGACATTAAATTTTCATTAATAAAAGGGCCGCCCAAACTTTTATTTTTTTTTTTCTTTTAACTTGGGTAGTTTATCCTTACCCAAAATCTGACTTCTCATTATTTCTTGTATTCTTTTAGACTGAACGTCGAGCTGCATTATTCGAGCATTAAGTTCTCCAATCTGATTTACATAAAGGTCTATTTCCTGTTTTGAAAGATTAACTTCTCTACCTTCATCAGACAATAGCTGTGGATTAAGAGTTTCCTCTTTATCTCTTTTATCAAATATAGTGAATGCAAAGGCAAAACCTATTGTAAAAATTATCAAAATTAATAAACATAGTGTATAAAAACTGATACTTTTAGGCTTCTTAGCATTCTTATTAAGAAATAAAATTTTCATCTATAAAGTTGTTGGTTATTCTATTAATAAAATAATGTAGCATTATAGTATGGAACCCATAAAAAAGTTGTTACATGGTCAAAAATTTTCTGAATTTAATTCAAAGAAAAAAGAGCACGATTCGTTGCAAAAAATTTTATTAAGCAATATAGATAAAAAATTTAAAGAAAAAGTCCACGCAAAAAATATTCTCAATAATGTATTTGTGATTGAGGTTATGAATAGTGCTGTCGCTTCTCAATTAAAAATGTCAAGCTCATCGCTCATAGAACAAATTAACGACTCGAATAAAATAGAAACAAAAATTAAAAAAATTAAAATTAACGTAGCTATTCAACACCCAAAAAATCCGAAAATAAATGTAAAGAATATTCCTGCTTCGGCTAACCAATCCCTCAGAGATTTGAAGATCGAGATGAGTGAATCACCCTTAAAAAAAATACTGAATGGTTTATTTAAACCCAAAAAATAAATAATTACCCATGGCTGAAATCATCATCTTCATTTTTTCTGGTATCTTCATTGGTATCGCAGCTGGGCTATTTGGATTAGGTGGTGGCCTTGTGATTGTTCCAGTAGTGACGTACTGCCTGATTTATTTTTCCAACACTCCATTTGATCAAGCAATTATTATTGGTATTAGCACTTCATTAGCCTCTATGGTCATTACAGGTGCCATGGCTGCTTATGCTCACTCCAAAAATAATAATGTTGACTATGCGATTATAAAAAGATTTATCCCTGGATTGATTTTAGGGTCTTTAACGATAGGATTCTTCATTAAAAGTTTACCGGGTGAACTCTTAAAGTATTTTTTTATTTTTTATGCTTTGACGATTGCCTACAAATTATTTAATCATAAAGAAGCTCTTAAAAAAAGTACTTTGCCCAATCGATTACTCTCAAATGTCATTAGTTTTGTTTTTTCGATTACTTCAGGCATTGTTGGTATTGGAGGAGCAACCCTATTTGTACCTTTTTTGATTAAAAAAAACATACCCCCCAAACTCGCCATTGGAACATCCAGTGCATTAGGTTTTTTCATAGGGTTTAGTGCATCAATTGTGATATATATTAGTTACCTTTATTCAGGATTGAATAACCAACTGACATTTGGCTTTATTTATACGCCAGCAATCATATTTTTGACCCTACCTAGTCTTATTTTTATCAAATTATCTGCAGGATGGCTTTTGAGATTAGATGACCTTCTGATTAAAAGATTATTTAGCCTACTACTTATAACAATTGGAATTATGATGCTTTTAAATTAAGTAGGTTTGCACTTTGTAACCGTATATTTTTAATTCATTTTTTGATTGAACCTTATCTTAAAACAGTTATAATTACGCATTATTTTTTTCAAGTCATATAGAAGACTTGAATCTTAAAAACTCACGGAGGAAATATGTCACTAGTCGATTACCCTGTAATTAATATCGCTATAGGTGCAGCTATTTTAGCTGTCTTTTATGGTTTAGTTATGTCCAAATGGATTATTAACCTACCTGCAGGTAATGCAAAAATGAAAGAAATTGCAGGCGCCATTCAAGATGGTGCAGCTGCCTTCCTAACAAGACAATATAAGACCATTGGTATTGTTGGAATTATTTTAGCAGCGCTAATCTTCTTCTTTATTGATTGTAATACAGCAATTGGTTTTGTAATAGGTGCCGTATTATCAGGCTTATGTGGCTTTATCGGCATGAATGTTTCTGTTCGTGCAAATGTAAGAACTGCTCAAGCTGCTACAAAAGGTTTACCTCAAGCATTTGATGTAGCTTTTAAAGGCGGTGCCATTACAGGCATGCTGGTCGTAGGTTTGGGTTTATTAGGTGTCGCAGGTTTTTACCTCTATTTAGGTGGTGAAACACTTACAACAACAGAGGCATTAAATCCTTTAATTGGTCTAGCTTTTGGTTCGTCACTAATCTCTATTTTCGCCCGTTTGGGTGGTGGTATTTTTACAAAGGGTGCTGATGTTGGTGCTGACTTAGTAGGCAAAGTTGAAGCTGGAATTCCTGAAGATGATCCAAGAAATCCCGCCGTGATTGCAGATAATGTGGGTGACAACGTGGGTGATTGTGCCGGTATGGCAGCTGACTTATTTGAGACTTACGCAGTAACAATTATTGCGACGATGGTATTAGGATCATTACTGATTTCTAATATCAATGGAGTTCTCTATCCATTAATGCTAGGAGCAGTTTCAATCGTAGCTTCAATCATTGGCTGTATGTTTGTAAAAGCTAATAAAAAAATGACCAATGTGATGCCAGCGCTTTATCGTGGGTTAGCTGTTGCAGGGATTCTTTCAGCAATTGCATTTTATTACGTCAGCGTTCAAATGTTCCCAGAAGGGATCCAAATTAATGATCAAAATTTTTCAGCGACTGATTTATTTGGTTCAGCAGTGGTTGGTTTAGTTTTAACTGCGCTACTGGTTCTGATTACTGAATATTACACAGGTACACAGTTTAAGCCAGTTCAGCATGTGGCTAAAGCATCAGAAACAGGGCATGCAACAAATATTATTGCAGGTATTGGTGTTTCAATGAAATCAACTGCATTGCCCGTTCTTTCAGTTTGTGCAGCAATTTATACTTCCTTCGATTTTGCTGGACTTTATGGTGTAGCGATTGCAGCGACATCGATGTTAAGCATGGCGGGAATAATCGTGGCACTCGATGCTTACGGACCAATTACAGATAACGCGGGTGGTATTGCTGAAATGGCAGGTCTTCCACAAAAAGTACGTGACATTACTGATCCATTAGATGCGGTGGGTAATACAACAAAAGCGGTCACAAAAGGTTATGCGATTGGTTCAGCCGGCCTTGCTGCTTTAGTTCTTTTTGCAGACTATACCCATAAACTTGAATATGCTGGATTTGATATAGAGTTTAGTTTAAGTGATCCAATGGTGATTATTGGTTTATTCATTGGTGGCCTTATTCCTTTCTTGTTTGCGGCAATGGCGATGGAAGCCGTTGGGCGAGCAGCCGCATCCGTGGTTGAGGAAGTGAGACGACAGTTTAAAACAATTAAAGGTATTATGACGGGTAAAGGAAAGCCAGATTATGCTAAAGCCGTGGATTTATTAACAGCCTCAGCAATTAAAGAAATGATAATTCCATCAATACTTCCAGTTGCTGTTCCGGTTATCGTAGGTGTCTTCTTAGGACCTAAGGCACTAGGTGGGCTCCTGATGGGTACAATTATTACAGGTTTGTTTGTAGCGATTTCAATGTGTACTGGTGGTGGTGCTTGGGATAATGCCAAGAAATTCATCGAGGATGGGAATCATGGGGGTAAAGGATCTGAGGCACACAAGGCTTCAGTGACAGGTGATACTGTTGGTGATCCATATAAGGATACAGCGGGTCCAGCCATTAACCCACTAATAAAAATTATTAACATCGTCGCTTTACTAATAGTTCCGATACTGTAATATTTATTCTAATTTCAAAGCCTGCCCTTTGGGGTAGGCTTTTTTGTATAAAAAATATATGAATAATTTGAAAAAATTAAAATTACTCGTCGCATCCGCACTTTTATCCTCCACTGCTGTTTATGCTGATGACTGTTCAAACACCTCAGCAACTAACTGTGGTATTACCATCTCCGGCAATCAAACCATCGATATTGATTCTTCTATTAGCACCACAGATAAAAAAGGAATTAACATCATAAATGGATCAAACACGCTCACTATAGATGGCAACATTACGACCACCACCGGCACTGCAAATGCTGCTATGGGAATCCGTATTAGTAGCGTCAATGCTGAAAATAATATCATTAACATGACTGGAGATATTGAAACGATAACCAATGGGAGTGCTACAAATGCCCACGGGATAGCTGTCTCGAGCAGTGCAAGTAACAATACAGTCAATATCACAGGTAACATTTCGACTTCAGGTAATTTT
>Ga0209279_10001876_pt1 | contig 10626 bp, 11 predicted proteins | sample CoawatmetaG00DNA_3_FD_187508 | JGI IMG/M metagenome (GOLD analysis project Ga0209279, IMG submission 187508) | Marine microbial communities from the West Antarctic Peninsula - Coastal water metaG006-DNA (SPAdes) (version 2) | ecosystem: Environmental > Aquatic > Marine > Coastal ... | reverse complement strand
TTTGTTGATAATACCGATTTTTTTGCGAAGGGTGTTAAACCCGATCCACCTGTTAATGCCATAATAAAATGTTTTAATGTTAATTATTAAATGTTTTTTTAATCCTTAATTTTGAGGAATCAACACCGCTAATTGCTTTTACCTTAAATCCTCCAATACTAACTTCAGAAGGCGCAGTCGACCTCGCTTCTGAACTAACATTTTTGGATTTCGCCACTACGTCTTTTACCGCATCAGCCTTGCCTTGCTCGTAAAAGTGTTTTGCGATAGTATCCGCATTTTCTGCAGCATAAATAGCTTTGTGATAACCTTTCGTATCCGTTACTTCACCTTTGTCATTTAGGAACTTCCCAATAAGGTTGTTAATGTTAGATTGGTTTTCTGCAACTTTTTCTACATTTTGAACGCCATATCTAAATGTTTTTTCACCTAATTTGAAATCAAAACCTTTGAAATCTTGGGTAAACATTTGTTTAGTGCTTTCTTTAAACGTTGAATGCTGTTGCTCTGCTACTTTTTGATTCTCATTGTAGCGGTTGAAAAACTCTGAAGCTTTAGTTTGTTCTGGCGACGATCCGGGTCTCAACTTGATTTCCGAATAATATTTGTCTTTCAGACCTTCTAAAAAATTCTTTGCCTCTGCAACCTCTTCTTTTTTTGCGAGTTTCTTTTTTCGGATATCTCGCTCCTCTTCAATATCTTCATCAAAATCAAACTTGTCCTCCATTAAGAAATCAATCTCAGCGTCATCTAAATGTGATTTTGTGTTTTTGTAATATTCTCTTAACAACGTATCTGAATCTACCTTGTCATAATCTGCGTTTAACCTAACATAATCCTGTACGGTTCCGCCTGTTTCCTGCATAAAATCTACTAGCTTTTCAACGTTTTCAGGTAAATCTGCTTTTGGGGTAGACTCAATGATCTTTTCTACTTCTGCTATAACAGCAGGTTCTGCAACTTCGTTTATGTTAATTACTTCGCTTTCTGATTCCGCGACTATTTCTTCAACTGCCGGGGTGGATTCAGCCACTTCTTCTGCTTCTTGCGCAACTGTTTCAATTGGTTCTGACAAGTTAACTTTAGTAACGTTGTCTACTTCTGCTTTAGGACCGTCTCTAAGATCCACTTTAATTGTTTCTGACATGATATGATATTATAAAATTAGTAAATAGTTATCACCTAGGTTCAAATTGCTCTAGGCCAAATCCGCCGAGGTTGTCAAACCCTGCAGATTCAAAATTCTTTGGTAAAGAATCATTTTTTCTTTGATCAATTAACTCGCTTTGTTGAGTTGCTTGTATTTTTGTTCTATCGTCCTTACGATCTTCTTTATACTTTTCATTGCCTTGTTTCACACCAGACTGAGCTTGAGCTAGTTGCATATTATACTGGAATTCAACTTCCATTAACTGCTTTTTAATTTCAGCTTCTTGCTGCATTTTCTGTATGTCGAACTGAGATTTTGATTGCTCTACTTGTATTTTAGTTTGAGATAAAGCTTGTTGCTTTTGCACTTCAGCCATTGCCGCTGCTTCTGATGCTTGAGCGTTTGCTTGAGCTTGAGCTTGTATATTCGCCTGCTGAGCCGCTCTATCTTCTTCTTCTTTTTTCTTTCTTCTAAACTTAATAGACTCGTTGGCTAACTTAATGTTTTTAATTTGACGAATATCAATAGCGTCTTCTAAGTTAATACCTCCTGATTGCAACGCGACCTGTATATTTTGTTCTAACTGTTGTTGAGCTTCTTCGTCTGGTTCTAACTCTAAATAAATTCCAAAGTCATGCAGATTTAAAGTATCTATTTCTGCTAAGATTTCAGCATTGTATATTGACACACTGTTGTTCATTGAATTACGGGTTAAAGGAAAGTCCAATAAGTCCGCTATTTTTAAAGAAACATTTTCACACGTCTTAAGAGTTAAATATAAACCAGCTTGTAATATATGCCTAGTTGCCACATTGGACGCGTTAGCGGCCATCTTCTGAAGCCCTACTAGTGAATTCTTATCCGGTTGGCTACCGTCTCTAGCTTCATTTAAGCCAGTCACATCCCTAATCATTTGTAAGTAATACTGATAAGTATTTATAAGAGATGAAATCTTCCCTTGCCCAGATGATGAAGCTAATTCTTGTACAGGTATTTTACCCCTGTTTAAATCTCCATCCTGCGTTAATGATCTACCTACAACACTACCTGTTTGAAAATACATATTCAACGCTTCCGCTGGATTGTAAGATGTTCCATTCCCTAAATCAACTTCGGCCAAACCATCCATATCTAAAAATACACCATCTGGTACTATTCTAGACATAACTTGCTGTAGCTTTAAATGAGTCAATTGAATCATATCCGCAAAGCCTGTTATACGGCTAACTAAAGATTCTATCTTACCTTTATATACCCTGGGAGCACAAATAGAATAATTCATAGCTACTTTAGTAGTATCTGCAAATGGTCTTGTCATATTTTCTGACATTTCCCACTTTAGCATTGTATTGTGTCCTAAAAGCTTTACGCCTGTATATAGAACCTCTATAATTCTCTGAACTCTTTCAAAATTGTCGTTAGGCGGCGGATTGAATTCGTCAGTTTTTTCAATTGCTTTTTCAAGGCCCTGATCGGTTTTCTTAATTTTAAAGACTTGATTCATATAAGTCTTGTATTCAAAATACACTAAAGACACCTTTTCGTCATCACTGCTACTATATCCACTTGTATAGTTACGTGAACTTGACATTTTTTCAATATCTTTTAGCTCTTCGTTAGTTAGCGCGGGGAATTCTTTTGCTACCTCGGCTATTGTTACTTCCTTCACTTCCCCTACATAATACAAATCCTCATAATTAGGATCTTCCGTGTAAGAGTAAACTATATTAGCTGGATCTACATAATCAACTGTTATTCCTTCTGATTTATTAAAATTTGTTTTAGTCGCGGCAATACCTATAACCGTTAAATCGTAGTCTAATCTACGCTTAGTTAAAGTGTATTTGTTGTTATCTAAAACGTTGTTTATTATTTCTTCTTGAGCTATTTCTATATTTTGTTTGTAATCTAGCTGCATATGAAGCGAAAGCTGATTTTCATTTTCAGGTAGCATAGAAGGGTCTTCGACATTATAAGTGTCCATCCCCAGTTGAGACATCATTTGTTCGTTGAACTCTCTGGTTTGCATATCCGCTACAATAGCCGAAACGTACTCTGTCCTTTTTTTACTAGAAGCAGGATCTTGAGCATAAGCTTTTATGTCATAAGATTTTTGAGACATACCGTTTACAACAATATCTACAAATTTAGGAATAATAGGTACAGGCTTCCAATCCAAATTAAGATAAGATAAATCGCCGTTTATAGACAATTCGTCTTTATACTTTTGAATCGACTGTTCACCCCTAGCGTATAGTCTAAGCTGATGAAAAGCACCATAATTAGATGAAAACCGATTGTTTGATGTTCTGGAACCTCCAAACCATTCGTGCTCTATAGCTCTAGCTACTTGTAAGCCATATTTTGAACTTGCTTTTTCTTCATCACTAACAGTTTGACTAGGAAAAGAGCTATTGTAATTAGTTTCTATCATTTATTTTATTATTTGCGAAGTAAATCCTTTATTATCATATTTTTTAAAAGGTAAGCTTATAGCTTTGCGTTCTCTAACGGCTACAGGTGTATACCTATTTTTATTGCAAGCCATAATAGCTAAGCCTGAACTAATGGAAGCATCGTGTTTTGTTCTATTATTTATATTAAACTTAGCCCAATCTTCTAATGTTCGTTGCATATACATATTACCATATGTTTCTCCGTTGTACCCAACGTGTGTTTCTATATAAGATTCAATTGCCGCAGCGTGTGCTTGTTTTATATCTTCACTAGAGTTAGGTATTCCACCTATTTCTCTTTCAGTTACTGATAGTTTATTCCAAACCTTATCTGGCCTGTTCATACTAAAACCTCTGTATCCTCTTCTTTTAAAATGATACAGCAACCTGGGTTTGTTATTTTCACAAAGTAAAGGCATACCATAAAATATACATGCCATTAATACATCTTCGAAAAACATTTCAGCCGTTTGAGGCCTAGCTATATACTCTAAGAAAAAGCAATTAGGAGGAGCGTCTTCCATACTAAACTTAGTTAAACCGTGCAAAGCTCCATTAGATCCTCTTTTATCTACAGTTCCAGATATATCATAACTGTCACATCCGAATGCGCCCATATGATCATTACCTGGATACTTAATACCGTTTTTTACTATAATTTTATTTTGCAACCCAAATTTAGGAACCCAAGATACTTTAAATCTACCGTCTTTGTTGGGGTGAAATACCACCTTAGTATCTTTCATTCCGTTAGCCCAGGAAAAACTACCTGTTGTTACTACGGAAGTATTTTTTAAATCCTCATTATAATCTACTTGCTCGTATATTTTAGTAAGATTGAAAATAGACTCTTTAGCTTCGTCTCTAAACGCATGCTTTGTTGTTCTTGGAAACTGACGATAGTATTCGTTTAAACCATCCTGATCATCTTTTAATCCATCAACTTCGTTTTGCCAATGCTCTATAACTCCTAAATCAATTATTTCTTTATCAACTCCTACTACAGGTTCTTTTGGCGTATCGAATACAGGTAATCCATGAGCATCAATGTATCCTTCGTAGTTCCATTCCATAGGTATGAACAAAGAATAGAGTCCTGAACTAGTCTGTCCGTTGCGGTTTCTTTTGTTAACATCTGAATTGTGATATAGTTGTTTAAAATTATTTCCACCTTTTTCTAAAGCATTTGATGTAGAACCCATCATACACTTACCTACTATCTTGCTACCTAATCTTAAACAAGTTTTTGTAACCCTCCAGTTATTTAATATGTTATCAGGTCTTTCCCATTTACCGGATTCATCATGAACCAATAATCTAAGTTTCTCACCATCATAACTGTTGTCACCAGTATTTTTCCAGTCAATAGTAGTATCTAAACCAACTAGCTCTTCTAACTTTTCGTTTGAATCAAGCTTTTTTCTTGTAAGCTTACTAGCAGGTATTCTATATGCTAATTCTGTTTTTGGTCTATCCATACCGTCTTGTATGGGTTTAAAGAAAAACGGATAGTTAATAGATATAGGTACAACCTTATCTGTAAACATTTTTTTAGCATCACTACCAGACTTTGATAATATACCAAATCTAGCATCACTTGACATAGTGGCTTGATGCACTGTTTCAGATGATGACATAAAAGAAAACCCAGAACGTCTATTTTTTAAGTAACACATACCGTAACTTCTTTTGTCTGCTTTACAAGCTTCCCAAAATATAAAGAATAATCTGTTAGATTCTCTAAAATCAGGTTGACCTACGTCAATCTTAGTCCACTGCAAGTACATATAATGAGTACCTGTTACATATGTTGGTTTACCGTTATTGTAAAACCAATTACCTTCATTCCTGTAATTAAATTCCTGATCAATGTAATCATACCACTTTTCTTTAAAATCAGAAGGGTATTGTTCCCAATCAAAAACGCTTTTTATTTTACTTAATTCTTTAGGATATTCTTTTGATTCCCAGAATTGTTGATCTTTTTTATCTGAGCGTTTGCATACATCTTTCGTTGCTTTTGGTAAACCGATTTTAAGATCTTGGATATCATATATCTCTCCAATTTCTCCAGTTCTACTAATAACCACGATATCATACTCAGCATTATAACCATACTCCCATTTCTTATACCTATTCATCCGCTTTATAATTTGCGGTTTTATATGATCGGTATCTATTTTATATAAAGATTGCTTGTACATTATTTAGATCTTCCTTCAGCGAAGCCTTTGAAAGCTTGTTTCTTTTCCTCTTTAGGCTTTTCATCTAACATAGCTTCTTCTGATTCTAATCTAGCTAGTATTTCAAAAGCATCGAATATAGCTAACTTTTTTGTAGCCGCTGCATTTTTAAGCTTGTCTGCGGATAAATCTTCTTCAGAATCCACAATAGCTTCTTTAGCTACTTTGATTAATTCCTCAACGGCGATGTGTCCAGCTAGGATTATATTCTTTTTCGTCTCCTTTGTATTCATATTTAATTACAATATCATTTGATTTCATACAATATAAACGCTTGTCTTCAAAAACAAACTCAAACTCAGAGTTAGGTTTAAACCCAATTAAATCACCAGGTAGTATTTTAGCGCCTTCTAAGGACTTGTTCCCGTATTTAAGTATACCAATAAGTTCTTTTTCTTTTTGGTCCTTTAAAACGTCTGTTTCTGCAATAGGCGATACAAAGCAGTATTGCATGTTAGCAATCCAGGTATCGTTTCTTTTATACATATATATTTGATCCGAGTTGGCAAAAAACAAATTGTCTTTAAAAAACGTAGAACCGTTTCTTTCCATTCCTCTGATGTCGTACCATCTCCTAAATATATTGTGGTGCAGTATTACTTTGTCACCAGGTTTTATGTCTGTTTTAAGAGCAGAAGGTACTGAAACAACGATAGCTTCTTTACTAACAGATCTCCAATCCTCTACTTTAGTATTAGTGATTAGATCTTTATCACCTACTTTTACTTTATTATTATACCGATCATTTAAAGGTTTAACAATAAACTGGCTAAGACTATTCATTAATACTCTAAATCGTATTCAACAGATATTGCCATGTTAGAATTAAACTTTTTCCAGGGCATAGTCTCGTTATTCTTTTTTATGTAGATGTTATAAGACATATCTTTTTCTTCTAACAGTATAGCTTTTATTTCGTGACCTCCGTATACAGACTGACCTACAGAGTAGTGCATTGCGTCATTTTTATAGTCTGACCCTATGCTTATTTTCCTAACTACTTTGCTCATCTTCTATTTCTGTATATTCACCGGTTTGTAAATCTATATTTACTTGCCCGTAAGTGTTTTCTAAATCTTTTTTAGTATCCGCAATTTGGGCGTTGACACTTGCAAATGTATGCAATAGTTCGTGTTTTTTAGCTTCTAGTAATCCTAAATTTTTAATTATCCCGTCAGCTTCTTGTTGTTGCGAAATAATATTTTCTAATTCTTCTTTTTTAATTGTACCCATAATTTAATTTAATTTAATTGTTCCTTAGGTTATAGTTACCTGTATTACAGATATTTTAGTTTTTAGAGTTCTTATTTTCCTTGTTCATTAAATACCATTTTTGACAAGTATAACCAATAACAACAAGTGTTAGTACTATTTTCAATCCTATTTCAATCGCAGAAAAGTTCAAAGCCATAGCCAACCCATTTAATCCGTATATTTTCAAATCAATTAATTTCATTATTTGTAATTGTATATTATTAAATAAAAGAATACAGGGATTGAACTGTAAAGCCAATCTAAAAATTCCATATCACCTTTTCCTAGTGCTTTGTCATAAATAAATTCTTTTAAAGCGTAAATTAAAACAGCTATTAAACCACCAATATTACCGAATAGTAACACCATAGGAAACCCTGTAAGCACACCCACAATGAAGTGTGCCTTATGGTCTTCTCTTAAATTACTAATAAAGTTAGCTAATTTATTCATTAAAATTTATTATCTAAGTAGCTTACACCTGCGAATCCGTGAACTCCCTCTGTATCTATATCTACGCTATAAGACTTCCAACCGTAGGGATGGTCTTTTACTATCAACTCTCCTTCTTCGTTGAACTCGTCTTCTAAGAACCAAGCCATATCAACACACCAACCCTCAGACAAAACTGCTTCTGAAATTATTTCTCCATCTTCGTCAAGTTCTTCTTTTTGTAGGGTAATATGCCCTAATTCAACTTTCGCAAATTTAAACTTTGGTACTTTATTTCCTTCATCATCAGAAGTATGTAAGTTGTCGTATTTATCTAAAAATTGTTCTCTGCTATTAAATTCGTATTTTGCTACTATCATAATTATATTGTTGTTAAAGTTGTTAATTGTGCGTCTGTTAAAGCTGTTTTGTAGACTCTTAGGTCTTTTGCGTTACCATAGAATCCACTTAAATCAATTTTATTAAATAAATTTTGAACTCCTACGATTCCGCTTGAGTCTACTACTTCCTCTACACCGTTTACCCATAGAGCAAAATCATTTTCTTTAAATTTAACCGCTAATTTATAATTATCGCCAATTGTAATTACCTTACTTGCGTAAAACTGATTTACTCCGTTTATGTTAAAAGTTACGTTTATTGAAGTTGCGTAAAAATAAAGTTGTAGTTCGTTTTGGTCACCACCATCTGATAATTTTACACTTTTTGCAGTTGAATTAGAATTATTAGTTCTACTCTCAAAATACAATACACCTTCTTCACTATTTATCAAACCACTTAATCCGCTTCTACTTGCAGTTTCTGCTAAACGAGTCTGAACAGTTCCTGAAGTTGGTATGTATGAAGTAGCGTAAGACTGAGCTTCTAATTGTGCTCCGAATATTAACATTTCTCCAGCTGATGACGTTGTTATTTTCGGAAAACGAGTTGTTGCTACTGCGGATTGAGTAACCTCAAACCTTTTCCATTCATTAGTAGCGGTAGCACCTATGGTTGCGTATGAAATATTACCAAAAGAAAAATCAAAAGTTCCGCCTTGTGTTTTTGCATAAAAAGAAAATGTATAATTAGTTCCGACTGAAAATGGCATAGATTTTAAAATTTCTCCACCATTATTAAGAACCAACTTAAAAGCACCTAAAGGAGAGTCTCCACTTGGTGCTGAAAAACCTTGTACTTCTTTAACTGAGACGTTGTCTATTGAGCCAATAAATGAAACACCTCTAAAGTAAAGTATGTTTCCATCAGATAAATTTTGATAGGTATATGTACCGTTACCAGATGTTGGAACTGAATCACCCGAACTTGTTGTACCTCCAAATAAGGGTTTTATAAATCCTGTCACGTAGTCGGATATAGTAAATGTAAGTGTGTAAAATTTACCCGATTCAAGAACACCATTTTGTGAAAAATTAGAACTACCAGAAGGTATAGACGCTGATGCTTTACCACCACTAATAGTCCAATCCGCTCCTTTTATCCAATCTGTATCAGTTGCAAAATCTCCATTAACAACTTCTTCAACTCCTGCAGTACTCGCATCGCCTTCAATACTAGCACCATTCTTTGTCCAATAACTGTTACCGAAAGATTCAGAATAAGTTATTAGATTTGTACTCTGTGGTTGTAATTTTAAACTCGGACAAGTTCCATCGCTATAATCTAAAATAGGCACGTTTACCGCCATCTCTTCTATTAAGCCTTGCTCGTTAATTCTTGTCGCTTTACTATTTCTTGCAAAATCTAAATCGGCGTTACCGTCCGTTGGCAAAACACTATAAATCTTTTCTGCTTTATACCCCGAAGGTATCATTGCTATACTTGGTTCTGCCATTTTTATTTTTTTATCTTGTTGTTAAACACTCTAATTGTTCGTCTGTTAATGCTTCTTTAAATACTGCAACACATTTTGCCTTTCCGTAGAATTTTTGAGTGCCACCCCCAACATCAAAACTTAAATCATTAAGAGTATTTGATGAAAAAATATTTGTTTCATTACTTCCACCAATTTTTATACCATTTAAGAAAAAAGCATAATCTCCAGATTTATATTTTATAGCTAACTTATTAAATTGCTTTACTTCTGTTAAACTTGTTGTAAAAGATAAATTTATGCTTTGAGTACTACTAAATATAATTGCTCTTAATTGATTTGAATTACCACCTAACAACAAAGCCACTCTTTCATTACTTGTATCGTTTGTTAGTGTTATATACCTATTAGGATTTACTGTATCTTGAGTAATAAAAGATTTTATCTCTGCATATAAAACACCTTCGGTTGAATCTACCAAATCGCCTAATCCGCTTCTACTTGCAGTTTCTGCTAAACGAGTCTGAACAGTTGCTGCAGTTGGGATGTAAGAAGTTGCAAAAGATTTTTGTTCTAATTGTGCTCCGAATACATACATAGATTTTCCGTCTTCTAAAGTATGTCTGATTTGTGAAGATGACGAATTTGCGTTAGTGTATTCAAAAGTCATTTCTATCCTATACCATCCATTACCATAATTTACTGAATTTGCAGATGCGTTATTATCTAATGTAAATATGTCTGTATCAATATTATAAGTTATTCTTGATTGTGGATTGTTATTTACATTACGAATTTGAATGGTGCTTGAAGTACCTTTTTTTACAAACAATGAATGAGTGTATGTTTGACCATTAATTGTGCTTACATTTCCTGTACCAAACCAACCACTAGTGCCAGTATTCCTAGAAAATAAAGAGGCATTTGTTTCTCCATCTAAGGATGATTGATTATCTACTCTATTTGTATTGTTCGGATAACCATTTCCGCCAAAAACCCATTGACTTGCATTACCAGAATAAATTAATGCATTTGTACTCTGTGGTTCTATTAGCCAACTAACTACACCATCTTTATAGTTTATTCTTGGAATATTTGTAACGTCTATAACTTCTTTAACTGATACGTTTTCTATGCACATAATAGAACTAGACCCAAAAAATTTAAAAGAAAACCTTGATGGTGCAGAAGTTGCTGTAAGATATTGGGTAAATATTCCATTTTCTGACACATTTTCCCCGCCTAAGTATGTACCAC